>Ga0310122_10001948_pt1 | contig 13162 bp, 10 predicted proteins | sample CB6_Bottom_1051__FD_203503 | JGI IMG/M metagenome (GOLD analysis project Ga0310122, IMG submission 203503) | Marine microbial communities from Western Arctic Ocean, Canada - CB6_Bottom_1051 | ecosystem: Environmental > Aquatic > Marine > Oceanic | place: Canada: Western Arctic Ocean | collected...
TGACTCGCCGGAGGGATAGCTGCTGGCATCGAGCAGGTATGCCAGGACGTCGGTGTACTCCTCGTCCGACAACCGCCCCGGGCCGTCCGCCGGCATAGACACCTTAATTCTCTCGAACAGTGAACCGACCGGCACCTCGGTCCAGAAGACGATGAAGTCGTTCCCGGCGATGCTCGGGGCCATTTCGTCCCCCATGAAGTCTTGGCCATGGCAGGAGGCGCAGTTCTCGTTGTAGAGGCCCCCGCCGCGAAGCGCCTGCGCCGAGGTGAACACGCCGTCCAGCACCGAGCTGGACGCCTCCTGTCCAACCGCGAGCGCCGTCCGACTCGTCACTACGCCGGTCTCCTCAGCCAGGCCGCCCATCGACGCGCACGCAAACACCAGTCCCACACACCCTACCGTCAGCAGCCTGTTCATCCGTCGTCTCCTCGACTGGAAATCGTCCGATCCTCGTCCCGTTATTCTGGCATTCTCCGTCAGACGCGATCAACCCGCCTTCGCTCTTCTTGCCTCCGCCGCGATGTTTCCAGCCCAGAGCAGACAGACGTTCTCAGGCACGATCACCGATGAGGAGTGCCCCAGCGCCGATCATTCCGGAATGCGGATGGGGTCGACCGACGCTGCCTGCACCATCGCTTGCGTCGATGACCACAGCGTCCAGTTCGTTTTGTTTGACGGCAAAGCAACCTATCTGTTGAGCGACCAGGACAAATCAAGAGAGTTTGCCGGAAAGAAGGTAGCAGTCGTCGGCACGCTGGACTCCAACACCCAGACGATCCAGGTCAATTCAATGGCCGCGGCCAACTGACCCATCGATCCTCCCGGCATCCACACGGTTTTCGAATATTTCCTCATCCTACTTGAATTCCATCATGACCTCTGGCGTCGGGGCGGGCGGTGACCGTTGAACATCTTGAAGTTCCCACCCGCCGCCTAGCCGGTCGCGGGATGCCAGCGGCGCAGTAGCGCCGTCAGTGAGGCCGCGAGGTCCGCGTCACTGGTCGAGGGCATGGCGGGGACCTCCACCTCCAGGATCTGAGGCGTTCGCCCGAGTAGCCGGTCGAAGATCTGCTTCAACATGGCGGGGTTCGGCGCGACGGTCGTTAGGCGCAGCGCCTCGTCTCCCGCCTGCACCCGCGCTAGGATGGTCGCATCGGGGTCAGGAATGTGCGTCCACGTGCCGTCTGGGCTCTTCGCGAAGACGGCGCTGGAGGAACTCGTCCTCGCTGGCACTCAGGTCACCGACGCGGGCCTGGTGCACCTCGCGGGCTTGGCGGCGCTGGAGACTCTCGTTCTCTCTGACACCCCGACCACCGGCGCAGGCCTGGTGCATCTCGTGGAGTTGCCTGCGCTGGAACGCCTCTATCTCAATGGCGCTCAGGTCACCGATGCCGGCCTGGCGCAGCTCACCGGGTTGACGTCGCTGCCGGTACTCAATCTCGGTAACACTCAGATCACCGACGCGGGCCTGGTGCACCTGACAGGCTTGGCGGCGCTGGAGACTCTCTATCTCTTTGATACCCCGATCACCGACGCGGGTCTGTCGCAGCTCACGGGGTTGACGTCGCTGACGGTACTCCATCTCGATGGCACCCAGATCACCGACGCGGGCCTGGCGCACCTCACAGGGTTGACGGCGCTGGAGAGTCTCAGGCTCGGTAACACCCAAGTCACCGACGCGGGTGTAGCGGAGCTACAGAAGGCCTTGCCGAGCTGCGCTATTCGTTGGGGCCGAATGCGGGGACCAGTGATTTGACCGCAACGTAGGTGGGGACCAGCTTGCCGAAGCCCACCGCCTCCTCAATGAGACGACGCCGCGCACCCGCGTGAGCCGTAAGCTCTCACAGTGAACCGCCTGCCCGCTAGCGGTAGGATCGGCGTCTACATCTGCAGTGTTGTGGTGGGTGGAGGCCGGTACCATCGACGACGAGATAAAGAGGCCCCTGCACAGGGGCGCCACGGAGGCTCAAGCACCCCGCGAGCTACAGCAGCGTGTCGAGCTCCAGCTTGCCGCGGCTGTTCCCGAGCTGCTCGATCGGAACATCCATCTTGTCTGCGATCGAGAGCAACAGGTTCGCGGCGGGATCGCCCTTGAACATCAGGTGACGGCCGCCGGGGACGAGGTCCTTTCCACCCGCCAGCATCAGTGGAAGGTTCGTGTGATCGTGCGTGTTGCCTTCGCTCATACCGGCGCCATACAGCATCACGGTGTGGTCGAAGAGCGAGCCGTCGCCGTCGGGCGTGGAGCGCAGCTTTTCCAGATACGACGCAAACAGGCTCATGTGATACGTGTTGAGCTTCGTGATCTTCTCAATCTGGTTCGGGATGTTCTGGTGGTGCGAGAGCGGATGGTGCGCTTCGTAGATGTCGATCTCGGGGTACGTCCGAGCGCTGAATTCGCGGCCCAGCATGAAGGTCGTCACGCGTGTCAGATCGCTCTGAAACGCCAGCGCCTGCAGGTCGAACATGAGCCCGGCATGCTCGTCGAACCTCTGCGGGATGCCATCGGGCTGCGAGACGACCGGCAGCTCGCGCGCGCTTTGCTCTGTGGCGCGCTGAATCCGGCGCTCGACGTCTCGAACCGAGTCCAGGTATTCGACGATCCGCTGGCGGTCGCCCTCGCCAAGGCCGCGCTGCAAGTCCGCAGCGGTGGCCGTGACCGAATCGAGGATACTGCGATCGAACTGGAGCCGTTCCCGGCGCACCGCGGGATCGGTCGTTCCACTGTCACCAAACAGTCGTTCGAAGACGACGCGGGGATCGTTTTCCATCGGGAGCAGCACCGTCGATGACCGCCACGAGATGGTGTTGCTCAGCGCGCAGCTATGCCCGTCGCAGGTACCGGTGTTATCGCGCGGATCGATCGAAACTTCGAGCGACGCCAGCTGCGTCTCCTTCCCGGCCTCCGCCGCGATGAGCTGATCGATCGACGGCCCGGCAGCCGAATCGCCGGTGCCCACCTTAATGCCGGTCAGGAACTCCGTAGAGGCGCCGGTATGCCCGAAACCACCGGCGCCATTGAGGCCCGACACGAGTAGCATTCGTTCCTGAAATGGCGCCATCGGCTTCAAGATGGGCGGTAGCTCGAATGCGGCCCCGGTCGCTTTCGGCGTCCATGCTGCCATCGTCAGGCCGTTCGGGACGTACACGACACCGAAACGCTTCACCGGTTTCGCGGCGGTCTTCACCGTCGCAGTCAGCGCCGGAACCATCGCGTCCAGTAGAGGGAGCGCCATCGCGGTGCCGACGCCCCGCAGGAACGTACGTCGCGGCATCGAAAGCTTCGAGATATACATGACCGTGTTTCTCCTACCGAGTTGCTCCTACCGAACAGCGCCGCCGGCCGAGGGCGTCGCTGCCGCCACTCTTGCCTCTTCGGTGGCCCGTACCGTCCGCATGACGAATGGCGTGCTCGTCACGATGCCCGTGATGATGGACGACCACCGGTAGTCGGCGGACGCCGCCTGTTGCTGGATCTTCCTGACCGTCGGCAAATCAAAGACTTCGAGCTCGCGCCCCAGCGCGTACGCCAAGAGCTTTTCAATGAACGTCTCCGCGAACGCTTCGCGGTGGCCGAGAATGAATGCCCGCAGTCCGCCTAGTCCTTCGAACTCCCCGCCGGTCGGAAATGAGCCGCTCGCATCCACCGGGGCGCCGGCCTCGGTCACGCTCCGGAACGCGCCGATGCCGTCGAAGTGTTCGAGCGCGAACCCGAGGGGATCCATCTGCGAGTGACACGTTGCGCACACCGGGTTCTCCCGGTGCCGTTCGAGCCGCTCGCGCACAGACGCCGGCTGGCCTCCTTCACCCCTGTCTGGCAGACCGGGGACGTCAGGCGGCGGGGGCGGGGGCGGACTCCCCAGGATGTTCTCGAGCAGCCACTTGCCGCGCACGACCGGCGACGTGCGCGTCGGATAGGATGTGAGCGTCAGAATGCTGCCCTGCCCGAGCAACCCGCCACGGTCCGTGTCTTCGGAAAACGTGACACGCCGGAACTGTTCGCCGTAGACGTGTGGGATCCCGTAGTGTCGTGCCAGCCGCCCGTTGATGAACGAATAGTCTGCCGTCAGCAGCTCGATCAGGCTCCTGTCCTCCCGCATGTTGGATTCGACGAACAGCTCGGTCTCCCGCCGGAACGAGCGGCGCAGCAACTCGTCGAACTCCGGGAACGCCCGGGTGCTCGGTGCGACGTTGGCGATGTTGCGCAGCTGCAACCACTGGCCGGCGAAGTTCTCCACGAGCGCGCTCGCCCGGGGGTCGGCCACCATCCGTTGCACTTGCTGCGCGAGCGTGGCCGGTTCGTGCAACCGTTCGCGCGCGGCCAGATCAAGGAGCTCGTCGTCAGGAATGCTGCTCCAGAGGAAGAACGAGAGCCTCGACGCGAGCTCGATATCGCTCAGCCGGTACGCCGTGCCCGACCCGAGTACCTCCGGATCCTGTTCGATGCGGAACAGGAAGTTCGGATCGGTGAGGACCCGTTCGAGCGCCAGCTCGATGCCCGTGTCGAAGCTCTTGCCACGGCCCGCCTCGAAGAACCCGACGAGCGTATCCACCTCGGCGTCGGTGACGGGCCGGCGGTAGGCACGCCGCGCCACCTGCGACAGAATCTCTCGCGCGCAGGCGACCTCGTCGTTGGCGCCCTCCGGCCGGCAGGCGAACAGCCGTAGACGACTCGGCGTCTCCGACACGCCCGAGGTGTCATACGGACCGTCGATCTTTATGTTCTCGACCGCCGGATTGCCGTACGGGTTGTCCCACGTCAGGGTGTGCGAATTCACTGTCTCGGGTCGCTGACGGATACCTTCCGGCGCAGTCGTCCGCGAGACGAACGACACGCCCACGACACGAGCGCCGGCCTCGACGGGTACCCGCACCCGCACGTTGTCGTCGTACGTCGTCACGTGTTCCGCCCACTCTGGCGATCCCGGAAGGTTGCCGGCAAAGCCAAGCGGAGCGGGGGTGCCCCTGTCCTCACCCCCGACGGTGAACAGGCCGACGCGCACGCCGTCGATGCGGATGTCGATCTGGTGCGGTTCGGCAGATCCCAGAATGTAGTCGTAGCCGTTCCGCCGAAGCCTCACCATGATCTCGTAGGTGGCGTCCACGGGGAAGGTGTGACGAACCGCCAGGCCACCACGCGACCCGAACGGCAGCTCGTCACTTGCGTTGGTCCAATCCTCGTCGACCTCGTACGGAAAAGCCTGGTATGTGTGGCGCGACGTACCGCCGCTCGCAACCCCGACGGCGGCCCGGCTGATCTTCTTCGCAGCCGAGAGGTAACGCTCGATGAGCGTCGGCGACACGGACAACATGCTCGCCATGTTGTCGAAACCGTGGCGGTCGCTGTCGTCCGCCGGCAACAGCGAGGTGACGTCAACGTCGACCAGCAAGAGGTCGCGGATGGCGTTCTTGTACTCGGCGCGATTCAGCCGGTGAAAAGCGTCGACCCGCCCCGGATTGGGGTTCGCGGCCGCCGCCTGATCGATCTCCGTCTTCAGAAACGAGACAAGTGCCTGGGTCGCAGCAGCGTCGGGTCGCGGCCGGCCGGGCGGCGGCATCGCGTTGAGGCGCAGTTTCCGGATCACACGTTCCCAGACCTCGGGCTCAGCGCCCGCCTTGGCCACGTCCGCCGTATCGAGCGCCAGCCCGGCTGTGAGCGAACGCTCGTTGTGACAGCCCACGCAATACCGATCGAGCAGGGCGCGCTGGTCCTCTGCCGCCGCGGCGCTCTCAGCGGCGGTCGAGCCCGCCGCGCGAATGCGTCCACCGGGCAGCGGGCTCAACAGGCAACCGGCGGCCGTGACGACGACAAGGGATCTCTTCCAGACCATGGCTCTCCTCGTCATGATGAGGTCACTCCTTCGCACCGAGGCTGCGAAGGACGTCCGCGATCTTCGGCCCGTCGTCGACCATCTCCATGCCTTGCGCCACGACCACGGCGCCGGGGGCCGGCGGGAGCGGGCGCAGCGCCAGTGCCACCGGCGTGTCGCCGAACTGGTTCTTCACGTCCAAGTGAGCACCCTGCTCCGCCAGGAACCGGATGATGCCCTCGAAGCGTTTCTGCGCGGCCACGTGCATCGCGCTATTGCCCGACTGATCCGCACCGTTCACGTCCGCGCCAAGCTCGACCACCACCTTCACAGCCGCCAGCGCCCGCTGGTCAAGCACGCGCGGACTCGGTTGCCCGACGCCGCCTGTCTGGGCAGTCCTGAAATGCTGCTCCCCACGCGCGGCCACCGCAAGCGGTGGCGAACCGTCAGGCAGTCCAATCGACGTGTCGGCGCCTGCCGCGGCGAATGCACGCATGAACGCCGCTTCGCCGTCTCTGGCGGCCAGCATGAACGGCGTCGCGCCGATCAACTTCCGGTCGAAGGCGTAGTCGTCCAGCGACCGCCTCGCCTGGGTTGCGCGAGTCAGCCGAACATTCACGTCCGCGCCGTGCGCCATGAGCGACTCGGCCAGGTTCAGCTCGCCCCGCAGCACGGTCGCGTGCAGGGGCGCGTACCCACCGCCGGCGGCGTTCAGATCGGCTCCGTGCTCGATGAGCAGCTGCGCGACCGCTGATTGGCCGCTGAGCGCCGCGACCGCCAGGGCGGTCGACCCGTCTGCGCCGGTGTCGTTCACGTTGGCGCCAGCAGCCAGCAGGGATTCTGCTGACTCGACGTTGCCCTCCCGGGCAGCGAACAAGAACGGTGTGAACCCACCGTAGTCCACCCACGCGGTCCCCCGAGCATCCCCGTTGTAGTCGGAGCAGCACAGCTGCACCAACCGCTTGGAGGCTACGGTCTTCGCATGAAGGTCCGCGCCGGCGTCGATGAGCAGCTTGGCCGCCTGCGGTTGTCGCTCTGAAACTGCCCACATCAGCGCGGTTTGCCCCCGAGCTGCCTCCTTCGCGTTGACGTCAGCGCCGTGGGCGATCAGCAGGTTGATCGCCTCAAGGTTGCCCATACGTGCCGCGATCATCAGCGGCGTTTCGCCCGTGGGCGGCACGAGATTCGGCTCGGCGCCCGCCGTGAGCAATGCTTCAACGGTGGTTGTGCCGCGAACGCTCGCCGCGACCCACAGCGGCGTGACGCCCAGATCGTTGGTGGTATCCACGGCTGCGTGTGACCGGATCAGCAGCTGAATGAGCTCCACCCGACCCCGGTAGGCGGCCCAGTGAAGGGCCGTTGCCCCGTCGGCGGCACGCGCGTTCACATCCAGCCCCTGCTCTACCAGCGCGCGGACGGCCTCGACGTCCGATTGCTTCGCGGCGTCAATCAATCGAAGCTCCGCGCCGACCGCACCCAGGCTGACGGCCGACAGCACGATTGCGACGACGCTTACCACGCGTTTCGTGCGCATTGTCGTACCTCCCTCGTGGCAGCAGCGCAGGAAAGGTCAGCTGTACCCTGAATTTCGCTACCGATACGTATAGCTAACAATGAAGGATCGCGCAATTCGGTGCCCGGTGGCAAGTCCTTGACAAGCAGGCGCTTGTTTTCGCTCTGCCCCCACACCGAGGTGATCTGTCTTTGGCGACCCAACGCGGACGGCGGTCAGTCGGCACGCAGCGCCACGACCGGGTTTGCACGGCTGGCGCGACGCGCCGGCAAGTAGGCGGCGAGCAGCGAGAAATACCCCCCTGAGCGAGCTGTCCCTCGGGTAGGCGACCCCTGAATCGCTTCGGACATGTTCGGATCTGATGCCTCAGGCTGAAACGCCGTTGCCAGCCCAAAGTCCAACACCTTCACGGTGCCGTCCGGTCTGACCTTCACGTTCGCCGGCTTCAGGTCGCGGTGGATGACGCCCTGCTCATGGGCAGCCTCCAGCGCCTCCGCAATCTGTTTGGCGATGGGGAGCGCCTCGTCGATGGGGATCGGCCCCGCTTGATCCGGTCCGCCAACGTCGGCCCCTCGATCAGTTCGAGGACCAGCGCCTTGACACCCTCAGCCTCCTCCAGACCGTAGATGCTCCCGATGTTGGGGTGATTCAGCGACGCCAGCACCTTGGCTTCCCGCTCGAAGCGGGCCAAACGGTCGGGGTCAGACGTGAACGCCTCGGGCAACACCTTCAGCGCCACGTCGCGGTCCCGTTTGGTGTCACGGGCCTGATAGACCTCGCCCATGCCGCCCTGGCCGATCTTGGCGGTCACGGTGTACGGGCCGAGGGAGGTGCCGGGCTGGAGAGGCATCAGTCTGTGGGGACGAGGCGCTTCAGCTCTTCAAACCAGTTGAGAATCACGACGATCCCCACCCCTGCGCCCTCATCGCTATCCTTGAGCATCAGAAAGCGATCGCCGTCAGGGGCAATGTCGTACACGCGGCCGGCGGGGCCTTGCACACCACCGGCATAAGCGCCCCGAAACAGCACGTCAGGCGTACTCGCCACGAACGCCGGGTCAGCGCTGACGGACACAACCATCATCGCGTCACCGTTGCGATAGAACAGCTCGCGGCTATCCGGCGACCACACCGGTGAGATGCCGCCGCCGATCGAGATCGGAATCCGCTGGTCGTTCACGTTCGGAAACGGTCGCACGTAAATCTCAGTCTGTCCTGACTCGTTGGACGAGTAAGCCATCCACCGACCGTCGGGCGAGACCGCGGGACGGAATTCACCGAACTCGGTGACGAGAAGCGGTTCCACGCGGTGGTCACCCTCCACCGCCACCGTCATGATGTCCGCGGTGCCGGAGGCGGTGTTCGTCACCAGGGTGCTGCCATCAGCGGACCAGGCGAAAGGTATTAGGTTGCTCGGGGCGAGGGTCTCAACCGCGCCCGTTCCGTCGGCTGCCTTCCAGACGAGCTCCGACCCCGAGCGCCAGACGATACGTACGCCATCTGTGGTCCACAGTGGCGAGAGGTTGCGCTCCAGGCCGAGCGTCAGTGGGGCTTCGGTGCCACGCTCGAGGTCATACACCCACACGTTGCTGCCAGCCTCCTGGACTTCCATCGCCAGCTGCATCCCGGCCGGCGAAATCCGGACCCAGGCGTAGGGGCGCGGTCTGACGTCAATCAGCTCCTCACGTCCCTGCCGGTCCACCCACACGAGCGTCCGTGCGCTTGCGGCCTGCCCCGTACCGCTAACGTAGGCGAGCGAGCCGTCCTCGGGTGCTTGCGCCGTTCACTGTTGGTGATGCGACGCATCTCCTTGCAAGGGAGGCACTTACGCCACATTCTGGGCCAGATACACAATTTGGCTGCAACTCTCTCGCCGCAACGTCTTAGCGCCTACGACCAACAGTGAACGGCGCAAGCACCCGAATTCCCTACGGGCGCAGCGAAGGCCGCTGTACGCTGTTCCTGTGTTCGTGCTGAGCGTTCCGCCGCAGACTGTGCAGCAGTACCGTCGCCGCCGGCCTGAGCTCGTTGTAAACGAGCCGTGGCCCACGATGTTGAGGCCCGGTTTTCTACGGTTGTCGCACCCGGGCTTGGCGCACGCCATTCCGTCGATCACGTTCATCGCTCAAGTGTACCGGGGTGCGAACCCGTGGTGTCGCCCCCGATTTCGGAGGTGAGGGCCGATGTCATCAACTGTCCAGACATGTCATTGGTTCGCCGTGGTCATGGCCGTCACGGTGTCTTCAGTGGTGGCGCCAGCCGGGGCGCAGGTGCGACCGGATCCTCCCGGGTCCACGGGGCTCGTCCGTCTGACCGAGCCGAGGATTGCGCCCTTGCCGGAGTTCGCGTGGACGGACGAGCACCGAGCGCGCGTCGAGCGGTACCGCTCGGACGTCCGGATCGGCAACGCCTTCCGCACATTGCTGCACGTGCCCGAGCTGGTCGACGCAGTGATGCCGTTTCTCCTCTATACCGCCGGCGAGACAACTCTCGAGCCCCGCGATCGAGAGCTGTTGATCCTCCGCACGGCCTGGCTGACCCAGAATACCTATCTCTGGGCCGACCATGTGCCACGAGCTCGAAACATCGGGATCACCGCCGAGGAGCTACACCAGATCGCGGTGGGGCCGTCCGACCCCGGGTGGGCGCCATTCGAGACCGCGCTGCTGTGGCTGGGCGACGAGCTGTTTCGCAATTCGTCCGTCCGTGACGCGACCTGGTCCGCCCTCGACGCGCGCTACGACCTCTACGAACTGGTCGACGCGGTCATGACGGTGAACCAGACCACGCTCCTCGCCATGCTCTTCAACTCGTTCGGTGTGCAACCGGACACGAGCTCGCTGGCCCGATTCCCCACGGATGTGCCGTATCGGCTGGATGTGCCAGAACCGGAGCCGCCCCTGACAACGCCTCGGGTGGCGCCACTCGAGGGACCCGGCATCCGGGTGGGCCGGACGTTCGGACGTCACCCGCGGATGCAGGCCGCCCGGAGCGGGCAGTCTGGGTATGTAAACCGCGTGTCACCATTGACGCCGTACTACCGTGAGCTGCTGATTCTGCGCATCGGATGGAACTGCCAGGCGGTGTACGAGTGGGCGAAGCATGTGGGCACCGTCGGCCGAGCGCGTGACCACGGTCTCGAACCGGAGCGGATCGCCAGAGGTCCCGAGGCCGGGTGGGATGACTTCGAGCGAGCCCATCTACACGCCGCCGACGAGATCTACCGGGACGGTGTGATCTCGGATGCGACGTGGGATACGCTGTCCGCGCGATATGACACCCGCGAGATGATGAGTGTGGCGATGACCGTCGCCAACTATCGCCTTGTCTCGATGTCACTGAATGCGCTGGGGGTGCAGCCCCAGGCGACCGACGAGCAGTTTCCCGACGTCCAATAGGACGGTCCTCATCTCTTATCTCGAATCCTGGTGGGGAACCGGCGGATGGGCGTCGACATCATCCGTTGACTCCATCCGTCAGACTCGTGTCTCGAGCGTGGCCAGCGGGCAGCCTGCCCCCACACACCGCCGGACGGTCTGCTCCACCCGTTCGTCGACACGGGGACGAATGGGACGACGAGGACGCGGAGAGCCCACGCCAGGCGACGGCGACGATCTGGCCGGGCGGGCGACACGTGCGGAGTCGGCGTGAACCGCTAGAACCAAGACTTTGACGGTCGAGAGGGGGACACCGATGATGGATCGAATGAGACGCAAGATACTCAGGACGGGCGCGGCCGCGACCGTGATGGCCGCTGCTCCGCGGGTGTTCGCGCAGCAGACTGGCCAAGGTGGAGCGGCCATGTCGTTCTACGAGCGGGGCCCCGTTCGCATCCACTATGCGGAAGCCGGCTCCGGCTTTCCGTTGTTGGTGATCGCCGGCGGGGGCCTGAACTCGACGATCGCCGGCTTGGCCACTCACCCCTTCAACCCGATCGAGGAGTTCAAGGGAGAGTACCGCTGCATCGCGGCGGATCTGCGCAACGCCAACCGCGGCCAGTCGTCCGGTCCGCTCGAGATCGACCGGCCATGGGATGCCCATACGGATGACCATCTCGGCGTGATGGACCACCTGGGCATCGACAAGTTCATGGTGCTGGGTTTTTGCATCGCCGGCCCCTTCATCTGGAACCTCCTGCGGCGCGCGCCCACTCGTGTGGTCGCGGCAGTGCTGGCCCAGCCCAGCGGGTGGAGTCCCGAGACGCCCACGCTTTTCTACGACAACAACATGAGAGGGTGGGGTCCAGACCTGGTCCAGCGGCGGCCCGAGATCACGATGGATATGGTCGACAGGTTCCTGACCAAGATGTACCGGGACAACCCGGACTTCGTCTTCACCGTGACACGCGACTTCGTGCGCGAGTGCCAGACGCCGGTACTAATCATGCCGGACGACATCCCGGCGCATCCGTACGCGGTCGCCATGGAGGCCGCGATGCTTGCGCCGAAGTCCGAGGTGAGCATGTTCCCGTGGAAGGAGCCCGAGGAACGGATTCCCCTGGCTGTGCGCCAGGTACGCTCCTTCCTCCGGGCGCACCGACCGGCTTCCGCCTGAACGGCGGTGTCTGGTGCGACAAGGCGCCGGCCTTGACCCGGGCCGAGTTTCTCCGACCCGCTCACCCGCCAACATCAAGTGCGGGAGGACGGGACCGTCAAGGTGTCCGATAATCAGCCGTCTCTGGGCAAAAAGGGTTCTGATTCCGTTAAGTTTTTCTGGAACGAGATAACCAAGTTTTCCAGGCGATCATCGGCTTAGACCGATGATCGGCCATCACTACCGGTCGATGGTCGATTGCCGGCTGCCATGCACGACGGACGGCGTCATGGTGTGGTGGTCATCAGAGGCGGGTCGGAGCGTTCGTTAGCTATCCGTTAGCTATTTCGCCGGAAACGGCGAGCGGAGCCCCGGAAACATTGGCTCCTCTGAGAACTGGTGCGGAAGGGGGGATTTGAACCCCCATGAGCCATTGGCTCGCTAGCCCCTCAAGCTAGTGCAATCAGTGGTCAGGAGAGATCACACCGTGTCTTTACGCACGAAAATGTGCAGGAGAGGTCAGGAGAGTGCGGCTGTGACGCGAAACGTGCCACAAAGTGCCACACGCCTGAGATCGGCAGTCCCGCCCTCGACCAGCGACCCGCTCGACCGCCGTTGACCGGCTGCGTCAGGCGGCACCTCACCCCCCGCATTGAACCCCCTGCCAGGCAGCGGCCGTCAGCTCACGTCGTACCTCTTCCCGGTCCAGCTCCGGTTGGCGAGGTCGATCTCACCCTCGCTCCGTCTCTTCTGGCCACTCGCGGAGGTCCCCGTGAGAGTCAGCGACCACGCATTGCGCCCCGCATGCTGTGTCCAGGTGCCCTCCGCGGTCCCTGCGTCCCTGCCGCCATCGGGCAAAAAGGCTACAGCGACCCAGCGGCACGTACCCGATGTCGCGGCGATGTCGTCGAAGGAGAGGTCGACCGTCAACGTTCCGAAGACCGCGCCGAACCCCGTGGCTGTGCCCTCCCAGTTCGAAATCAACCGGACCCCGTTGTCGATTGATTCGGTTGTCTGTCCCTTCATCTCCAGTGAGAATTCGTCACTCGACTCTGTCATGTTCACTCCCTCCCGTTGGTGGTAATGTCGTGCGGGTTTATTCTTCGTCTGGTTCGACTCGGTGTCAATCGAAGAACGGGCGTTTCATGGACCGTGTCACCGCGCACCCGCGTGAGCCGTGAGCGTCGCCGATGTCTTCCGATCGCACCGTTGAGACGCCGCATGATTGAAACTATTGTCACGCATCCAGGCGGCGCCCATAAAGACGACCTCCTGGCCGTCTGCGTACTCATAGCCCGGCACCGGGT
>Ga0310122_10001949_pt1 | contig 13160 bp, 6 predicted proteins | sample CB6_Bottom_1051__FD_203503 | JGI IMG/M metagenome (GOLD analysis project Ga0310122, IMG submission 203503) | Marine microbial communities from Western Arctic Ocean, Canada - CB6_Bottom_1051 | ecosystem: Environmental > Aquatic > Marine > Oceanic | place: Canada: Western Arctic Ocean | collected...
TCATGATAATACTCCCAACCACCTCTCTGCGCTGATTCCATCATCTTGTCAGAGCCCTATTGAATCACCCTTCGGTCCAAACAACACCGCAGTAGAGTGGCTCTCCCACCCTCCTCCGGATGTTGTGCATTGCACTGCTGTCGAGTCATCAGGAGCAGGAATTGTACTCGGCGCAATCGAGCGCCGTCCCGGAGGGGTCTGGACCGCAGGCCCCACCGAAGGGTGGGGGTGGCGCATCTCCAGCGGTAAACAGGTACGAGAGCAGATAAATGGCATCTGCGATGTTCGCCAGTTCATCATCGTTCGTATCCGCGGCGTCTGAACACAGGATCACTCCACCGAGAAAGAGTATATCGAGCAATGAAATTGCGTCCGCCAGATTGATAGAAGCATCATCATTGATGTCTCCCCGCACGAATCCACCGACGACAGGAGTCAAGGTGATGGTGCCATCGACGCCGGTCACGTTGACCGATCCAGAACCCACCACCACGATCACTTCGACAGGAGGAGTCCCCAGCGAATCGGAGATGGCCAACGTTGTTGTCACATCCACCGTAGAGCCGACCAGTCCCCCCGGCACCGTGTCATAACTGGCCGTAACCAGCTCGATAGCCGTTGCGAACTGAATCGTCACGATGCCCCCGAAACTGTAAACACAGCCAACCGTGAAACCATCTGTAAAGAGATTCACATCGATGAAGTCGGGGCCAGAACCACCGTTGAGGTCATCGAGGATCTGAGCCCCCGCACCCCCTGTCACTGTCAGGATTGAAGGATCGTGACTCACTCCGAGCGAGAAACCCTGGGTGTCGTTGGGATATCCGCCATTGGCCGCGTCCTCCGCCAAGGTGAAAGAAGCCTCGAAACTGGCAGCTCCTGTTGCTTCGGGGAAAGGCACCGTCTGCTCGGTAGCCGTGAGGATGAAGCCGGTGGGTTCCAGAGTCACGGTTCCACTCTCACCGATCACTCCCACAGCAACACCTGTATCGGTGGCAACGATATTCTGGACCGGAGGATTGCCGAGGTTCTCGACGAATTGCAACGTCGTGACGACGGTGCCTGTGGCACCTGCGAGTGCTCCGGGTAACGTCTGGTAGGTAACCGTCACGATCGCTGTCTCGGTGACCATCTGGAGCGTCTCTACGAGTGTGAAACTGAAAACACATCCGGCAGTGATCCCGTCGGGATAACTTGCGGAATCGAAGAAATCTGGCCCGTTGCCCCCATCGAGGTCTGCGACAGGGCCTGCAGGCTCCGCTGAAGTGGCCTCCAGTAACGACTCGTCATGACCGAGGCCGACCGAGAAGCCAGCAGTATTGGTTGGAAATCCGGGATTGCTGGTGAGTTCCTGACAGACCACATCGGTCTCGAACAGTGCTCCTGCAGTGTTGTAGCTGCTGTTCACATCCAGGGCACGCATGGTGAAGCCGGCGGTCTGGACAATTTCCACATCACAGGTCGATTGCGGAGCCTGCTGGTTGCCTCCACAGGATCCCGTAACACCGTAGGTGTGACTACCAATCGGCACCGAGAAGTCAGCATAGTTGGTAAGAGTCCCCAAAAGAGTCGCAATGATGATGCCATCTCTACGGACGGTGATCTCCGTGTAGGCTTCACCATTAGCCCAGGAGAGCAGCGCATCGTTACCCGAGCCCTGGGAGCAAGCCAGAGAAGTGGTTCCCTCACAGATACAGTCAGGGTCTCCGACACAGTCGGGATCCTCGCAATCGACGAGACCATCGTTGTCATCATCGGTTCCGTTGGAACAGTTCTCGACGGCTCCCCCACCACCTCCGACAAAATTGACGTCGAGTTGACCGGTACCGGTAGTTCCCTCACTCCAGGAAGCCACTCGAACCAGATAGGTTTCTCCGCCGGTCACCGGAACATTCTCGACGACGGAGGTGAAGGAACTGCAACCCCCGGTATCACCGTTACAAGCCAACTGCGTCAGTCCTCCGCCACAGTTGCCACTGTAGACAAGAAGGTCGGTATCCCAGTTGGCGATATTACAGGTGCTGACAGTGAGAAGCCCATCCTCGGGTGGAAGATAGGAATACCAGATGTCATTGCCGACATCGCCGAGGAAAGTACCGGCACACTGCGAGGAGTCTCCCGGCGGACCTCCCGAGGTGGCATTGTTACTATCGATATCGTTGAGACCAACAAAGAGTGTAATCGACCCTGCGCAGTCGTCATTGGAAGGCGGCGGACCAGGAGGAGCCTGGCCACAGACCGGCTCTGACATCCCCACGGCAATCATCGAAGCCGCTACCTGGTCAGCATCGTCCTGGGTAAAAACATCACCAGGAGTACCGGTGCGAGGATCATTGGGACTACTGTTGACCAGATCGGAGGCTGCCTGGTTCATCAGCGTTTCCGCCTCCGGAAAATCTGTACCGGCAGTCATGTATACGGTCAGTGCCCGGAAGTACACCGCTACAGCCTTGGTCAGACCGATGGGGCTGATCGTCTGCCCGTTGAAGTCCTTACCGTCGACGAGCATCGAGAACGAATGATTCAGAACCCCGCTGCCGCTGTGAACACCACCGTTATCGGAGGGCCCACAGGCGTTTTGGTTGTAGAGAGGATCGGTAGTACTCGGAGGATCACCGAAACACTCCGGGAACCACATATCCCGGATCGCATCGAGACTCGTTTCTTCACCCAGCCTCCAGCGTGCGGAACCATCGTTGCAATCGGTACGGGCCGTGTTGGGAGTATCCAGACCTCCACCACTAGATCCTCCAGGCCACGGTGTCCCACCAGGAGGTCCCACATCGGATACATCTCCATTCCATAGGTCGACTGCTTCGCCGAATATGTCGGAATATGCCTCATTCAGTTGACCCGATTGGTTCTGGTAGATCAGGTCCGCGGTGAACTGGATCAGCCCGTGCGTGAACTCGTGAGCCACCACATCGTCGGTGGCCAGACCGTCGCACAAGGCGACCTGATTTCCATTCCAGATGGCGTTGGGACAGATTCCATCGTCCCAGTGGACGGTGGAAGTCCACGTTCCACCACTACCGTCGAGGGAATCACGGCCGAGCCCATCGAAGAGAAGCCGATAGAAGTCTCCGGAAGTATCGTAAGTATCATCGACTTCCAGATCTCCGGTCGCTGCAGCTCCTTCGGCTCTTGCCAGATTGCCCGGCAAACCACCACCCGATCCGTCATAGACTTCACGGAAAAGAGCGGTGTGGACCGCCGGCCAGTGATCGACGAGTTCACCTGTCAGGGCATCGACGAGGACATGTTGTGCGAGCATCTCGGAGCCCTCGAGAACCAGGTGATGGGCCAGAACCGGTCGTTGAAGGGTGGGATCTCCCCACCACCCCGGATTCGCGATCACGAGTTCAGCATCACTGGTCTGTACCAGCACGCTTTGCTCCAGAGCAACCTCGGCCACAGCCACGGCTTCCTCGACGGTGATGGACGGCTTCACATCCAGTTTCTTGGGCATCGGATAGAAGTCGCCATTGATGACCAGAGGTGTCCCATCGGGTCGCAAGTGAACCTTGATCACACCGGTAAAGACTTTCACCCCGAGGTGAACTTGTTGAAAAGTGTGGTGAATCTGGCCCAGCGAACATCGTTCGGTCCGAACGATCTCCAGTTCTTGCTGGGGAAAACGAATTCCCAGACGATCACCGTGAGTGCGTAGCAGCTGGTAAACATCGTTCAGATCGGGTTCAACACCCTCGGGGAGGGCCAAAGGATCTCCACCGGTACCGACGATATGATGGACTCGATGGGTGAGGGGTGAACGGCTCTCCTCGACACTCCCGTCGATCGATTGAGCCGTTGCTACCGCCACAATTACGCAATTCGCCCACAGGAAAGCGATAGCGAATACTCCTCGCATGGAAGTCCCTTTCGCGATGGTCTTCTTACGTGATCCATCCAGATCTTCTGATTACGGCGGACAGAACCCGGTGCACAAGCGAGGCACGCTGGCCAGGAAAGTCAGGCCAGGAAAACAACCCGTTGGAACACGGAAGGCGTCCTCACCTCGGCCTGCACCATACCCCTCGATGGTAGCCACCCCACCGCCAGACCGCAACGAGCCCCTCGGCTGAAGAACCGCCGTTGTTGCCCTTTCACACCAACAACCGGAAACAGATTCCGACCTCCCCGACAGGGGTCAATAAATCTTCCATCGCGGTGCTATCACCGGAGGATCTCCCCCGCCAAAAAAAAAGAGGCTGCCGACATCCCCAGTGGGACATCCGCAGCCTCTCAATAGCCCAGAACGTGGAGAATCAGGGGCAGGCAGCGCTGTCAAAATCGTCACAACTCAGCGCTCCCGGGGTCGGATCCGCACCGCAGAAGCCGAACGGGGACGGAGGCTCAGCACCAGCAGTAAAGAGGAACCCCAGCAAGTAAATCGGGTCCGCGATGTTTACCGTATTGTCATCGTTAATATCGGAGGAAAGCAGGCAATTCACAGAACCCCCGGTAAAGAGGAAAGCGAGCAGGCTGATGGGGTCGGCGATGTTGATGGTACCATCGATGTTGACGTCACCTCTCTGGAACCCACCGCCGGGGATCAAGGTGATGGTCCCGTCCTGGCCGAACATCGCGCTGGCTTGAGAATCCACCACCACTATGGCAACCACCGGAGGAGTACCGAGGGTGTTCGTGATGTCGAGGATCGTGATCACGTCATCGGTCGTCCCGGCAAGAGCTGCCGCAACGGTGTCATAACTGGCAGTAACCAGTTCGGTGGCAGCCACAAACTGGATCAGTTCCGTTCCCGCAAAACTGTAGACACATCCGAAGGTAACTCCTCCTGCAAACAGGTTGCAGTCGAAGAAACTGGCCCCATTCCCCGCATCGAGATCGTCGAGCACGGCAGCTGAATCACACGCAGTCGCGGTCAAGAGCGACGAATCATGAGCAACTCCAAAGGAGAAGCCCTGGGTATCCGTCGGGAAGGTCGGATTGTCCGGGTTTTCCTGCAATGTGAACGAGGCAGTGAAACTGCCCGCACCAGTAGTAGGAGAAAAGGACGCCGTCTGATCAACAGCGACCAACGTGAAGGGCGGGTTCGGCTGGATTGACAGATTGACTGTAAATCCGCTGGCGAAGATCGCAATTCCGTTACCGACCACGATCACCGGATCCACTGGAGGAGAGCCGAGATCGCTCGCCAAGGTGAGTGCGGTATCGACAGCATCATCGACCCCGTTGAAAGCCCCGGGCACACTCGAGTACGAGATACCAACGATCTCCTGTGAGGTGTCGAACGTGATCGTCTCTGCTCCCTGGAAGTCAAAGATACAGCCAACGGTGAATCCATCGGGGAAGATCGTGCCATCGAAATATTCGGCGCCACTGCCACCGTCCAGAGCAGCCAGCGCAGATCCTTCATCGATCGAGGTCACTTGCAGGTAAACAGGATCGTGTCGGTACGCAAACTGAAAACCCTGTGTCGCTGTCAGGTCTGCAGGATCACCCCCCTGAATGAGGCTGAAGTCCGCTCCGAAACTCACCGATCCACCGTTGGGTCCGGTAGCCACGAGGGACTGATCGGGAGACGAGATCTCGAAGACGAGCGGGGGCGGAGGCATGAAGGTGATGTCGAAGGGTTGGCCGATGAGCGGAAGGGCCCCTCCTGCACAGTCCGACATGATATTGTCGATGATCGGACTCCCCAGGTCATTCGACATGAAGATCTGCGTGACAATATCGTTGGTAATTCCGTTGAGGGCTCCAGGGATGGTTTCATAGTCGATCCTGAGTACCGGTGTCACAGAATTGAAGGCGAGCGGTGCGTCAAACGTAAAAGAAAATACGATTCCGATGGTAAAGCCGCTGCCGACGATCTGGCCATCGATGAAATCGGGACCAGCACCACCATTCAACGCTGCCACTGCTCCGAGAGTGGTTGGAAACCCAGCCGGATCAATCTCGAGTAACGATGTGTCATGACTGTACTGGAACTGGAATCCACACATCTCAGCGCCAGTATCAGTGATCTCGTCGATGTTGTAATTCGCTGAAAATGGGATCGTCGAACCAGGTGTCACCACGAAGTTCTGATTTGTCGAGGTCACCTGGAAGGACTGAGCCGCTGCAAACGACCCGAACAGAAGCAGCACCCCCATCAGCGAGACGAAAAGAAATGTACGTTTCATGAATACTCCCTCATGAGCCAGGAACAGGTACCCACCACTACCAAAAGACGAGGCCGGAAAGAACCATCCGGCGACACACCTCTCGAATTTCTCGATGAGACTACGTCCCACTCCTCGTTAAAATTATTTCACCCAAGAGCCTAGACAAAAATATGACGGAACAATCCGACAGTCGGTATTCTATCGGCTGAAGCGTCTGGGTAGAAGCACACCGCCCCACCCTCACCCACTGCAAGAGGATAAACCGCCTCTATTGGCACCTCAACGTCGAGATAGTCAGGTTGAGAGCCTGAAAATGAAGCAGGCTGCGAAAAAGATCTACCTGATGAACACAGCCTGTTAAAGCCAAGTATTGTCCCTTGAACTCAAGCACAGGAGTCAAAGGAATCGCACCCCAGTGTCCCTTCCGTGGGATCTGGACCACAATTGCCACTGCCGGGAGGTAGTGGGCCGCCATTGAACAATGCCGCCAGGATGTAGATCGGATCGGCAATGTCCTTCAATTCATCGTCGTTTCCATCACAGGCGTCATCACAGGGGACGAAGCCCCCCAGAAACAGGTTATCGAGCAGTGTGATGGGATCGGCGATATCGAATAAGCCGTCATCGTTGCAGTCTCCGCGGTCGAATCCACCGGTCGCGACCAGCGAGATTTCTCCCGAGTCGCTCACCATCGCATTCGACTGGCCTCCGACCACCATCACGAGCGTGACACTATTGGGCCCGAGCCCCGCGATCGGCGTCAACTGTGTCACAATCGTGTCGCCAGCCTCAGTACCGGCTAACGTCCCTGCCACCGTTTCGTAATCGGCAGTGGTCAGTTCCGTTTCGGTGGGAAACTGTGCCACGGTAATATTCTGGAAATCGTAGATGCAGCCGACGGTGCACCCATCCGGATAGATTCCCACCTGGAAGTAATCCGCTCCTGCGCCGCCATTCATCGCCTGAAGAATGGCTCCTTGGTGCACGTCGATCACGCTCAACAGGTTCGAATCATGGCTGATTCCGAAGGAGAAGCCCTGGGTGTCGTTGGGGTAGCCGCTATTGTCCTGATCCTCGGTCATGGTGATGCTATTGGTAAACGAACCAACTCCGCTGACACTGGAGAAAGTCGCCTGCTGATCCGTACAGCGCAATGTAAAGACACTGGAAGGTGCCGGAGTGAGTCCGACCGTAAATGGCAACGCCTCCGCATCGATGGAGGTACCCTCATCCACCACCACAACGGGAGTGAGGGGGGGCGAACCGAGATTGCTGGATTCCTCAACGACCGTTGACTGGGTCCCGGTAGCACCGTCGAGTGCCCCGGAGACGCTCGAGTAACTCACATCGACCACTTCGGCCGCTGTCGCGAACGTTATCGTTTCCTGGAGTTGGAAATCATAAGTACAACCGATGGTGAATCCATCGATGTAGATCATCTCGCCAAAGAACTCGGCTCCATTGCCCCCATCGAGAACCGCGATCGCCGCTCCCTGTGAAACGCTATCGACTTGCAACATCGCCGGATCGTGTTGATAGCCGAACTGGAACGCATAGGTTGGCTTCGCCACGGCAGCGGGATCGGACAGATCCTGCTCGATACTGAAACTGGAGATGAAACTGGCAACCCCCCCGTTGGGTCCAGAAGCGACGGCAGACTGGTCCGGGGATGAGATCACGAAGATGGGATCCGGGACTGGCGGTGGTGCCTCGAAAGTGATGAAGAAAGGCAACGACGCAGCATCCGCCGAGACACCCGCGCCAATCACGACCACCGTGGCCGTCGGAGGCGTACCGAGATCATCGGCGGAAAAGATCTCCGTCACTACATCATCGGTGATCCCGGCGACAGCACCCGGAAGGGTCGAATATTCGACCTCGATCATCGGTTTGGCCACCTCGAAGGTGATCACCTGCGTCTGATCGACGAAGGCATAGATCACGCCGATGGTGAAACCATCGGGAAAAATCTCTCCCTGGATGAAATCGGGACCATCATTGTTGTTGACCGCAGCCAGTTCTCCGACCACGGTCGGAACGAACGGATTCGACCCTACTACCTCGAGCAGAGCCGGATCATGATGGTAAGCAAAGGAGAAGCCCTTGGTCTCCTCGAGCGCACCGGTGACCTGCTCGATGCTGAAGGTTGCGTTGAAGGGAACGGTCCCATTTCCGGCAGACATCGACTGATCAGGAGAGGAAATCTCGAAACTCTGGCCAGCGACAAACGATCCGGTCAGCACAAGAACCGTCAGCAATGGAAAGAAGAAGAAGTTACCTCGCATACGAAGCCCCCTAGGAACAAAGGAACGAGGGACCACCCGTACTCGGAGATCGTTGCCCCACCTGGATGGACCGACATTCCGCTATTTCTGCTGTTGGCAGACAAGATTGACACACCTCATTGACACACCTCGGACACAATCCTCACCCCCTGAGGATAAACCGCCATCCGGCGCACCTCAACGGACAGAAGTCGGATTCTGGAGTCACATGAGCAAGAAGGGCTGCGAACAGCTGTGGCATCTTCGCAGCCCTGTAAAATCTTGTATTCTCCGACCGGATCAGAGACAGCTATTGAAGACTTCGCAGCCGAGGGTCCCCTCGGTCGGATCTGGAGCGCAAGTTCCATTTCCAGGCGGCATCGGACCACCGATGAAGAGCGAGGAAAGAAAGTAAACTGGATCGGCTATATCCTTGAGTTCATCATCATTTCCATCGCAGGCGTCGTCGCAGTTGACATCGCCTCCCAGGAAAAGATTATCCAGAAGGGTGATGGCATCGGCGATATCGTAGTTTCCATCGTCATTGCAATCGCCACGATCGAATCCTCCGGTCGCGACCAGCGTGACCACACCGGCTTGACTCTGCATGCTCACCGATTGCCCATCGACCACCATCACCAGGGTCACGCCGTTAGGCCCCAACCCTGCAAGCGGCGTCAAAGTAGTGGCCTGGGAGGAACCAGGCGCACTGCCAGCGAGTGCTGCAGCGACGGTGTCATAATCGATGGAGACCACCTCGGTAGCGACCGGGAACGTCGTGGTAAAACCCCCCTGAAAATCGTAAATACAACCGACGGTGCAACCATCGAGTTCGATTCCTGCCTGGAAGTACTGTGCTCCCGAACCGCCATTCATCGCCTGGAGTATCGCCCCTGGATTCACCGCGGTAGCCGTTAGCAAAGCAGAATCATGACCGATCCCGAAGGAGAACCCCTGAGTTTCATTGGCTACCTGACCCGGTGCTACTTGCTCGACCACGGAGACGCTGTTGGTGAAGGAGCCGATGCCGGTGGCACTGGAAAATGTCGCCTCCTGATCACCACAACTGACGGTGAACAAGATGGGAGGCGCAGGAGGAGCTACCTCGAAGGTGATGGAAAAGGGCAAACCCGTGGCTTGAGCGGAAACTCCAGCTCCGATCACCACCACGGTCGCTGTCGGCGGAGTTCCGAGATCGCTCGCGGGAGTGATTTCAGTGACCACATCCTCGGTGATTCCATCGAGCGCACCGGCAAGCGTCGAATATTCCACCTCGATCATCGGCTTGGCCACCTCGAAAGTGATCACCTGACTCTGATCGACAAAGGCATAGATCACACCGACGGTAAATCCATCGACAAAAACCTCACCCTGAATAAAATCCGGGCCTCCATTGCTGTTGACTGCCGCCAGTTCGCCAACCACGGCTGGAACATACGGATTCGAGCCCACCACTTCGAGTAGGGCCGCATCATGCCGGTAAGCAAAGGAGAAACCTTTGGTGTCCTCGACCGCACCGGTGACCTGTTCGATGCTGAAGGTCGAGGTGAAGGATACGGTCCCACCACCACTCCCAAGCGTCTGATCGCTCGAGAAGATCTCGAAGGTCTGACCAGCAGTAAAAGAACCGGGCACGAGAAAAATCGTCAGCATTGTGACGAACACGATGTTGCCTCGCATGAGCAACCCCCTATTGAGTCCGGGTACCCGGATCCGTCCATCGGTAAATTACATGGAACGAAGTACGTTCCCTGATTCTGGATGGGGATGGAGCCAGGTCCCAATTCAAAGATGTTCATGGCGGACATGGCTGAGCGTTTCAGAGCAGGTCACGAGCCGACATCTGCCGAACTCTCGACGACCTCCCACTCAAGGATACCCGCGCAAGAGAAGCCCCTCAACGTATCCGGACATGGTTCGGCCGGTTTTATGAATACTTGTAAAAAGGCTACCTACCAGCGCTTGCCACGACTCTCGATAATCTCACGGAGACTGTCGCTCTGGATCTTCCAGAAACCAGCACTGCGGCGTAACAATCGGCTCACCTTTCTGCCGTTGAGGTAAACCCCTGGAGTTCCCCCGACATTCCCCCTGTGCGCCAGTTGGACATCCTGCTGGATCCTCCGGGAGAGGACAGAACTCGCCATATCCTCGAGGAACCGGGTCGGATCCATTTCCAACTCCTCGGCAGCCTGCTGCCAGTTGACCGCCCCGAGGGTTGCCCGGCGTGGCAACAGCCAGTCCCTCAGTTGCCAGAACTTCCCCTGTAAACGTGCCGCCTCGAGAGCCTTCGCTCCTGTCAGGGAATGCGGATGTTCGTTGGTGTTCGGATAGTGTTTCCAGATCACCTCGAGATGTCCGTTCCAGATCGGCAGGATCGTTTCCTTGAGGTAGGTATCGAAACGGGCGCAATTGGGGCACTCGACATCGGAAAAGATCACCAACTGGTAACGAAGTCCGTCGATGTCAGCCATGATGGGATCATCGTCGCGTACTGCGGTATCGATCTTGGTCTGACTTCGATGCAGGGTCTCCAGTTTTTCGACATCGCGAGCCAGCTGTTGTAGTTCGACAGTCTGCTGCTCGAGAGCCTTGAACCGAGCACGTTCCTGCCCCGCCTCGAATCTCCCCAACTGAGCGAAACACGCCAGCACCACCGCGGCACACACCGCAGCAAGGAGCCGGTTCGACGGAACTCCGGTTCCCCGCATCTGCGGTCCACGTGGCCTCACAAGCCATGCGATGGAGAAGATCGCCAGATTGCAACCATGGGTCAGGTAGCACAGCAGGCAGGGGGTGCCGATCGCCACCAACATGATGCCGCTGTAGACGAGCGAACCGATCAGTCCAGCAGCGTTGAGCAAAAGTATGCCGCGCGAAAGCCACTGGCGACCCACATCGGGAATTCCCACCAGCAGATACCATCCGGCAAGAATCGAGTAGTAAAGAAAGCCGAGCACGGCGACCGGGATCCCATCGTAGGGACCTTCCGAACCCTCGGGCCCGGGGGGAAACACTCCCCAGCGACTTGTGACCACCGAAACGCATCCCTCTTCAGTGGCGCCACAGATGCCGGCAAGCAGACCCAGGTCTGCATCCTTCTCTGCATGAAGGAGATGCAACGAACCACTGGTCCATGCGGCGATCAAAGCCAGAACTCCCGCAACCAGCACCAGAAGTTTTTTTCGTTCCATTCCCTGCCTCCGTCTGCATCTGTCGCATCAGTTTGTCGATTTATCCTGTAGTCATCAAGACGGGGCTCTCGACGGGCCGATCCAGCCGAGCGAATATGGTCTCCAGGGAAGGAGCGTCCATGAAGATCGATGCCCATCAGCACTTCTGGCGTCACGATCCTGCCGTCCACACCTGGATGGATGATCGGATGGACGCGCTGCGTCAAGACTACCTTCCCCAACATCTGAGTCCTCAACTCGAAACCGAAGGAATCCGTGGCTGCGTGGCGGTACAGGCCGCTACCTCCACCGACGAGAACGACTTTCTGCTCCACCTCGCCGATCACAACCCGTGGATCCTCGGTGTGGTGGGATGGGTCGACCTGCAGTCTGCTGGACTCTCGGAGCAACTCGATCGCTGGTGCCAGCATCCTCGAGCGGTCGGTGTGCGCCACATCGTCCAGGATGAACCGGATGATCGGTTCCTCGACAACGAGACCTTTCGTCAGGGGGTTCGATCGCTGGCAAGCCGGGGACAGTCCTATGATCTGCTCATCTACGAGCGCCAGTTGCCGGCGGCCATCGACTTCGTCCAGGCGATCCCGGATGTTCCGATGGTTCTCGATCACATCGCCAAGCCACGCATCGCAGATGCAGTGCTGGAGCCATGGTCGAGTCAGATCAGAGAACTCGCCCTCGCTCCGAATCTGATGTGCAAACTCTCCGGCATGGTGACCGAGGCCAACTGGCTCGACTGGACGCCGAGCGATCTGGCTCCCTACATCGAAACCGCTCTCGAAGCGTTCGGACCACAGCGGTTGATGTTCGGCAGTGACTGGCCGGTGTGTCGATTGGCCGCGGAATACCCGCAGGTAAAAGGCCTCATCGAACCGTTCCTTGCCACTCTTTCGGAAACGGAACGAGCCGCCATCGAGGGTGACAACGCACGCGATTTTTACCGACTCGGAGATGGCGCCTGATCGAAATTGATCAGGGGCAGACTGGCTGACTCGTACAGTCGAGAAGATCCGCGGTCGGATCCTCGCCACAGGCCGGGTACGGCGCCGGAGGTTCGGCACCCCCGCTGAACAGGAATGTCAGCAGGAACACCGGATCGGAGATGTCGAGCGAACCGTCATCGTTTGCATCGAACGCGTCGAGGCAATCGGCGCTACCTCCCCCGAACTGATAACTCAGCATCCCCACCGCATCGGAGATATCGATCTGCCCACCGCCGTTGGCATCGGAGCGAACGAACAGTTCGATCGGATCATCGACGAAGATCCCCGCCGCGTCAGGACCTCCCAGTGCCGCAATCGCATCATCTCCCATCAGGCCATCGACGATGGCGATGGCGCCGCATCTCACCAGCGAAACATCGCTATCAGGGCCATCGTCGCTGAGCATCCAGACCGGACTGCCGCTGCCGAGCGCGTAGAGCCAGTCCGGCGCACCGAGCTGGTCATCACCCATGATCTTGACGCCATTGACGAAAACCGCAGAGGTGTCGTTCTGAAAGTCGACACGTTCGACGACACGAACCCATTCGCCAAGATTCCACGAACCGGGTGCGAAGTAGCCATCTCCAGCACTCC
>Ga0310122_10001951_pt1 | contig 13159 bp, 10 predicted proteins | sample CB6_Bottom_1051__FD_203503 | JGI IMG/M metagenome (GOLD analysis project Ga0310122, IMG submission 203503) | Marine microbial communities from Western Arctic Ocean, Canada - CB6_Bottom_1051 | ecosystem: Environmental > Aquatic > Marine > Oceanic | place: Canada: Western Arctic Ocean | collected...
CGTAAAGGAATACTTGGGTCTTCAGGACCTCCGCAGCATCGCGTGCGATGGTTGCATCATCCCCCAAAGCTAAATCAAGGAGCACCTCAACAGAGGGGCCGCCCTTCATGTGAGACAACAACTCAAAGGCAAAGGCAGGTGTAATTTCTGCGACAACCGACTCAGTAAGAATGATCGCTTTCAAAAACGCGGCCTTTACACCCGCAGCACTCGTTGTGCCTGGCAAGGTGTTGTAAATGAAAAAGTTAAGAGACTCTTTACGATGCTCGTGAGCAGAATCCTTTATTTGCTCAATGCTTGCAGCTAACAATGCCTCGCCGTCGATTGGTAGAGGGTTGAGCCCCTGAGCTTTCCGTTCGTCGATCTCTTTTAAATAGTCTGTATATGTGTCCATGGATGCCATAAAATATGCCTTCTGAAGCTTCAGTATCGCAAGAAGATTCTGGGTTCTTCACGGATTTCGGTTTTTTGCTTTAAACGCCGACGGCTCAAGCCAGAGCCTTCAACGCATCAGGCAGATGGGAAACATACTGGCAAAAATCAGAACGAAGCGCCTGCATGGCTACTGACTTGAATCAACGAGTAAATCGAGGGTGGGCTCGGTCACTGGGACCGGATCGTCGCCACCATAATATGCGGCAGATTTAAAAGATACTAGCGCAGCGCTAAATCAAACAGAAAGAGACCTTCGCCAGTCCCAAACTCGGCGATTGCGGCGTTATGACGTGGTAATCATTTGACATTCAGAACCTTCCACGTGAGAAACTCAGCAGACTTCTGCTCTCGGAAGTCATCGCACTTTAATTTTATAAAAAACGTGTTCGCCTTTCTCTCCAACGACATCGGAATCGACCTAGGAACAGCAAACACCCTCGTGTTTGCAAAAGACAAAGGCATCGTCCTGCGCGAGCCCAGTGTGGTAGCGATCTACACGTCGACGAAGAAGGTCTGCGCCGTGGGCTCCGATGCAAAGAAAATGCTCGGCCGCACCCCGGGTAACATCACTGCCATCCGTCCAATGAAGGACGGTGTGATCGCCGATTTCGAGATCACCGAAGCGATGCTCCGGTATTTCATCAAGAAGGTTAATAAGACCAAGACATTTATCGCGCCGCGCATCGTCGTCGCAGTGCCTTCCGGCATCACCGAAGTGGAACGCCGCGCCGTCAAAGACTCCGCAATCCGTGCCGGTGCGCGCGACGTCGTCCTACTCGCAGAGCCGATGGCAGCTGCGATTGGCGTCGGCCTGCCAATTGATGAACCCGCCGCGAACATGATCGTCGATATCGGCGGTGGCACCACCGAAGTGGCAATCATCTCCCTCGCAGGTGTGGTGTATACCAAAAGTATCCGCGTTGGCGGCGACGAGATCGACAATGCGATCATCAACTACATGAAGCGCGCCTACAATTTGATGGTTGGTGAACGCACTGCGGAAGAAATTAAGATCCGCGTCGGTTCAGCCTTTCCGCTCGAAGAAGAAATTTCCATGGAAGTGCGTGGTCGTGACTCCGTCGCTGGCCTACCAAAGACGATCACCATCTCATCCACAGAGATTCGCGATGCCCTCTCCGATACGATGGAATCTATCGTGGATATGGTCCGCAGCGCACTGGAGCGCTGCCCACCGGAACTTTCGGCAGACCTCATCGACCGTGGATTCGTCCTCGCCGGTGGTGGCGCGTTGATTCGTGGCCTCGATCAGCTGTTAAGCGATGCGACCGGGCTACCGGTTATCATTGCAGAAGACCCTCTCAGTGCGGTCGCGCACGGCACCGGTATGGTGCTTGAGGAATTGGCCTTTCTATTGAAAGACCTCACGGGGAACCCCAAAAGCTAAGCGCTGAACGTGGCGAAATTCCGCCTCGATAAGTTCAAGCCGATAGTCGCCTTAGGCCTCTTTCTCGTCGCGTGGTGGATACTGCCTGCGATTGCTAAGTCCTTCTTCCGTGTCAGCTTTACCGAGTTTCAGGCCCCCGCTTGGATCGTATCCTCCTACTTGGACGACCTCGAAGGGTTCTGGGCACGACGCAGTCATTCGAAAATCGAGCTGATTGAAGCGGGCCAAGAGCTCGCCCGACAAAAGGCATTTTATCAACTACTGGATCAACGCAATAAAACACTCGAAACCGAGGTGCTCCGCCTAGAATCGATTCTCGATATGCCCAGCCGCCGAGAGTTTCGCTACGAAGTCGCCCGCGTCATCCGCCGCGACCTGAACGCATGGTGGCAGCAAATCGTCATCCGCAAGGGCGAGGACTACGGCATCTCAAAAGGGGCCGCAGTGATCTTTGCCGGTGGTGTCGTCGGCCGTGTGGTCGAAGTCAACGCGTTTACCAGCCGCGTCGAACTCATCACCAGCCCGAACTTTCGCATGGCTGCCAGCTTCGAGGGTGACGTTCGCCCTGTCGTTTACCAAGGCGTGCCGCAGAGTGGCTTCGGCAATCCCACCGGCGAAGTGCGCGACGCACCACAAGATCTGGTCGCCAACACGCAAGATCCGCTCCGACTCGTTTCCACCCGTCTGGGCGGCACCTTCCCCCCGGGCCTCATGATCGGCAATGTCAGCTGGCTCGAGCCGGGCAGCACCGGCATCTTCCAAGCTGGAACCGTGCAACTGGACAAGCGGCTACTGAGCCTGCAGGAAGTCTCGGTGCTCATTCCGTTGAACCCTCTCAATTACGACCGCGATGTTCCTTGATCCACGCATCATCATCCTGTTCGCGGCGAATGCGCTCCTGCTCTTCCTCTGCCTATTGGTCAACTCCAGCCTAGCACCGCTGTCGCTCTATTTAGTGGTATTAGGGCCAATGCTCGTGCTGCCCGCACTGTATCTGAACCACCGCTCCTTCTTCCTGTGCACCCTGCTCTCTGGTCTCTGGATCGATGCCGCCCTGCCCTCCAGCTTTGGGCTCTTCACTTGCGGCTTCCTCGTCATGGGCACGCCCATCGCAATGGCACGCATTCGTTTCCGCGCGGAACACAATTACCACCCCATCCTACTCGCCCACCTGGCAAATTTCGCCTGCATCGTGCTACTCACAATCAGCGAAGGCCTTCAGTATATCAGCTCGCCCGCGTTCTGGCTGCAGCTACTAATCACGACGCTGCTCTCCCACGCCGCCCTGCTGATCATCGCACCCTGGTTTTTTAATCTCCAGCGACTCTTATTCGAGATCTGCCATGTCGATACAGAGCCTGACGAATTCCCGATGCTATGAGTCAATACGATGTGCACAAAGGAGAGAATCCACGCATCCTGTTTTTCCTATGGATCGTGCTGGCAGCCAGCGCAGTGCTGATCGGCGGCCTAGGATGGAGTCAGTTGATCGACATCCGCGAATATCAGGAAATCGAAAAACGCCAAACCGAGCGCCGCGTCCTCACCCCCGGTCCTCGCGGCGACATCTACGACCGCAACGGCAACCTACTCGTCGGCAACCGTCCGCACTATTCCGCAGTCGCTTACCTCGACGACCTGCGCCCCGATTTCCGCAAAGAATACTCGAAAATCTACAAAACCGAACGTGCGCGAATCACAGACGAATACGAAAACACACCCGAGGCAGAGCGCCCCCACGATATGCCCCCCCCGAACTATAGCGACTGCGCATGGACCGCGCGCCTCAACGTCGTCAACCGCTACATCGCCCAAATCAATGCCATCTCGGGTCGAGGCGATTCCATGTCCGAGAGTAAACTAATCCGCCACTTCAACGAGCAACTCCTACTCCCCCTGCCGTTGGTCGAAGACCTCAGCCCCGATCACTACGCCCGCCTCGTCGAGCAAATCCCGGTCAATTCCCCGATCCAGATCCACACTGGCACCGCTCGTTACTACCCCTACGGCACCGCCGCAGTTCACCTGCTCGGCTACGTGCAAAACACGCTGCCCGACCCCAGTGAATTCCCCGACGACGGCATCAAGACCTTCACCTTTAAAACCAAACTCGGCAAAACTGGCCTCGAACGCTCCTTCAATGAGCTGCTCTCTGGCAGCACTGGCACGGAGCTCTGGCGCGTCGATCCACTCGGCTTTCAAGACACACGGCTCGAGATGATCCCGCCCAAGCAAGGCGAGAATCTCATCACCAGTCTCGACATGGATCTACAACTGGCCGCCGAAACCGCACTCGGCGAACGCACCGGAGCGGCCATCGCCTTAGACATTCACACTGGCGAAGTCCTCACCCTGGTCAGCCACCCGACCTACGATCTCAACGACCTTAGCCCTTTCATTCCGCGTAACACCTTCGAGGCAATCAACGAACGCGGCGCATGGCTCAACCGCGCACTGCAACTCTCCTACCCGCCCGGCTCCACCTTTAAGCTCATCACCTCCATCGCCGGCATGCGCAACGGCACCATCGACGCCGACACCTCGCACAACTGCCAGGGCATGCACCGCGTTGGCAATCGCGTGTTCCGCTGCCACTCCCGCTACGGCCACGGCGAGACTGATCTACCCGCTGCCATCGAAGGCAGCTGCAACGTGTTTTACTATACCGAAGGCCTGAAGATGGGCATCGATGTTCTCAGCGCCGAAGCCAAACGCTTCGGGCTCGATCAAAAGACCGGCATTGAAGTGCCGTTTGAAACCAAACGCCTCGTCGTGCCCAGCAAGACTTGGAAAAAGGAACGAGGCCACGGCGGCTGGGTGCCCGGCGACACCGCCAACACCGCCATCGGCCAAGGCTTTCTGCTGCAAACACCCCTGCAAATGGCCACCGTCATCGCCTCGATTGCACGCGGTGAAACACGCACCCAGCCCACACTCAAAGCCCTTTCCCGTGAAGACGCCATGCAAGTCAACCACGGCGGCGAGTCCATCGGCCTGACGCCCGAGCAAACACGCCAGCTCTGGGAAGGCATGGAGCGCGTGGTCGGCCCTGACGGCACCGGCCGCCTCGTGCAGATCGATGACTTCCGCATCGCGGGCAAGACCGGCACGGCCGACTTCCGCGCCCACGGCAAAGAAGTGAACCTCGCCTGGTTCGTCGGCTTCGCTCCGGTCGAGAACCCGCAAATCGCCGTCGCCGTCATGGTCGAAGGCACCCAAGCCAGCCACACCTACCACGGCGGCTCCACCGCCGGCCCCGTCGCCAAAGATATTTTCCTAAAGTTCATCGAGAAATACCCCGAACGCGCCGGTTTCCCAAAGGCACATGAAGCACGGTAGCGCGCGTGCCTCTGCACCGCACTTCAAACTACCCCCGACCGTATATCGCCTTCACCGAAGGCCTCTAAAGCACAATGATCGTAAAGATGCCAAGGATGGTGCCGAAGGGAAACGCCGCACAGCCTCGTCAACAGCAAACTCTTTTCCGACCTTCCTTGCTGCACCCGAGCAAACAGTATCCGCGCCTGCTCCAACACCGCCTCACGCCCACCAATTCAGCTGGCGGCGAGCCCGCGCCTGGAGAGAAGGTGTTACGTATCGGATCCATTCGCTCACCTTAGATCTACCAACTTATATCAAAAATCGAGTATAACTCGATAGAGCTGTGATCTACAACGATGCGGTGCGGGACGCACCTGCACTACCAAGGTCACAGGTTGTGATCTTGAAAGGTCCACTGTCCGATCTGCTCAACTCAAAGCGACAAGAGTGCCACTTCTACATCACATCCAGATCGACGAGGATCTCGCGGGGGCTGGAGCCGTTTTCGGGGCCAACGATGCCGCGGTCTTCGAGGACCTCCATGAGGCGGGCCGCGCGGTTGTAGCCGATACGCAGACGCCGTTGAAGCATCGAAGTGGAGGCGCGCTTGGTGCTGCGTAGCACGTCGATCGCGTCGGGCAGGAGTTCGTCGGCTTCTTCGCCGCCGTCAATGCCGCCGCCGCCATCGTCGCCACTGGCGTCGACTTGCTGCTGCACTTCTTGAGCAATTTCCGGTGGATCGTTGTTCTCCTTGAGGAATTCCACAATCGCTTCGATCTCATCATCCGAGACGAACGCACCCTGCGCGCGCACTAAATTGGACGTGCCGGGAGGGATGAAGAGCATGTCGCCCTTGCCGATCAACGCCTCAGCACCACCACCATCGAGAATCGTGCGACTATCGATCTTGGAAGCGACCTTGAAGGAAATACGGGTCGGTAAGTTAGCCTTAATCACACCGGTGACGACGTTCACTGACGGACGTTGCGTTGCTAGAACCAAGTGAATACCAGCGGCACGGGCGAGCTGTGCGATACGGGCGATGCTGGTTTCGATATCAGCAGGCGCCACCATCATCAGGTCGGCGAGCTCGTCGATGATACAGACGATGTAAGGCAGCTTCTTCTTGGGAATTTCAAACGCATCGTCATCGCGCGGCACTTCCACGTTACTCACGGCGGCGCGCTCTTCTGGAGTCATTTCGGCATCCATGGCCTCAGCCTTGGCCTGCTCTTCCTTGTCCTTGAGCAGCTTGGCGTTGAAGCCTGCGATGTTGCGGACATTGGTCTTGGCAAAGATCTGGTAGCGGTGCTCCATCTCGGCGATCAGCCACTTTAAAGCGCCTGGCACCTTCTTGGCCTCGGTTACGACAGGAATCAACATGTGCGGCAGCACGTTATACATCTGCATTTCCACGACCTTGGGATCGACCATGATGAAGCGCAGGTCATCGGGGCCGGAGTGATACAGCAGCGATGCGATGATCGCATTGATACAGACGGTCTTACCGGAACCCGTGGAACCGGCGATGAGAACGTGCGGCATCTTGGTGAGGTCCATCACCATCGGTTTTCCGGTCACATCCTTACCCAGCACCACCGGAATCTCGGCATCGGCATCGGCCCACGCCTTCGACTCGATGATGTCGCGCATGCACACCGCCTCGGAAATCTTATTGGGCACCTCGATGCCGACCGTGCCTTTACCCGGAACTGGCGCGAGAATACGCACCGACATGGCCTGTAGGCCGAGAGCAATATTTTTGTCGAGATTGACGATCTTCTCCACACGCACGCCCGGCGCAGGCTTCACTTCGTAGCGGGTAATGACCGGCCCGGTGTGGATCTCGCCGGGAATGACTTTCACGCCGAACTCATCGAGCGTGCGCACCAGCGCTTCCATGGTGCCGGCATGGTCTTCTTGGCTGACCGCGCCCACGGCTTGCGGCTCGGCCAGCAAGCTGAGCGGCGGAAAAATATAATCACCGCGGCGCTCCGGAATGCTCACGACGGCTTTTTCGGTCTTCTCTTCCGCGACGACCTTGATCATCGAAGGATCAAATTTCGGCTTCGGCGGCTCCGGCTCCACGGCTTCGATCGGCGGCTCCGGCTCTTCCATCAACGGCTTGGCCTTTTTCGTAGTCGACTTCTTTTTGGCCACTTCGCGCTTCAATCCCGCAGGCGAAGTCATCGAAGAAGGCAGCAATGACGGGCGACGACCATCGTCCTCATCCGCAGTGTCGTCTTCGTCATCATCAGCCGCGGCGGACTTAGATTGCTTACTTGCTTTGGCCGCCGCGCGGTCGGCCTTGTGTTGTGCTTTGGCGGAAGCCGCCTCTTCCTTTGCCAGGCGTTTGGCCTCAGCTCGCTCAGCCTTCAGGGCCTTGCGCTCATCCTTCGACGTGGCCTGCCCCTCAAGGAAGCCATTGTAAGCATTTTGAATATAATCAAGAAAGCGCCCGAGATTATCCGTAAATACAATCACCGAACCAACTACGAAGCCCATCAGCAAAATCAGGAAACTCCCAAAGAGGCCGCCGACGCCTTGCGAGAGCTGATGCTCAAAAATACCGCCCTGCATCTTCACCGTGCCGATGGCCTCCATCATCGCCGCCAAACCAGACGCACAAATCAAAGACCCAAGCGTTGCGAGCGCGCTGACCATACGACGCCGAGGCTGCTGCTGGATAATAAAGCGAACACCCGCCCAAAGCAGGTAGAGTGGCACCAACCAAGTCGCGACACCGATAAAGTGAAACGCCCAAAAACTAATTTCCGCACCAAAGACGCCCACCAAGTTCATTTCTGGCTCGGTGGTATGCTGGCGCGACTGCGCGATCTCGAAATCCCAAATCGCCACAAAGCTACATACGGCGATGAAAAACAACAGCAGTGCTAGAACCGGACGGGAGCCAGCTTTACGCGGTTGCGAAACGACTTTCTTCCTCGCTACTTTCTTCTTCGGTTTTCTGGCCATGTCGTGTGCTTTATAAAATACGTTGCGGAAATACGGAAGAGAATCCGATTGGGTATCGCAATCCAAGCAAACTCCAGCATAGAACAGAAAAATGCAACTACTAGAATTCACACCTTTATATATGGAACGCGTTTGGGGCGGTCGAGGCCTCGAAGCAAAACTGGGGCGCACGCTCCCCGATGGACAAGTCATCGGCGAAAGCTGGGAGATCGTCGATCGCCCAGACGAGCAATCAGTCGTCACCTCTGGAGCACTCGCAGGCAAAACGATCCGCGAACTCCTTGAGAGTTCTGCGGCCGACATCCTCGGCCCTGGCAGTGATCCCGCGAAACCGTTCCCAATCCTCGTCAAATGGCTCGATTGCCAAGATCGACTCAGCCTACAGGTGCACCCACCCGCCGAAATCGCGCCCTCGCTCGGTGGCGAGCCTAAGACCGAAAACTGGTATGTCGCGGATGCCAATGCCGACGCCTCTCTCATTGTCGGCCTAAAAAAAGGCGTCACGCGCGAACAATTTGAAACGGCCCTCACCGAAAACAAGGCCGAGGACTGCGTGCACCGCTTCCCAGTGAAAGCCGGCGACTCGATTCTAGTCGAAAGCGGACGCATGCACGCCATCGACGCAGGCAACCTGATCCTTGAGATCCAGCAAAACTCCGACACCACGTATCGCGTGTATGACTGGGGCCGCTTCGGGCTCGACGGCTCACCACGCCAGCTACACATTGAGGAATCGCTTAAATCAATCGACTTCAACGACTTCGAACCAGACCCGCTGACCATCATTCCCGGCGAACAGGTGTTGGCCGATTGCAGCGAGTTCCGCATCCGTAAATTCGAATTACAGCCTGGCGATACCGCCATCGAGCTACCCGCGGGCGAACAAGCCCGCCTGATCCACATCGTCACCGGCACCGTCAAAGACGAGACTTCCGGCCAGACGCTCGTGGGTGGCAACAACTACCTACAGCCCTACATCACCAGCACCAAACTCGTCGCCGAAACAGCGACCACGTTGCTGATCACAGATCAGTTCTAGTCGCAGAACCGAGGCCGCATCAGGCTTTATCGCTTTATTAAAAGGCGGGCAGATCCATTCCTGTCCGCCTTTTTTGGGCCTAAACTGCGCTCTTGATCTCTTCGCAGGAATCAACACACTGCCGCGCTCAATCTTGAATCAGACCCGCCACGTTGCGGTCTGCCAGAGCCACAACTTTCCGAAAAATGACAGACAAAAACACAGACACATCCGAAGAACTCGACGAGCAGACCGAAGCTGAAACGGTCGAATTCGTCGAAGAAACTGCCACTGAAGCTGAGACGCCTGTAGTGGAAGCGACACCGCTCGAAAAAGCCGAAGCCGAAGCCACAGAGATGAAATCTCGCTGGTTGCGCTCAGTCGCGGACATGGAAAACTACCGCAAGCGCATCGGCCGCGAGAAGCAGGACATCATCCGCAGCGCAGCCGCCAGCGTGGTCGAGTCACTCCTGCCGGTGCTTGATAACATGAAGCTCGGCCTGCAAGCCGCTGAAAACCATCCCGAAGCAAAGGATGTCACCATCGGCTTCAAAATGGTCGATGATCAACTCAAGCGCTCTCTCAGCGAACAAGGCCTCGTCGAACTCATCCCAGACGGCGAAAAGTTTGATCCGAACCTCCACGAATGTATTTCACATCAGCCATCTGCGGACATCGAGGAAGACAAAGTCATCCAAACAGTCCGTGCAGGTTACCGCCTGAATGACCGACTGATTCGCGCCGCGAGCGTGATCGTTTCCAGCGGCCCGGAAAAAGCATAACTCCTTCTAGACCAATATGGCGCAAGCAGATTTATACGAAACCCTCGGCGTCGCACGCGATGCGTCCGCCGATGAACTCAAAAAGGCCTACCGTAAGCTGGCAGTCAAGTATCACCCGGACAAAAATCCGGACGATGCCGCCGCAGAAGCGAAGTTTAAGGACATCTCCTCTGCTTACGATAACCTGAAAGATCCCGACAAACGCGCCGCTTACGATCGCTACGGACACGCCGCCTTCCAAGGTGGCATGGGCGGCGGTGGCGGCGGCGGTGGTCACGATCCATTCGACATGTTCCGCGAGGCCTTCGGTGGGCGCGGCGGCGGTGGCGGCGGCGGCGGGATTTTTGACGAATTCTTCGGTGGTGGCGGACAGTCTGCTGGCGGCGCTGCTCACGGCTCCGACCTTCGCTATGATCTGGAGATCACACTCGAAGAAGCCGTCAAAGGCTGCGAGAAAGAGATCCGTTATCGACGCCCAATCGAGTGTAAGAAATGCCACGGCGAAGGTGCCGAGCCGGGCTCGAAGAAGGTGACCTGCTCCACTTGTGGTGGCGCTGGTCAAGTATCCTCCAACCGTGGATTTATTAGTTTCCGTCAAGTGTGCCCAAGCTGTCAGGGCGCAGGGCAAACCATCGAGAAGCCTTGCGGCAACTGTCACGGCGAAGGCCGAGAGATGGATACCAGCACGGTCAAAGTTCGCATCCCAGGCGGCGTTTCCACTGGTTCGAAACTACGCTCTTCGGGTAAGGGTGAAGCGGGTCAAATGGGCGGCCAAGCGGGCGATCTCTACATCATCGTCCACGTCAAAGAGCACGAACTCTTCGAGCGCCACGACCACGATCTATTCTGCGAAGTGCCGATCAAGTTCACCCTCGCCGCACTCGGTGGCTCAATCAACGTGCCGACCCTCTTTGGTAAAGGTTCACTCAAGATTCCATCCGGCACACAGACCGGCACAACCTTCCGCCTCCGCGGACAAGGCGTCCCTCATCTGCGTGGTAACGGCAAAGGCGACCTGCTGATCCGCATGCAAGTTGAAGTGCCGACCAAGCTCTCCGGCGATCAAAAGAAGAAGCTCGAAGAATACGCCGAAGCCTGTGGCGATCCGGCCAACCCGATGGGCGAATCCTTCGTCCAAAAAGCGAAGAAATTCTTCCGCTAGGATAGCTCCTTCGGTTTCAGCGTTTCCTAATTTCAGCCTTTCAGCTTTTCCTAAAACATGGCTTATCCAATCGTAATTCTCGGCTCCGGCCGCGGCTCCAACGCGGAAGCGCTCTTGAAGGCAGAAGCCAACAAGCAGCTCGGCGCAGCAAAGATCGCCGCCATCATCAGCGACCACGAAGACGCCGGCATACTCGCCCTCGGGCAGAAATATCAAGTGCCCGCGATTTACATCGATCCGAAGCGCAAAGGCGCCCGCCTGAGCGACGAGGCCGAGCAAGCCTACATCGAGCGCATCGCATCGTTCTCGCCAAAGCTCATCGTGCTGGCGGGCTTCATGCGGATCATCAACCGCCCCTTCATTGAAGCTTTCGAAGGCCGTATGATCAACCTACACCCGAGCCTCTTGCCCAGCTTCCCTGGCATGGGCGGCATCGGCCAAGCCTTCAATCATGGCGTGAAGCTCACGGGCTGCACGGTGCACTGGGTCACTCCGGCACTGGATGCGGGTCCAATCATCGACCAGAAAGAAGTGCGTATCGAGGAGAAGGATACACTCGAACTCCTCGAAAAGAAGGTTCACATCGTCGAGCACCAGCTCCTGCCCGATGTCGTCGCACGACTCAGCAAAGGTAAAATCAAGACACTGTCTTAAACTATGAGCACACAATTCGAACTTCGCGCCCTCATTCCTGACGAAATAGTTGACCTCCTCGACGGCTACTTCTTCGAAATCGAGTCAGCCCACTGGGGTATCATGCAAAAGGAGGTCAACGATCCCTACGAAGTCTTCGGCATTTTCGCCGACGCCGTAGCCGCGCACGCCGCCCTCGCAGAGCTGCGCATCGAATTTCCCACTCTGCCCGAGACTTTCACTGAAACGGTGATCGAAGACGATGATTGGCAAAACGCTTATAAAGAGTTCGTCAAACCTTGGAGCGATCGCCAACTGCACTGGATCCCGCTCTGGGAGCGCAACAACATCGAAACACCTGCAGACGCCGCCGTCGTTTACCTCGATGCAGGCATGGCCTTCGGCACGGGTGCCCATGAGACGACGCGCCTCTGTGCCCGCCGCCTCCAAGACTATCGCGATGCCCATGCCGACCAGCTGGACACTGCCGAAGTGATCGATGCTGGCTGCGGTTCCGGCGTGCTCGCACTTTCGGCTTCGGTGCTCGGCTTTAAAAAGATCCTCGGCTTCGATTTCGATCCTGAAGCGATCACCGTTTGCCACAGCAACTCCGCGGAGAATGCACACATCACACAGCTTGAGTTCAAAGTCGCCGATTTGGAGAAGGGCCTTAAGGGCCGCCAGGCAGATCTCTTGCTCGCCAATATTCAGACCGACGTGCTGATCCCGCACTGCAATCCCGTCGTCCACGGCGTCAAATCCGGCGGCACGCTGGCGCTCAGCGGCATCCTCGTTAAAGAGCTCGACCTGGTGCGCGCTCACTACGAAGCCAAGTTCGCCGAGCTACGCCCGGAAGACACCATCACCGTGGACTCCCGCCAAGACGGCGAATGGGGTGATTTGCGGTTCGTGTTGTCGTAACGGAATTCCCTCCATTCCGTGCTTGCGATGTAAAACAAGACCCTCACATAATGCGCTCCAATGCAAAGTATCGGGGAACGATTTGAAGAAGCACGCAAGCGCAAGGGAATTTCTCTGCGTGAGGCAGCTGAGGCCACTAAAATCCGTAGTGATTACTTGGGGAACATTGAGCAGGACAAGTTCAACTTCGACCTCCCTGAGATCTACAAGCGCGGATTCCTGAAGAACTACGCACGCTACCTCAAGCTCGACCCAGAGAACATTCTGACCGATTACAGCGCGTATCTGCTGAGTCAATCACGTGGCAATAAGAAAGGCACCGAACTATTCGGCACGATGGATGTAAAAGGCTCATCCACAGAAGAGCCGATCGATCAAAACGCCGAGCCATCCTACGGTCGAATTTCCGCAAACGCTCCTGCCAACGACGCGGAGGAAGATTCGAATTTAGACGATGAGAGTGATAAGATCTTCTACATTAAAGCAGGTCTGGTTGCCCTTGGCAC
>Ga0310122_10001952_pt1 | contig 13155 bp, 23 predicted proteins | sample CB6_Bottom_1051__FD_203503 | JGI IMG/M metagenome (GOLD analysis project Ga0310122, IMG submission 203503) | Marine microbial communities from Western Arctic Ocean, Canada - CB6_Bottom_1051 | ecosystem: Environmental > Aquatic > Marine > Oceanic | place: Canada: Western Arctic Ocean | collected...
TGGGATTCCACCAGCGAACAGAGTTGAACAAGCGGATCCTCAGCGTCGGCGACCCCGAGGATGACAACATCACCCCGGAAGGTGGCTTCCTCCACTACGGCGAGGTTCGCAACCCCTACATCCTCATCCAGGGCAGCCTGCCCGGGCCCGCCAAGCGCCTGCTCCGATTCCGCGATCCGACACGACCGCGTGGCGGCGAACCGCCGGTGGAGATCACCTATACCTCCACCTCCAGCAAGCAGGGGGTGTGATGAATGAAGGTCAAGGTTCGGAATCTCGTCACCACAGTCAGCGAATCGTCGGATGACACCGGCCTCGTCCGCCTGTCGATGGAGACCGAAGCGAAGGCGGGCAGGAACATCACGCTGCCAGACGCTTTCACGACCGAGTTCCGAGGCGATCTGGTTCGCCGCGCCGTGCACTCCTCTAGGGCCAACCGCCGGCAACCGTACGGACACCGCGAGCACGACGGCAAGAGGAAGCCGCAACCGGGCATGAAGCACTCCGTCGAATGGTGGGGCAAGGGTCGAGGTGTCAGCCGCATCATGAGAAAGACCGGTCAGCGGACAGGTGCTCAGAACCCGCACACGCGCGGCGGTCGTCGGGCGCATGGACCGTATGTCGACAAGGACTGGTCGCAGAAGATTAACTCGCGCGAGCGACGGCTGGCGCGCGATGTCGCGATCACAGCCACGGCCGACTCCGGTCTGGTCGCCGAGCGCGGTCACCGCTTCGATGACGACATCACCTTCCCGATCATCATCGGATCCTACGAGGAGCAGCGGAATGACGAGGCCGATTCCATCGACGTCGAGCAGATGTCACTCGAACAGGGTACTCGCAAGTTCATCTCGATGATGCACGGCCTCGGCCTCGGCTCAGACCTGCGGCGAGCCCGCGAGGGCCGCGGCATCCGGGCCGGCAAGGGCACGATGCGCGGCCGCCCCCGCCGCACGCCGAAGAGCGTGCTGCTGGTGGTCGCCGAGAAGGCCGGTCTCGCCAAGGCTGCTCGTAACATACCCGGAATCGATGTGGTCTGCGCCAAGGATCTCTCCACTGAGGACCTGGCCCCCGGCGGTCAGGCCGGTCGGCTGACCGTCTGGACCGAGGCCGCGATAGGAGTTCTGGAGTGATCGACATGGTTGACCCGTATGATATCATCATCATGCCGTGGATCACGGAGAAGACCCTCAACGCCCGTCGCCGGGCTGATGTGGACGCCGGTTGGCGGGAGAACAACAACCGACTCGAATTCATCGTTCGGCGAACCGCGTCGAAGCCCGAGATCAAGGAGGCCATCGAGATGCTGCTCGAGGTCAAGATCGCCAAGGTGAACACCCGGGTGACCCGGACGGGCAAGCACGCCAGTGTGCGGTTGGCCGAAGGTTACGATGCAGAGGAGGCGGCGCTGAAACTCGGCGCTTTCTGATTCGGAGGTGTGAAGGATGGGCAAGCGAATTCGAGCACAGAGGCGAGGGTCCTCACCGAAGAACCGCGTCCGGAGCCATCGTTTCCCCGGTGCCAATAAACTGCCCCGGGTCGAAGGCGAGTCTGCGGTCATCGTCGAGCTTATCCACAGCCCTGTGCACACCGCACCGCTGGTCCGTTACAAGCTGGCTGACGGCAGCGAGGGCCACATCGCTGCCGTCGAGGGCATCGCTGTCGGTGACACGATGACCGTCGGCAGCAAGGCCGCGCTGAAGCCTGGCAACATCACGACGCTCGCACGAATCCCTGAAGGCACACCGATCTGCAATGTCGAGGCGCGGCCGGGCGACGGTGGCAAGTTCGCTCGCAGTGGCGGTAATTCAGCCCATGTCGAGACCCACATGGGTGATTTCGTGCGAGTCCGTCTGCCGAGTGGCAAGTTGAAGGAACTGCGTTCGCACTGCCGCGCATCGATCGGAGTGCTGGCCGGACACGGTCGCGCCGACAAGCCGCTGATGAAGGCTGGTTCGGCGTTCTACCGCGCCAAGGCGCGCGGAAAGATGTACCCGACCGTCAGTGGCGTCGCGATGAACCCGGTCGACCACCCGCACGGTGGCGGCAACCATCAGGCGGTGCACGGACCGAACTCGGTCAGTCGAAATGCCCCTCCCGGCCAGAAGGTAGGTCACATCGCGCCGAGCCGAACAGGCCGCGGCAGGTCGAGGCTGAAGGAGTGATCTCGCATGGCACGACGCAAGAGCAAGAAGATGTTCAGGACGCCGAAGGCGGCGCGCCGCCAGGCGCGCAAGCGCCGCTCGACGGTCGCCGAGCGCCGCAAGAAGGTGTTCCTCTACCGGGGCTACACGCTGGACGAGTTGAGGGCGCTGCCGCTGACCGCGCCCGTTGACGACATGGAAGCGCTCTCTGTCGCCGCCCTGATGCCGTCACGCGTCAGGCGCACCCTCGACAAGGGATTGCCCGAGGACATGCAGTACTTCCTCGACCGCATCCGCAGCGAGAGCGGCGTCGTACGGACCCACTGCCGTTCGATGTACGTGCTGCCGGAGATGGTGGGCCGGACGCTCAGCGTCCACGACGGCCGTAAGTTTGTCGACATAGAGATCAAGCCGGAGATGATCGGACACGCCCTCGGCGAGTTCGCTCGGACGCGCACCAGCGTCACCCACACCGGCCCCGGTGTCGGTGCTACCCGGTCGTCGAAGCATGTGGCTCTGAAGTGAGGTGGAATGGATGGGCAGGGATCGCAGGGCTTCGCAGAAGGGATACACCCAACTGCTCCAGAACAAGCCGGGCTACGGCAGTCTTGCGACCGCCAGGGTGGTCAATGTCGATGTCCATCACAAGCACTGTTACCACATCGCGCGATTCCTGCGCGGCAAGAACGCCGGTGCGGCGATCTCCTACCTGCACGAGGTCATCAAGGTCGATGGCTGGATCCCTCACCCGGATGCGCCGAGCGGCTTCAAGCGGCTGGACTCTGCTGGGATCCGCCGTCAGGCGAAGGCGATTCCGTACATTCGCCGTTCCAGAAAGGGCCGAGGAGGCAACACCATGGCCGGTCACCGTAAGGGCAAGATGGGCCCCGGAAGATATCCGGTCAAGGCATCGATCGCCTTCATCCGTCTGATCGAGAACGCGATGGACAACGCTCGGCAGCACTTCGAGGAGATCGATCCCGAAGACATGGAGATCACCCATCTCGCCGCGCACCGAGGTCAGATCGCTCGCGGCTGGAGGGCTCGTGCGCGCGGGCGTTCCTCGCCGAAGAACCACTATCAGGTCAATCTGGAGATCTTCCTCGAACACGAGGAAGGCGATGGTGCAGAGGACGACTTCTGAGGTGATTGGAGATGGCAGGAAACACACCCCGGAACAACCTCATCCGCACCTTCGTGCACCGCAATGTCGAGCGTCAGCTGGTCAAGGAGTACCTGTTGCGTGAGAACGAGGCTGCCGGCTTCGGTGACCTGGTGTTCCAGCGAACCCCCGAGGGCACCAAGGTCACGCTGTACGCCGAGAACCTCGGTCGCGTCATCGGCCGCAGAGGTCATCACATCAACGAGTTGTCGCGTCGCTTGGTCTCCGATTTCGAATTGGACAACCCACGCTTGGAGGTCGACGACCTCGCTGAACCACGGCTCAGCGCCCAGGTGATGGCTAGCCGCCTCTCCTCGTCGCTGGAGCGTGGCTGGTTCTTCCGAAGAGCCGGCCATAGCACCGTGATGAACATCATGGCGGCCGGCGCGAAGGGCTGTCTCGTCGTGCTGAACGGCAAGATCACCGGTGCTCGTCACCGGACCCAGAAGTTCCAGGCTGGTCACATTAAGTATTGCGGCGAGACCGCGTTCGAGTGCATGGACTTCGGCTATTCGGTCGCCGTCAAGAAACTCGGCACCGTCGGCTGCACCGTCGGCATCATGCGGCCGGGCGCCAAACTGCCGCACGAGATAACGGTCCACAGTCGCGAGGAGGTCGGTTTGGAACCGCTCAGTCCGACGATGCGATTCACCATCGAGGAATCCTCGGAGGAATCCTTCGGCGAGGCTGCGCCATCTGAGGACTCAGCGCCATCGCCCGACGAGGTGGCCAGCGATGCGATGCAGCTACTGGCCGAGTTCGAAGCGAAGCGAGGTGAAGAGGAATGACGCACCTGAGGGCCCGCGAGATCCACGAGATGAGCGGCGAGGCGCGGCAGCGCCGGCTCCTCGAACTGAAGGAGGAACTGCTGCAGATGTCGGCCCAGAAGGCGCTCGGCGGCTCGGTCCAGAATCCCGGCGAATTCAAACAGACGCGACGCAGCATCGCGCGACTGCTTACCAAGATGAACCAAAAGGAGTAGACGGAATGGCGAGCATCTGCAACCTCTGTGGCCTTCCCGACGAACTGTGCATCTGTCAAGAGATAGCTAAGGAACAGCAGAAAGCGGTCATTTCAACGGTCAGAAGGAGGTATGGAAAGATGGTGACGATCGTAGAGGGAATCGACGATGCAGCGATTGACATCGGTCAACTCGCGAAGATCCTCAAGGGCGCATGCGCCAGCGGTGGCACCGTCAAGGGACGGACCATCGAATTGCAGGGTGACCACAAGAAGCGGGCTTCGAAGGTGCTAGAGCAGAACGGCTACCAGGTGGAGGTGCGCTGAATGGATGTCATCCACATGCCCTGGCTCGACCGCACGCTGACCGTGCTCGCCTCTTGCGATCCGACCCTCATCGGCACTTGCGGCAAGGTAATCGACGAGAGTCGCCGAACCATAACCATCCTGAACGGTGAGCAACAGAGGATCCTCGCCAAGGATGTCATCAGATTCCAGATCGACGGCGAGCCACCAATCGACGGCCGCCGAGTATGTCAGCGACCAGAAGACAGGATCAACCGGAGCAGGAGGGCGTGAGATGCGGGATATCGGAATCGATGTGAGTTCGCCGGAAGGCGAGTGGGATGGTGATGACAACTGCCCGTTCAACGGCTCTCTGCGGCTGCGCGGTCAGATCATCGAAGGTCGCATCGCTGAGATCGGCATGCAGAAGTCGGTCGTCGTAGAGCGTCAGATGATTCGAGCGATGAAGAAGTTCGAGCGCTACGAGAAGCGGACCCGCCGTTACGCCGCTCACCTGCCATCCTGCATCGGTGAACTCGAAGTCGGCGATCCGGTTCGCATCATGGAGTGCCGACCTCTGTCGAAGACGATCAAGTTCTGTGTCATAGAGAAGGGGGTGCGCACGTGAAGGGCATCCCCGGTCGAGTGACTCGCGGCCTGCCCACCCAGGCGCGGCTGAACTGCATCGACAACACAGGTGCGAAGATAGTCCAGGTGATCTCGGTCAAGAAGATAGGCGGCGTCGCCAGACGCTACCCAGCAGCCGGCGTCGGCGACATGATCCGAGTCACCGTCCGTCGAGGCACGCCGGAGACCCGGCGGCAGGTCTACGACGCCGTCGTCGTCCGCCAAGCTCGGCCGTTCCGTAGAGAGGACGGCGTCTGGGTCCAGTTCGAGGACAACGCCTGCGTTCTGACGAACGAGCGCGGAGAGGTCCGTGGCACGGACATCAAGGGCCCCGTCAGCCGAGAGGCGGCGGAGCGCTGGCCGCGCATCGCGGCGACCGCGAAGCAGATAGTGTGAGGTGCATCGAATGACCAAGAGCAAGAAGGCGGGCAAGCAGCGGAAGGCGGCCATCGGCGCACCGCTGCATGTCCAGCGCAAGCGAGTTCGAGCCCGCCTGCTGACAGATGACCCGACATTGGCAGGAATCCGGTCGGTCACCATCCGGACCGGCGACACCGTCGAGGTGCTCCGCGGTGACTACAGTCACCCGAACAGCGTCAAGAGCGACGGTCGCGGCAAGCGACAGGGTCAGAAGCGCGGACGGGCCGGCGCCAGCGGCACCGTCATCAGGGTGGATTCGAAGAACGGCTGGGTCTTCATCGAGGGTCTGACCTCGACCAAGGCCGATGGCAAGGATGAGGCGGTGCCAGTGCACGCATCGAACATCGTCATCACGAAGCTCGACGAAGGCGACCTGGCACGGCACGCCAGACTCACATCGAGAGCAGGAGGTGCCTGAACATGAGCAGCAGCCACATGAAGCGACTGACGATGCCGAGAAGCTGGCCATTGCCACGCAAGACCAGCGTCTGGGTCCAGAAGCCGGACCCGTGCGGACACCCGCTCGAACTCTGCATGCCCGTGGGCATCGTTCTGCGGGACATCCTCGGAGTCGCGGAGACCAGGCGCGAGGCGAAGCAGATCGTCGCCGACAGCAAGGTCAAGGTCGATGGCACGACCGTGACCACGATCGGACGCGCTGTCGGGCTGATGGACGTCCTGACCGTCGGCGATGATCATTATCGATGTATCCTCGATTCGAACGGCCGACTGCGGTACCGTCCGATCAGCGCCGCCGCAGCGGCCAGCAAGCCGTGTCGCATCGATGCCAAGACAACAGTCAGCGGCGGCCGCACCCAACTCAACCTGCACGATGGCCGCAACATCATCATCGAAGATCCGAATTCACATTCGACCGGCGACACCGTTCTCATCGATGTTCAGAGTCAGGCCATCCAGAAGCACCACGCTCTCGAGTCCGGTGCGACGATCTACCTGATCGGCGGCAGCCACGTCGGCGTCATCTCTACCCTGAACGGGGTCATCAAGAGGCGTTCATCGATGCCGAACGAGGTCGAACTGGACGGCTTCATCGCCGTCGCCGACCACGTTTTCGTCATAGGCTCGGCCAAGGACCTGCCATTGGAGGTGGATGCATGAGTGCAGCGGCGGAGATGAGCCAGCCCCGAATCACCAAGGTGGTCGTTCACATCGGTGTCGGCGAGGCCGGTCAGCGACTGATGGTCGCCGAGCGCGTCCTCGAACTTCTGACCGGCCTGTCATCGGTCCGGACCATCGCCAAGTCGACCAACCGCGATGTCGGCACCAGAGAGGGCGCACCGATAGGTTGCAAGGTTACCATGCGCGACTCCTCGACGATCGATACCTTCCTCAAGGACGCATTCTGGGTTCGCGAGCAGATCATCCACGAGTGGTCTTTCGACGAGGGCGGCAACCTGTCGTTCGGCATCAAGGATTACACCGACTTCCCGAAGCAGAAGTACGATCCCGAGATCGGCATCTTCGGCATGGACATCAACATCGTCCTGGAGCGACCCGGGCATCGGGTCAGCCGCCGCCGCCGACGCAGTAGCAGGGTCGGGGCAGGCCACCGGGTCAGTCGAGAGGAATGCAAGTCATTCTTCCAAGATCACTACAACGTGACGATAGTGGAGGTCTGAAGCGGATGGCACGTGACCACGGTGAGAGAATCGGCCGTTCCATCGGCTGTCGCAGGTGTGGACGAAAGCGCGGCATGATCCGCCGCTACGGACTCCGCCTCTGCCGGCAGTGCTTCCGCGACATCGCCCCCGAGATAGGATTCAAGAAATACGAGTGAGGTGAGATGAGATGCAGTTCGACCCCTTGAGCGATGCCTTCGTGCGCATATACAATGCGGAGCACGCCGGCCACTACGAAGTGACTGTTTGTCCAGCCAGCAAGTTGCTCGGCAATCTGTTGGATATCATGAGCAAACACGGCTACATCGGCGAGTACCAGCGGTCGGAAGACGGCCGCGGCGGCTCGTTCAGAGTCGAGTTGGTCGGCGCCATAAACCGCTGTGGCACGATCAAGCCACGGCACTCGGTCAAGCGCAGCGATTTCGACAAGTGGGAATCCCGGTATCTGCCGGCCCAGGACTTCGGTCTGCTGCTGGTCACCACCAATCGCGGCGTGATGAATCACTACGAGGCGAAGGAAGCGCGGCTGGGTGGTCGCTTGCTCGCATATGTATTCTGAGAGGTGAATGGGAATGCCGAGACTCAATCGAATCATTCACGACATCGCTCTGACCGAGGGTGTCAGCTCCAGCATGTCCGGCGACGATGTGACGTTGCGGAGCGATGCCAAGTCGCTGACCCGCGAGTTCCGGCACCGCAAGGTGTCAGTCATCGATTCGGGTGACTCGCTGCAGGTCGTCTGCTCGCTGCCTCGCCGCAAGGACAAGGCGATCGCCGGCACCTGGGCCGCGCACCTGCGCAACATGGTCAAAGGTGTCGATGAAGGCTTCACCTACAGGTTGAAGGTCGTCTATTCCCACTTCCCGATGACTCTCGCGGTTCAAGGAGAGGTGATGCTGATCACGAATCTGTTCGGTGAGAAGGTGCCGCGTCGAGCCGCCCTGCCGTGGTCGCCCGCCGAGGTCGAGGTCAAGGTCGAGAACAAGACCGACGTCATAGTGTCCGGCGCCGACATCGAGAAGGTCGGCCAGACCGCCGCCAACATCGAGCGGGCCTGTCGGATCCGCCGTCGAGACAGACGAGTCTTCCAGGATGGCATCTATATCGTCGAGAAGGCGGTCTGAAGGGGGGTGGATGAAGGATGAGCGAATACGATGATCTCACCGTCGCCGGTCTGAAGGAGTTGCTGGTGAAGCGAGGTTTGCCGGTCTCCGGCAGGAAGGCGGACCTGATACTCCGGCTCGAAGCGGCGGACGCCGATGCGGAGCCGGAGGTCGATTCGAAGGCGGACGCTGACGCGGACACCGATGTCGACACCGACGCGGACACCGAAGCAGACTCGGGCGAGGACGCAGACGCGGACGAGGATGCCGATGACGGCGCTGATGGCGATGCAGACGAGGACGCGGGCGAGGACGCAGACGAGGACGCAGACGAGGACGCGGGCGAGGACGCAGACGAGGACGCAGACGAGGACGCGGGCGAGGATGACTTCGACGACGAGTTCGACGACGAGTTCGAGGATTGGGATGACGAGGAGTCGATACACACCGCCCGACAGAAACCGGAACTCGACGACTCGACCAAGGCGGCTCTGGCGATGCGCTCGGCCCAGTCGAAGAAGCAGCCGAAGTTCAGGCGACAGGAGTGGTACCGCTACAAGCGGCTGTCACGGACCGGCTGGCGCAAGCCGAAGGGCATGGATTCGAAGCAGCGGAAGAACCTGAAGTACCGTAGCCCCGTGGCTCGGGTCGGATACGGCAAGGTCGCCGACGCGAGAGGTCTGCACCCGTCCGGCTTCCGCGAGGTCATGGTCCACAAGCCGGCCGACCTGGATGCCATCGATGCTGCGACCGAAGCGGTCCGAATAGGTGCCAGGGTCGGCGGTCGCAAGCGGTTACAGATCCACACCAAGGCCGACGAACTGGGTCTTCGAATCCTGAACCGTCGTGACATCAGTGAGCGGGGTGAGGCGTGATGCAGATAACCAACCAGCGTCGGATGGCGGCCGACATCCTGTCGAAGAGGGAAGGCCGAATCGTCGGCGTCCACCGGGTCTGGGTCAATCCCGATTACATCGATCAGATATCCAGCGCTGTCCAGAAGGAGGACATCCGTGAGATGATAGATGAGGGCATCATCAGGGCCAGACCGATTCAGGGCACCAGCCGAGTTCGAGCCCGTAAACTGGCTGCCCAGCGAGCCAAGGGCCGCCGACGCGGCCACGGTTCGCGCAAGGGCAGCGCCAATTCAAGAGACCCGAGGAAGGGTCGATGGATGCGGACCATCAGGGCACAGCGGCGGGTCCTCAAGGAACTGCGGGCGGATGAGACGATCACCCCCTCTCAGTATCGATACCACTACCGTAAGGCGAAGGGCGGCTCATACCGTTCGATCGCCCACATGCGAGCCAACATGGAGTTGGAGGGTATTTCGCTCGGAGGTGATTCGTGATGGTGCGGGGAAAGAATCAGAGACTCAAGTTCAAGCGGCGACGCACGGCGGAGACTGATTATCGCCGCCGTCTCAAATTGCTGAAGTCGGGCCGGCCTCGGGCGGTCGTACGGGTCACCAACCGTCAGGTCATATGTCAATTGGTCGAATACGATCTCGATGGCGACCGGATCCTCTCGGAGGTCACCGGCCGCACTCTCGTCGAATCGTATGGTTGGCCTAGCGATGCTTCGAGGAAGTCCGTTCCAGCCTGTTATCTGACCGGTCTGGCGCTCGCCAAGAAGGCAGCCGCCGCCGACATCGAGGCAGCAATCCTTGACATCGGACTGGCAGCGGCGACCAGCGGTAACAGGGTGTTCTCCGCTCTCAAGGGCATGCTCGATGGCGGTCTCGACATACCTCACGGCGAATCGGTGCTGCCAGACGAGCAGCGGATATCGGGCGCTCACATAGATGAGGCCCTCGCCGCCAGCGTCGAAGCGACCCGAACCGCTATCGAGGAGGCGAAATCATGACCGACGAGGTGATCATTCCGGTCGACGACGACGGCACGGCCAGGATCGCGCCGGGCCTGGCCCGCGCCTGGGCCCAGACCGAGATCGATTTCGAAGACGAGCGCCAGCAGCGCCGTCGCCGCGGTCCGGATCCGATCAAGGCGCTGAGGGAATGGACGCCGACCACCAGACTCGGTCGAATGGTCTACAACGGTCAGGTCATCTCGTTCGAAGAGGCGCTCGCGACCGGCATGAAGATCCGTGAGACCGAGATCATCGATGCAGTCCTGCCCGACCTCGAATCGGATGTCATCAATGTCAACATGATTCAGCGGATGACCGACTCCGGTCGTAGGGTGAGATTCAACGTCATGGTCTGCGTCGGCAACATGGACGGCATGGTCGGCCTCGGGATATGCAAGGGCAAGGAAGTCGCCAGCACGATCCAGAAAGCGACCCGGAAAGCGAAGTTGAACATTATGACGATTCAGCGGGGCAACGGCTCATGGGAGTCCGGCGGCGGTCCGGGAACGAGTATTCCGATGAAGGTGACGGGTCGGTCTGGCTCGACCAGGGTCACCTTGATGCCGGCACCCGCCGGCAAGGGTCTGGTGATAGGAGAGACCGGTCGGAAGGTGCTCGAACTGGCCGGTGTGACAGATGTCTGGTCGCGCACGAAGGGTCAGACCAGAACCACCATCAACTTCGCTTATGCGACCTTCAACGCCCTGAACCAGATGAACCTCGCCCGCATCAGTCCGGCCGAGCGCGAACGCCATAACATCCGCTCCGGGAGGATGCTCTGATGGCTTGGCTCGTCATCCGCGTTCGCGGAGATATCGGCGTCGATCGTCGGATCAAGGACACCATGTCACATCTCAATCTGACCAGAGTGAATCATGCGGTGATCATCAACGAGAACGACACCAATGCCGGCATGCTGCAGAAGGCGAAGGACTACATCACCTGGGGTGAGATCAGTCAGTCCGCGATCGCCGGTCTGTTGAAGGAGCGAGGTCGGATGGCCGGCGACAAGCCGGTCGACGACTCGGTCATCAAGGACAACAGCGACCTCGACGACATCGAAGCTCTGGCGAAGGGAATCGCTGCCGGAACCGCCTCGATCAAAGATGTGGAGGGGCTCAAGCGAGTATTCCGACTGCACCCGCCACGCGGCTCGAAGGGCTGGGGCGGCATCAAGCGCGCGTACACCATCGGGGGCGCGCTGGGTTTCAGAGGCGAGGCCATAGAGGACCTCGCCAGCAGGATGATCTGAGGTGAATGTGAATGGTCTCTAGAACCAACAAGTTCCGTGGACGAAGCAGGTATCATGGCCGAGGCAAGAAGGCTGGACGTGGAGCCGGCAAGCGCGGCGGCCGCGGCAACGCCGGCCTCAACAAGCACCGCCTGATGACCCGGCTGAAGTACATGCCCGACCATTGGGGCATGCACGGCTTCAATCGACACCCATCGCTCTACAAGTTCAATCTCACCGTCAATGTCTGTGAGATCGAAGCACTCGCCGGAGACTCGGACAGCATTCGCCTCGCCGACCACGGATTCGATAAGCTGCTCGGCAGCGGCAAGGTGCGCCGCGGCATCGAGGTGATCGTCGAAGCGGCCTCCAGCCAGGCGATCGAGAAGATCGAAGCGGCTGGTGGCAGCGTCGTCATCGACCAGGGTGAAGTAGCCGAAGAGGAGTGACTCTCCTCGAATCATGGATTGAATGAGAAGACGGGATCTGGAGGCGGAACAGAATGGCTGTGCGACGCGTCCAGTGGAAGGGGCTGATTGCTCTTTCCATCATCTACTGGGGCGCGCTGCTGTACTGGCAGTGGGACATCATCAGTGGCACCGATTCGGTAGCGGCCTGGAAGGCTGCAGCGATGATCCTCGCCAGTCTGCCGTATGTCGGCTTCGTCATGTGGGGTCTGATGTACGACCTGCCGGAAGCGGTGACCGATCATCGGATCGGTCGTTACACGAAGCCCCTGATCTGGCTGCTGATCATCATCGGACTGGTTTACTGGGCTTACACCGATTCGACCAAGGTCGGCTTCCTGCTGGTCGGAATCGGTCTGCTCGGACTCGGCACCGCCGCTTCGATCACCTGTCTGTTGTACACGGGTGAGGAGTCGAGCCGCCTGTACGGGCTCAGCCGCTTGGTCGATGTGTACCCGTCCATCACGAAGCCCGAGGGTCACGTCCGCTTCGGTCAGAAGCTCTGGACCACCACGCTCGTCCTGATCATCTACTTCATGATGACCAACGTCATGATCTACGGTCTGGCCGATTCCACGCTCGACATCTTCTCCTCCTTCCGAGCCATAATGGCTGGAGCGTCCGGTTCGATAATGCATCTGGGCATCGGACCGATCGTCACCGCTTCGATCATCATGCAGTTGTTCGCTGGCGCCAAGATCATCAATCTCGACCTGAACGAATCCAGTGACAAACAGCTGTATCAGGGCGTCCAGAAACTGCTCGTCCTGTTCATGATACCGATCGAATCGATTCCGCAGGTGTACGGCTTCCTCGACCCGCACGAGACTCTGCTGCTGCAGTTCGGCGAGGGTTGGGCCAACGCGATCATCGTCCTCCAGCTGTTCATCGGCTCCTACCTAGTCTTCCTGCTCGACGAACTGGTCAGCAAGTGGGGCATCGGCAGCGGCATCTCTCTTTTCATCGCGGCCGGGGTCGCTCAATCGACCTTCGTCGGAACCCTCTCCCCATTGGCAGTCGTGCAGGGCTCACCGATTAGCGTCAGCAATCCACCATCCGGCACCCTGCCGATGGTGTTCTACACGCTGAGAACCGCATCGAACTCCGAACTGGTCAGTCAGAACGGTTTCGAGATGATGTTGTTGAATCACGCGAATCCCATCGCTGCGTTGGTCTCATCGATCGTCGTCTTCCTCATCGTCGCCTATGCAGAATCGAGCAAACTGGAATTGCCGTTGACAAACGCC
>Ga0310122_10001955_pt1 | contig 13140 bp, 12 predicted proteins | sample CB6_Bottom_1051__FD_203503 | JGI IMG/M metagenome (GOLD analysis project Ga0310122, IMG submission 203503) | Marine microbial communities from Western Arctic Ocean, Canada - CB6_Bottom_1051 | ecosystem: Environmental > Aquatic > Marine > Oceanic | place: Canada: Western Arctic Ocean | collected...
CTTCCAGGGCCAAACAACTGATCGAGGCCGGTGCGGACTGGGTTGCCAGTGGCACCGAGTTGGCGCAACTTCATGACATCGTCATTTCGATGGTGGGTACTCCTGATGATGTCGAAACTGTTTATTTCGGCGAATCGGGTCTGTTCGCTGCTTCGCAGGAAGATAGCAAGTGCCGGATCGTCATCGACATGACCACCAGTACTCCTTCACTGGCACGACGGATCGCCGAACAGGCCACCTCCAGGCAGATGCAAGCTCTCGATGCTCCGGTGTCGGGTGGGGATGTGGGAGCGCGGGATGGCACTCTCAGCATCATGGTCGGAGGAGACGTGGAATCCTTCGAGCAAGCCAAGCCGATCTTTGATGTCCTGGGCAAGCAGGCACTGCTCCAGGGGGGTGCCGGTGCCGGGCAGCACACCAAGATGGTCAACCAGACCATCATCGCCAGCACCATGATCGGAATGTGTGAAGGGCTGCTCTATGCCAGGCGATCAGGTCTCGATGCGCAGAAGGTGCTGGAAAGTGTTTCGGAGGGGGCTGCCGGATCATGGTCCCTCTCTAACCTGGCACCCCGTATTCTGCAGGGAGATTTTCAACCTGGATTTTTCGTCGAACATTTCGTCAAAGACATCGGTATCGCTCTGGCCGAATGTCAACAGATGGGAATCGAACTCGAGGGCTTGAAGTTGGCGCGTCGACTGTACGATGAAGTTCTACAGGCCGGAGGTGGGCGACTGGGAACCCAGGCTCTCTATGAGGCCATCGATAACGAGAGGGAACGAGATGGATCCTGAACAGATTGTGAACCAGGGAGACATGTGGTTTTGGATCATCGGGGCGGTCGCACTTTTCATAGGAATTCGAATCGTCGCCGGGATTCTCGACAAGCAACGCATTGAATCAGAGATCAGTGGCAAGGGAGGCCAGGTCGAATCGATCCGGTGGACCCCATTTGCGAAAGGCTGGCTCGGATCGAAGAACGAACGCCTCTACGAGGTGAAATGGACCGACAGTTCGGAAGTCCAGCATCGGGCCACTGTCAAGACAGCGATGCTGGCGGGCAATTACTTCGCCGATTCGGTGACGTCGGGTAAGGGAGCAGATCACGATTCACGTCACGAAGGCGCTGATCTGTTGGCCGAGAACCAGCGTCTGAAACGTGAGAACGAGCAACTTCGACGTGAGGTCGAGCAACTACGCAAAGATCGGATCTGAAGAGTTGGTAGCCAAGGAGATGTGGCTACAGGAACAGGCAGAAAGCATCCTCGAGGAGATTCGAGCAGCATTCCCCCAGTATCGATCTGCACTCGACGGGACGAGGATCCGGATCAGTCGAAGACTCACGAGGAGCGCTGGTAACGTGTGTGTGAAGACTCGAACCGTGGGAATCAGTGAGCCGATTTTCGCCGTCGAGGAAAATCTACCCCAGTTTCGAAACACGGTCTTGCACGAACTCGCCCACGTCATGGCCGGTGACGAGATTCAGCCACACGGGCCTCGCTGGAAGAGTATCTTCCTGGAGATCGGAGGAAACGGAGCTCGTTGTCACGAAATGCGTGCCAGAGGCCAGCATCACAGTCACCAGGCCAGCTGTGATCGATGTGATCAAGAAGTCGAGGTCGGTACGAGAATCTGGAATCTCTTGCGTGCTGGCAGTCTAGATTACTTTCATGAAGGTTGTGGTGGAGTCGTGACGGCGGCAGGTAGGACAAACGCCCCAGTCGAAGAAAATGGAACGATGGGTAACCTGTTGCGGCAGATCGGACTCAAACTCCGGCAGGCTTTGTTATTCGAATCCATCGAGAAGCCCTAGAAGGGGATTTCCTCATCTTCTTCGGTCTCCTCATCTTCATCCCTCTTCGGTGGAGGTTTCCGGTTCTTCAGGTCGTGGGTTTGATCGTATTTTTTCCACTTCGATTGAAGAATGATGATCTCGGCGGCCTCCAGTTTCCGGTTCTTACGATCGGAGTCGTCGAGGTACCCACTGAGGAAGATCCTCTGACGTTTTTTCAGGGCCGAGGGTTTTTCCCGCTGAATCACTAGCACATCTGTTCCGAGTGCCGCGGTCAAGCGATGGTCCGAAACTTCCCTTTCACGACCATTTTCTACCGATGTCATCGGACCGCTTACCCAGGTAAAACCTTGCCCCGTCAGCTTCGCTGAAACGGTTATCGGCTTGAACGGGCCAGCAATGATGGCCTGGACCTGGATGAGCATCGGTGGATAGTGCGCACCACCTGCACCGAACTGTTCTTGCTGTTTTCTGGCGAGTACGTGGATCACTGTTCCTGGATCCAGTTCCTTCACGGAAGTGATGGTGTGCCTCTCGATGATCGAACTCTTGACGAGTTGGACCTTCAGGTTGCCCTTCTTGTCCTTGACGACGAAACTCTTTCCCTTCTCTTCTCCCTCGCCCAGGGATTTTATCGAGCAAGAGATGATGGCAGGTTTCGTCTCTTCCAGTTGAGCTGGAACAGTATTGAGGGAGATCAAGAAGGCGACAGTGGTGAGAAACATCGGGTACTCCCATACCGCTTGCTAGAAGAGACCCTGGGGAAGCCCCTCTTCGTCGAGATCGATCTGGAGCAGCGCCGGGCGTGAGCCCAGACCTGGCATCGTCATGATGTCTCCGGTAATGGCGGAGAGGAACCCAGCACCTGCCGAGAGGTGAACATCCCTGACGGTGATCCTGAATCCATCGGGAGCGCCGACCTTTTTCGGGTCATCCGAGAAGGAATACTGAGTTTTGGCCATGCAGACGGGAAGATTCCCCAGGCCCATCTTTTCGAATCTCCGGATCGCTTTGCTGGCAGGGGGCTTGAAATCGACTCCGTCTGCCCGGTAGATCTCCGTGCAGATGGCACGAATCTTGTCTCGCACAGGAAGATCATCTGCATAGGTCATCTTGAATTCAACGTCAACCTCTTCGCAAGCCTTCACGACAGCTTGTGCCAGAACTGCTCCACCTTCACCACCTCGCGAGTGAACTTCTGACAGCACAGCATCGAAGGCGCCGGACCCTCGAGCGATGTTGAGGACCGATTCGATCTCTCCGTCGGTGTCCGAGGAAAATCTGTTGAGAGCGACAATCACCGGTGTCCCGAACTTGCCGAGATTCTCGATGTGTCTCCTGAGATTGGAACACCCTTCCTCGACTGCCGAGATGTCTTCCTCCGTCACTCGAGCCGGAAGTGGTTTTCCAGGGACGACCTTGTAGCGTCCGCTGTGAACCTTGAGAGCTCGGATCGTTGCAACCAGGACAACAGCATCCGGTTTCATTCCACTGACGCGACATTTGATGTTGAAGAACTTCTCGGCGCCCATGTCAGCACCGAACCCGCTCTCCGTGACGACGTAATCACACAGGCTGAGGGCGATTCGATCTGCCACGATGGAAGAATTGCCGTGGGCGATGTTTGCGAATGGACCCGTGTGAACGAAGCAGCCCGTTCCCTCCAGGGTCTGCATGAAAGTCGGGTGGATCGCGTCCTTGAGGAGGACTGCCATCGACCCTGCTGCGCCCATTTCTTCTGCGGTAACCGGGTCTCCGACTTCATTCAATCCGATGACGATTCGTCCTAGCCTCTCTCGCAGGTCGCGAACGTCTACAGAGAGCCCCAGGATCGCCATCACCTCGCTTGCGCTACTGATGTCAAATCCCGTCTCCCTTGGAATTCCGTTCTTTGGACCGCCGAGGCCGACGATGATATTCCGGAGGGTACGGTCGTTCACATCGATGCACCGTCTCCAGGTGACAGAATGAGGATCGATTCGGTGAGGGTTGCTCTTCAGGATCGATGTGTCGACCCACGCAGCCAGAAGATTGTTTGCAAGACCCACGGCGTGGGTGTCGCCTGTGAGGTGGAGGTTGAAGTCCTCCATCGGAATCACCTGGCTGAGACCTCCACCCGCCGCACCCCCCTTGAAGCCAAAAACAGGTCCCATCGAGGGCTGACGGAGAGTCGAGACCGCCTTTTTTCCGATATGGTTCAGACCCATGCCCAGGCCGATGGTGGTGACGGTTTTCCCCTCGCCCAGCGGAGTCGGGTTGATGGCAGTTACATCGATGTACTTTGCAGGTGGATTCTTGCCGATTCGATCCAGGATCGAGAGAGGAACTTTCGCCATGTGTTTACCGTGGAGGACCAGTTCGTCCTCTTCGATGCCGTAACGGCTCGCAACCTGGCGGATGTCGATAAGAGGAGTCGCTCTGGCGATCTCGAGATCGGAACTCGGGCGCGGCTGTGGCACGAGGTGCTCCTTCGGCGGATTTCTGCGCGGACATTCTCCGACGAAGAGAACCCTAGCCGAGAGGCCCGCAAATGGCAAGAATACCAGCCTGGCCCATCTCCTGTGGCCTCTAACGGCTCCTCACGAGCAGCCTCGTATCGATTCCGAGTGTCTTTCTGGCCCCATCGACTTCACCTATGAAGCGACCCGCATCCTGAGGATACCCCGCGGTCGGTTTGAGGTCAGGGACCTGCTGCGACCACCAGCGGTTGAGAAGGACCATGTGAAGTTCGCGCAGATATTTTGCAGTCATCGAGGCGAGTGCCGTGCAAAAACTGAGTTCTTCGCAATCCTTGCGAAAGTGAACATCGATGACCTTTTGATCTTGTTCGGAAGTGGCTCTGTATGACTGCCGATCTTTGTCCTGTTCCAGGATCTTGAACTTGCAACCTGGGAACAATGGATAGAGAAGCGGGCCGTAGCGTTCCGTTCCTCCGAGTCGATCGGTCCAGACCTCGATCATTTTCCGATCTTTCTGACGCCAGAGCCAGCCGAGGAACCTACCCATCGCCCACCCGTCGACCGCCCCTTTGCCACCTCTTTTCTTCACCTGGGAGTTGAACTCTCGTACTTCCAGCGGGATGGCACGGACCTCTCCTGCCCGGATAGAGCAACGATCGAGAGAGCGCTGGAGTTTGCGAATTTTTCCGGCGAGATTCATCGATGAGCAAGAATGAGGAAGATCCAGATCCTGGCCCCGATACCATGGGTATTCATCGAGGTAGGAGGATCGATTTGAGGTGCAATGGTCGATCAACTCCCGAAAGGTACCGGGGAGGTCGCCTCTCTCTGCTCCGATGAAAGCGAGGACTCCCTCTTCCAGTCGCGACAGATCCCCTGTACCGGGCCTGTGTAGTTTCTTCGAGTCTGCGACCGAGATCACGTTCTTGTCCCTGCGGCCGGCGCGTCCGATCAGCGGACCGAGGAGATCCCAGGGGGCATCCGCTCTGATCGGTTCGTCGCTCTCGAGCGTCACGAAACCGATCACCATCGGTCCCAGTCGGGGGCCGTAACCAGCCTCATCGAGACCGCCTTGCCAGTAACTCATGGCTGTTCCTCCACATCGCTTTGAGAACGGACTGGTTCCGAGGGAGGGGGATTCCCCAGAGTGAGCCAGTGTCTTCGCACTTCAAAAAGAACGATGCCGCACGAGATGGCTACATTGTGTGAATGTTTGGCACCGAACATCGGAATCTCGATGGATCCATCACAGAGATGTAAAACCTGTTCATCGATTCCCACCACTTCATGTCCGAGCACGATGGCGAGAGGATGGGGGAATTCGACATCGTAGAGAGAACTGGAATTCTGGGTCTGTTCGAGAGCCAGTACCGTGACGCCTTCGTTTTGGAGGACTCTTACGGCCATGGCAGGATCTTCCACGTGTTGCCACTCGGTGGTCAGTTCGGCACCCAGTGAAATCTTCTCGATCTCAGGTCGTGGTGGCGTGGGAGTGATTCCGCACAGAAAGATCTTTCGAACGCCGAACCCATCTGCGGCGCGAAAGATGGCGCCGACATTATTCAGGCTGCGGATGTTATCGAGGATCAATGACAACTGGGGACGTTCTCTTTGTCGTCGAAGATCAGCATCGGCCCTGTGCTGATCGATGCGTCGCTTGCGCGGCATCCGCTCCCCCTCTTTCAAACCAGTGACCGGGAATGGTAGCCCGAGGTCGGACGGGAATCGATGCCGAACCACCGAGGGAGCCACTCGCTGGCACCGACTTCTCGTCGTAATCTATATTCGACTGCTGAGGGGCTGATAGTCGCCCTCAGAGGATATACGAGGCCGATTCGAAAGGGTGTCATGGCCGAGCCGATCATCCTGGATGACCGGGAACAAAGGATCGTGGGGGTTCTCATCGAGAAATCGCTCGCGACCCCGCAGTATTACCCCCTGACCCTCAATCAGGTGGTCAGCGGCTGCAACCAGAAGTCGAACCGGGAACCGGTGGTCTCCTGGATGGAGGATGAGGTGGACGAGGTGCTGACAAAACTGGCCAAGCGTCGATTTGCCAGCCAGGTCCACTTTGCAGGTTCCCGCGTGGGCAAGTGGCGTCAGGAACTCACCAAGATGCTCGAACTGGATGGGCCCACCATGGCTGTGCTTGCGGAGTTGTTTCTCAGAGGATCCCAGACGCTGGGGGAACTACGTACTCGCGCCTCGAGGATGAAAGAGATTCCCGACCTGGGAGCCCTCGAAGAGGTGCTGCAACAGATGGCTCGACATGATCCACCACTGGCGAGCCGATTCTCGCCCGAGGGGGTTCGACGGGGAGTTCGATGGGGCCATCTCCTTCAGGATCCCCAGCAGGTAGTTCGACTGAAGAAGGCCGAATCGGCCGGGACTGTAGAAGGCGTTGCTGGGGCAACTACATCCTCCAGCAGTGCTGACGAGTCGAAGACCTCGTCAGCATCCGGGCAAGAGCGACTGGCACAACTGGAAGAAGCGGTACGGTCCTTGCAAGAACGTGTGCAGGAACTGGAACGTAGGGCTCCTCATTGATGCCCTGCCGGGCCCGGAGCCCGGTTCAGATGGCGACAAGTCCAACTTTGACCAGGGAAAGGTGAATGGATGAATATTCTGAATCGAAACAGGGTTCTGTATCCTCTTGGGGCAAGCCTCGCAGCGCTTTTCTTCGGTAGTGTGGGGATGACCTCAGATGCCTCCATTGGGGTGATCAGTACCCCGGTTGCGGCAATAGGAGAGGTGACATCGGTCACCCTCTACTCACTCCAGGCCAGAGTCGAGAGAACCCTCGGCATCGCCGCAGGAGCAGCGGGCCTTCGCGAGGTGGTTCTGGGACCTCTTCCAGCGTCGATCATCGATTCGTCGATCCAGGTCGAGGGGACCGAGGGCCTGGTTTCCGTTTCCGTTCAGGTGCAGCGTTCCAGCGGAGATCCCGTCGAATCTGCCGGAGTGAAAGAGAAACGAGCGAAGTTGCAAGAACTGGAGCAGTCGTTGCTTCGACTGCAACGCGAGGATCAATCGCTCGAGGAGCTGCGATCACGGTTTGCATCGATTCTCCCGAAGCGTCCCGAAGATAAAGATACCTCCGTGATCATCGATCTCGCTGCCTGGCAAGGGCTGCTCGACATGGTGAAGCAAGGGATGCAGGGGGCTGCCACGAGCCGAGTCGGGTTGGCTCCTCGGCTTCGAGAAGCCCAGGAGAAGGTTCAGCAGGCTCGCCGTAGCCTGGAGAACTTGCTGCAGCAACGCGACCGTGCTCGAGCGGAGGTCATCGTTGGTCTCCAGGATCGTACGGGAGACGGTGGCGTCATCCGGGTGAGTTATCTCATTCCCATGGCCTCCTGGTATCCCCACTACGAAGTGGATGTGGATATCGCCAGTGGAACCCTGCAATTGCGCGCTTTTGCGATCGTTCGGCAGATGACCGGAGAAGATTGGCCCGAGGTGTCGGTGTCTTTCTCCACCTCGACACCGGAACTGGGTTCCGGCATTCCTGAACTGGCAGCCATCCGACTGGAGCGCTCTCGTTATGAGGAGCTCAATCGGCGCGAGAGAATGGAAGATCGGCGCTCCCTTCCTCAAGCCAGCCGCGGGCTCTACAGGCAAGTGGGAGGGAGGCTCGATTCTTACAACGGCATCTTCGATAGCGGCGATGATGGGGTGGATGTCTTATCTTCTCATGGTTTGAGACTCGGTGAATCCGTCGTTGCGGGTCTTCCGGCGCTGGAGAAGGCCAGCAATCTCCAGGTCGACAAACTGGGACGGATGGTCATGCCCGTCTTGCCTATCGAATCAAATCGCGGATTTCTCCGTACTTTTACATCGGTGAAGCCGGAACAGATTCCATCGGACGGCGAACCGCACCGACTGCTCTACGCCATCAAGAATCTCGAGTTCGAGGAGGAGAGAATCTGTGTCGGGGAGGCGAACACGGCGGTGTTCAGACGGATCACCGCATTGCTCCACGGAAGCGATCCGCTGCTGGAGGGAAGTGTGGCGGTATTCCTGGGAGATGACTACCTTGGTCGATCGACCATAAAGACCACCGCACCTGCTGAAGAATTGACACTGGATCTCGGTGTCGATGGCCAGGTCACCGTTGACAGAATCCAGAGAGAATCTGAAGAAAAAATCGGCATCTTCTCCAAGGCGATCCACTATCGCACCGACCTCGAGATGACGATCGAGAACTTCCATTCCGAACCGGTCAGTATATTGCTTCGTGAAAGGATCCCCTTCACTGAATCGAAGCAACTCAAGGTGAGGGTCGATCGCTCCGCCACCACTCACCTGCCCGAGGGCCTGGAATCCGATGACGGACTTCTCTCGTGGCAACTCACCGTGCTCCCTGGAGAACCGATCAACCTGAGATTTGTCTGGTGGATCGAGGCGCCCCCGGATGTGCGATTGACACGCAGGGAAGCTCCGGAACGCCTGGGAGAGGGGGAATGATGCGTACTTCCAGTCTGATCATCGGTTGTTGGCTACTGCTGTGGGCCTTGCCCGTATTCGCCGCACCGTCCGCCGAAGTTGCCGTGTTGAAGTACGTTTCCCCCGATGCGGTGACCGTGTTCGAGGACCGTGCTCGAGTTCATCGTCGGCAAGTGGTGGAGGTCGGCATCGGTTCGAGCGAGGTGCTGTTCTTTGAATTGCCGGGGAGCCTCGATCCTTCCAGTGTTCGCGCACGCCTGATCGGTGTTCCTGGATTGGTCCTGGGAGTTCGTCTCGAACGGAACGTCCATCTCGAGGATGTAACGGAGGAGATGCGTCTACTCGTGGATGCCATCCATGAACTGAGTGATCAGGGCAGGACGAACTCCTTCCAGGTCGAGGAGTTGGATCGCCGAAAGATCATCATCCTGCGATTGGCAAAGATTCTCGAGGATTCCTTCTCCACCAGCGGTGGCAAGGGTCTGCTTGGAGGATCCACTTCTGCCCAGATCATCGGTGCTCAGCAGTGGATCGCCGACCGGCTTCTGGAACTGAACCTCGAGAAGGATCGATTGCGGTTGCAAGGTGAGAGCATCGAGAAGAAACGACAGGACCTGGTCACTGACCTCGAACCGCTACAGGGTCAGCGGCGCAGAACCACCTGGTCGGCAACGGTTCTGATTCAGACACAGGAAGAGGGTCAGGCGACGGTGGAACTCGCCCATGACGTTCCCGGAGCCCGATGGATTCCAGTTCACCAAGCGATCCTCGATGAGGCGAACGGGCTGGTCCACTGGCAGAGCAAGGCTCAGGTGTTGCAGCAAAGTGGTGAGGACTGGACCGATGTCCAGTTGACCCTTTCCACCGCTCGCTCTTCCCTTGGTCTCACACCTGCCTCACTGGTTCCCTTGCGCGTCGATGCGGTGACTTCCCAACCGCGAGCCGAATTGGCCGTTTCCGAGAGAATTCTGTCCGATGCTAGCAGTCTGGGGCTAGACGGCGTCGCCCGCGCTCCAGCACAGAACCCCGCTGAGCAAGCCATCGATCTCGCCGGGGCAGTCGTCTCCGCTGGCTCCGGACCGGTTCGTTTTCTGATCCGTGCCCGGACAACGATTCCTGCTGATGGAAGCACACATGCGGTGACCATCAGTGAACAGAGCCTGGCTGCAGAACTCGGGTACCAGAGTGTTCCGCTGCTGAGTCCTCATGTGTTCCGTCGTGCTCGCCTCATCAACTCGGGGAATGCTCCGCTACTGGCAGGAGTAGTGAGTTGCTTCCGCGCTGGATCTTATGTGGGAGACGGAAGAATCCACAGGGTCGCCGCTGGCCAGCAGTTTTCTCAACACTTCGGTTCCGAAGGTCGGATCCTGGTTCACAAGGAAGAGATCGAGGATAAATCCAGAAAATCAGGTACCTTCACCAAGAAAGTGAAACTGGTAAAAGCCTATCGCATCACCGTGAAATCGATGATCGACGAAGAGGTGTCTCTGGAACTGGTCGACCGCATTCCTGTCAGTACCGTCGACGAGGTCGAGATCGTGCTCGGCTCTGAGACAGAGCCGGACCCTGAGGTCGACGAAGATGGAATCGTGCGCTGGACGATGTCCCTTCAGAAGGATCAAGTACAGGTATTCGTGCTGCAGTGGATTGCTACCGCTCCCCGGGAGGATGATGCCATCCTGGAGAGAATTCGTTGAACCTCGATGATGATCTGATCGAGCAGTACCTCGCATCGGGAGGTCGTGCTCGCAAGGAACTGCTCAAGAGGGTTCTTTCCGGCGAGCCGGGCTCCTCGGAGGCGATCCGGCTGGCACCGACGCTGAGGGATCCGAGTCCCAGGGTGGCCGCGCGTATCACCGCATTGCTGGCCCGGCATCAACTGCGCGATGTGTTCGAGCAGCAACTGGAGGGATTGAAGCCGGGCAAGATCGCACTCCTCCGGGGACAATTCGAAAAGATCGCTCGATCACATCGGTGATGCGACGGTTGCTCCCAGGAACTAGTTCATCCCCTCGTATGGTTCCTCGTTCATCTCCTCGCAAGTGAGTAGAATCGCCTCGACATCGGCGGTTCCGATGATCTCCACCCCGTCGTAGATCACTTCCCAGGTGTATCGCCCTGGTCCATCAAATTCCATCGGAGGGAGTTCGAAGATGCACTCGTGGTGTTCACGTCGATCTTCGTGTTCGAGGTGGAATTCAGGGCTCTCCTCGATGACGTAGTCATCGCTGATTCGCTTGAAGCGGAAAGAGACGGTGTGCAATCCGGAGAAATCACTCAGGTTCAAGTAGAGGGACGCAAAACGAGGGTATTCACCGGGAAACTCCGGAAGGCGAACCCGGTTGAAGGTCCCGGCGAGGACGCACTTCCCGGATTCATCGTCCCTGTAGATGTGGTCGCAGAGGATGATGGCTTGCACGATCGGAAGCAGCGGTCGGTCCAAGGGGAACACCAATCCAGCAGGGTCCTGTCAATTGAATGGATATGCCCCGGGAAACCGATTCCGGAGGCGTTTTGAAATTGCTCCACCGGAGCATGAATGAAGCATGGACCCAGTCACTTATTGTTACAGAGGAGCAATCTCTTGTCACCCGATCTGGGTTTGCCCGCCTTGACCCATCCAGGCCGCCGTCACAGAATGCCGGGCATCGCCAGAGATCGATAGAACCACTGGAAGTGCTCCTGGCCGTGGTTCCTTGGAGGGTTCCAGAAACCGTGAGAATTATGACGGTTCGAGAAACGGCCTGGTTCAACGTCGATCCAGAGACGACATGGTCTTGCGTTTCTCGGTTAGAGGATTGGTCACGCTGGTGCGCTGGTTTGGGTTCTGCGCGCTGGATAAAAGGCGATGCCTGGAAGCCGGGTTCTCGGTTCGAACTCAACTGGGACGGTGGGGCACCATCCCCCTACTGTGGAGGTGAAGTTCTTCGCTTCGAGGAAGAAGGGAACCTCGATCGTGTCTCCAGCGAGGATGCCACAGGAATTCTGGTACGAAGAATTTGCTGGCGAGCAGGTTTTGGCCCCTTTCAGAGCGAGGCACGGATGGCCATCCTGGAAGATGGGTCCGGATCACTGATCGAGTTCGTGACCCTCTGGCAAGGTTGGGCTGCCCATCTCGGTGGGTTAGGGCGAGCCTCACGTTGCGCGAAGATTCAGCGAGACTGGCTTGCCAGTCTCAAGGAAAACATGGAACGAGTGGGAAGCATCGGATGATCCGTTCGGCAACTGATCAGAGAACAATCTGGTACATGGGTGTCAAGACTCGCCTGTGCGATGAATTCATCAATGGCGCCGTGCAGGATCTCGTCGAGCCGGGTGGGACCCTGTTGGATGCCTGTACTGGAACCGCCGCGGTGGCGCGATGGTTTGCTCCCACTTACCGAATTCTGGCCAATGACATCCAGAAGTTCTCCGTGGTCGTTGCTCGGGCACATCTCGAGGGCGGTGAAGAGTGGCAGGAAACTCTCGAATACCTGGATCCCACGGAGGATCTGGGATCGGTCAGAGACGAAAACTTCCGGATGCTGGAGAGTCTGGTACCCGATGCACTGGAACTGGAGACCTCCCTGTTCGAGCAAATCGTTGCCGAGGGGAACGGTAATGATCGCGAATCGGAGATATTCGAGCGCTATCGAACCTTCGTCTCGCAGGCTCCCATTCCCGATGATTCCAATTTCAGCGAGGGGGAGAGCCAGATCCACCAACCGCTCGCCTCGCAGATGATCGACTTGCTGGATCAACGACGTGCCGATCACCAACTGGCACCGGCTCTGCTTTGCACAACCTACTGGGCGCATGTCTATTTCGGTCTGCGGCAGGCGATGCAACTCGATTCACTACGCAGGGCGATTGCAGAGATACCAACCTCCGATCCATTTCGAGAGTTGAAGCAGAACCTCTATCTGGCCGCGCTGGTTCACGCTGCTTCAATCAGCACATCCGGGACCAGCCATTTCGCCCAGCCGCGATCCATCGCAAAGGACTCCGAACTGATTTCCGTGGTGCGCCGTAGGCTGCTGGATATCGATGAACTGTTCGATGTCTCACTCGATTCGATTCGCGGTGAATGGGGGGCTGTTCCCCGACATGCAGAAAATCGGGTTTATTGTGCCGACATACACCAGTTGTTGGAGAAAGGGAGTCCTCTGGACGAGGAAACTGTGGATCTCGTGTATCTGGATCCTCCCTACACCGCCGACAATTATTCGCGTTTCTATCACGTTCTGGAGACCCTGGTTTGCTACGACTACCCCGAGCTGGAACGCAGGAACGGTGTACTGACAAGGGGTCGCTACCCCATACAAGAGAATAGATTTCGTTCTGACTTCTGTAGTAGTAGCAAAGTAGAAGATGCGTTCCGGAGGTTTGTTTCAGCCTGTCACGAACGTGGTGCGAAACTGTTGATCTCCTATTCCAGTGGCACGGGACTTCTCACTCGTCGTTGGC
>Ga0310122_10001956_pt1 | contig 13139 bp, 5 predicted proteins | sample CB6_Bottom_1051__FD_203503 | JGI IMG/M metagenome (GOLD analysis project Ga0310122, IMG submission 203503) | Marine microbial communities from Western Arctic Ocean, Canada - CB6_Bottom_1051 | ecosystem: Environmental > Aquatic > Marine > Oceanic | place: Canada: Western Arctic Ocean | collected...
TCATCTTTATTCATGAAAGGCACGACAGAAGTACCAATATCCATAAATTTTGAAACATTGGGAAAATATCTTGCTAAAAATGATTCAAAAACTTCACCAAATAGGCTATGACGCTTTTCTTTATATTTCCCTTCAATATCTTTGGATTTTGCAGCAGTTTCTTTGTCTCCCATTATTTCAGAGAAAAGCCCCTGTCTTTTATCTTTAGCAGATTTTTCAATATCTTCAAATTTTTTAAGCAATGGAGCTGAAAATTCTTGTAATTTATCAAGTGGTCCCATAGGAATGATTAATGTTGAGGATATGATATCAGAGAAGGAAAAGCTTGGAAATAGATAACTTTTTATGGGGTGAGTGATGGGATTCGAACCCACGACCCTCTGGACCACAACCAGATGCTCTAACCAACTGAGCTACACCCACCATGTTTCAATTTAGCGAAAATAATGTTAACAGGAATTTATGAAAAAACAAGAAATAAAAAAAAACTCTCCCCACTTGGGGGAGAGTACTTGTTAAGACTTAGGAGTACAAACGCCCTAGAAAAGCCTTCAATATCCTAATCTCTCAAGATATCTTCGAGACGATGAACGAATCGATAATATGAGAAGCCGGTTTATAGCCTGGCACTAGGCTTCATAATCTCTAATTTTCAAATACTGTCTTTACAGCCCATGAATCTTACTCTCAGTCTTTCGACTAGTCAAATATTTTCTCTTTAATACATGTTATTTTGGATTGATCAACTCTTGAATTATTGTATACCCAAAACAAGATTAAATTGTAGCATAAAACACAAAAAAGTCAATAGGAAGGTGGGATTAAACCTATTATAAAAAAATTACTTCTTAAGCTGTAATTCACATAATTTTTCAACCATTATCTGATACTTCATTTTAATCCTTTTACTTTTATCAGATAATTGTTTCATTTTCTTATCTTCTTTTCTAAGTGCAGTTAATATTTTCTTCAAAGCAGCTAATTTTATGACAGACAGCAAAGTCTTTACCATCCTTTTATTATGTTCAGTAATTGTAGATGTTTTAAGGAGTTTTTTAATCTCTTTTTCTATTTCATTTCTGATCATCTTAAGCAACTTTTAAATTTGTATTACCAACCAAAGATTTTACTATATATTGATAATCTTTATCATCAATAGCAAAGATGATATCTGTGAAATCATCAATAGTAATTTTTGATGCGCCTTTCTTCACATCATTTAGAACGTTAACAATTTTAGCAATATTAGTTTTAGAGCTGCTTTTAAAAAAATGTTTTTTCATGAATTTAACTAATTCATCATTTTCTTTAAAACTATCTTTTTGCCCAATTTCAGCAAATAATTTCTTAGCTTTACTTGCTTCACCACCCCCCCACAAATCACTGACACCAACACTAATTCCAAATGCTCCTAAAAATTTAATTTTTTCATCCTTATTTAATTTAAAGATCTTCAAAACATCTTTATTAAATAGGGTTTTTAAAGGTAATTTTGAATTATCAGATACTGTATAAATTCTCTTTAAAGCTTCTTTGAATTTCTCTTTATTAGGATATTTTTTCTTTAATTGGGATAAAGTCATAAGTCCAACTGCAGCAGTTGATCCTACTTCATCAAAATTCAAAGTACCACTTTTTTTGCTGATTTTTTCAAATGCATTAAAAAAATATCCTTGATGTTGATTATCCATAGATTCAAAACTATTTACCCCTATAGCTCTAACTTCATCGTAAAATTTTTCATCTTCTTTACTCACACTTTTATCTAGTTTAGTGGCTCCATTAACATCTTTAAGGGTTTCATCAACACCTTTTTCAACAGCTTTATTTGTTTCAGCACTTACTTTTTTCTTTTCCTCTTTAACACCTTGCATTTCTTTAATGAAAGAACTAAAGAAAATACCAATTTTTTTGAAAAAGTTTTTATCTTTCGACTCAGCAGCTTTTTTATATGCCTCTTTCAGTGCAGGAAAAATCTTTATAGGGTTGATATAATCTGCTAGTTTTAATTTAGGGATCTTCATTATTAGAAATTATTAACAAAATTATAGATCATCAATATTTACTACGTCTTTTTTTACCTTCTTCACTAGGGGTTTTTTTTGGGCTTGGACTAGTTTTTTTAGCATTTGGTCTATATCTCTTAGCCCTTTTAATAGCTTCATCAATTTCATCTTGAGTCAACTCATGACCTGTTGGTTTAACTGTTGGGGTAGCTTTCGGTTTTGCACTACCACTTTTACCTCCACTACCACTTTTACCTCCACTACCACTTTTACCTCCACTACCACTTTTACCTCCACTACCACTTTTACCTCCACTACTTCCAGAATTTTTTTCTGCATTATTTAATTTTTCTAATTCTTCTTTAAATAATTCATTTACTTCACGATTTGTTCTTTGAGGAGAAGATAATTCTGTCTCTTCTCTTTTTCGTTCAAAAAATAAGAAATTAGCACCAAACGAAAGCCCCATTATAATACCTGGTATTAAGACACTCAAAGGAACATGTTTTAAAAATTTTCTACCAAAGTTAATAACACCAGGTTTCATATGTCTTTTAGTTACTGTTTTGAATTTTTCTAATTCAGTTTTTATTACTTCATTAAGTTCCCTTATATTTTTTTCAAGAGTTCGATATATATCAAATTCTTTGGCGTAATTTTTAGATATATTATTATTTAATTTATTTATTTGAGCATCTAATGTAGATACATTTGCTTTTTGTTCTGCTAGTTCTAGCATTTCTTCTGGGCTTAATTCTTTCTTTTTTTCTTTGGCTTCAAGCTCTTCAATACGTTCTTGTGACTTAGCTTTCTTTTCAATTAGTTTTGATATTCTCATTTGAATTTCTGCTAGTTCAGATATTTTAGTTCTATTTACATGCATTTCTTGTAAAATACCGTCCATATTTAATCCTTCTTGAGCACGTTTTATATTTTTATTCATCTGCTTTAAAGCATCTTTAATTTGTAATACTCCATTATGAAAAAGTTCTAATCTTCGCTGATCCATTTTCCTAGTAGATTTTTTTATTTCAGCTTTTATTTGACTAAGTTCTTTTTCTAAATACGAATCACATTTTTCAAAAAACTCATAAGGATCACTAATGTTTTCCCCTAAATCTTTTAAGACATTCTCGGTGTATTCTGCTAGCTTCTGTCTTTCCCTACTTGTTACATTATCTCGTGCTTCTTTTAAAGCTTCTTCTTTTTTCGCTAAATCATTTTTTTCAGAAGATAAATCTTTGTTTGTTTTTTCAATTTCTGCTTTTAGTTTGTCGACAATTTTTTGATCTGGATTCGTTTTTTTATTTTCTTTAGCAAGATCTAATTTTGCTTCATTAAGTAATAATTTTTGACCTTCAACGCTATTTTTAGCAGCAGTATGTTCTGAGATAGCGTTTTCTAATCTTTCAATTAAAGTATCCAAACCTTTCACAAAAGCTTCAGCTTCTTTTCTATTGTTAACAGCTGCTTTTACTTGTGCTAGATTTTCAATATGCTTTTTAAGTTCTTTTATCTTTTGATCTAATGATTTTGAATTTTTTGAGTAATCTTCCTTTAAATTTTCAAGCTCTTTCTTTAGGCTATCAAGTTCATTTTGTAAATCAGTTTTTTTAGTATCGTTTTTTTCTTTATTTAATTCCTTTTCTTTTGCAGTTATTTCTGCCTCTTTGCTTTTTTGCAGTTCTACAGAGTCCTTAAGTTCGATCTTCATATCGATATATTCTTGTCTAAGTCTCTGCATTTCTGAAAGATTTACTTTTCTTTTTAGTTCCGTTTCTTTTTCTTTTAGTTCTTTAACTTCATTTTTTGCATTTTCAACAAAATCTCTTCTTTCTTTTGCAGATTTTAAAAGTCTCTCACCAGTATATGGTTCAAATAAACCTTTCCATAAAGGTTCTAATCCTTCTTCTTTAAACAACTTTTCAACGTCCTCTAACCTTTTATTAGCGTGAATGTCTTCAATTGATTTAGAATTCTTTAATGTACTTCTCTCTGTTCCTGAAATATATCTAGTGAAAGCATTTCTCACAAGAATACCACCAGCACCAAACCCCACTATAAAGAAAAGTAAATCACCGTAATGAAATTTTCCAAGGGGACCAAGATCTAGTGAAAAATCATAACCCCCTAACTCTGTTTTTGGTATGAAAGCCCCTTTTTCTAGATGGTCATTTAATAAATTTCCTTTTCCAGGTTTTATAACGATAGCTATAGAAGAATCTTTAGTAATTATAACTCGTATATTTTCATGTAAACTAGTAGGAATTTTTTTCTTAAGATTATAAACCACTCTAAAATAGTCTTTTAATAATTCTTTATTTTCAGTAGTTAATCCTTTCTTCCCATCTATATCTTCTAAGAATTTATCTATGTCTGCTTGCTCGCCCTTTATTGATTTCCCTTCTGCATTTACATAGCTCATTATTGTTGCATATGCAATTTTCGCCTGCTTAGCATCTTTACTTGCTTCCCCATATTTTTGCCATGCATCATAAAGCCAATCATTTTGAGATTTTTCAAATGCTTTATCCATCTTGCTCTCTAATTTCTGGTTTTCTACCTTGATAGGTTCAAAAAACTCTACTTTTGATCCTCTTCTATCAAAAGTAGATACTTCATATGGTGTATCTTTAAATCCATCGGTAGCACTTCTGATTTCTTCATGTTTTACATCAACTTTATCGATTACATCAATTTTACCTTTTCCAGGAATTTCATATATTTGTACTACTTGTGCTTGAGCACCTTCATGTGTAGGTTGAATTTGGTTTTTATTGCCAGAACACCCAGTCATTATTAATATAGTTGCTGCTAAAGCAATTGGTTTTTTCGCTCTACGTAAAGATTCCATAACACCAATATCTAATGCTTCTTGTATTTTTTTAGCTTCTACTATAGATATTTCAATATTTTTTTCTTTCAGGTTAGCTTTGATTTTCTCAGGACTTTTTCCAGCTAATCCTTCTAAAGAATCTAAACTACGTAATTTTGTTCTTATAGTTTTATCTAAAGACTCTAAAGGCTTTAACCTTTCTCTTCTTTCTCTGGCTAATTCTGCTCTTTCTTTAGCTAATTCTGCCTGTTGGCGACTTTCTATTGGTTCAACAACTTCTCTAATGCTTTTTGCTTTATAAAGACGTTTAACTCTAGTTGTTAAAAACTGAAAATGACCTGTCCTACCTCTTGCAAGATCTTTTCTTTGTACGAGCATTTCTTTTTGCCAAGGAGGCATACGTAAAAAGGTTTCTCTAACAAAAGATAAAGCTGCTTCTCTACCATGATTAGTATAGATTCTATCTGCTGCTATAAATACAGCTTCTAAATCAAAAAATACCACATCTACGTCCTTAATTTTATTTATTGTATCTTTTACTACTTCAATATCTCTACTTTTTAATCTTGTTAGTACTTCATTTCGTCCTATATATTCACCAGATTCATTTTTAAAAGTTTCTTTCCATTTAGCTCGGTCATTTTTTTGTATTAATTTATCTAAGATTATGTTGGGTTTAGCTTTTCCTGCAAGAGAAAATCCCATTCTAAATGCCGCTGCCATTCCATAACTTTTTACCACAGCATTAAGAATGTCTTGTTGCATAAAATTTGCTAAGCTTCCTGTATGTACAAATTCATCAACACCAGCTGAAAGAAACATGGCATAAGCTTCTAAATGCCAATCAAGAACTAAGAAATCAGCAATTCGTTTGAGTTTAGGCCTAGACTTAAAAACTTTTTGATTCCACTGGAAAAATTGTTTTTTCATTTGAGTCATAGAAGTTAAGCCCCCCATACTTTCAGGCCCACCATGTGCAAGAACTTCAGCAATTTTAGAGTCTAATTTTAATGCTTTTAGTCCAGAAATAGTCTTTGCAAAATCATCTGCACCTTTTGCAGCACTATTTAACAATTGTTTAGCCATTCCTCTATCAAGTTGGCCTTTTAGAACCATATCATCAAGAAGCGCTTTTAATTCTAGATGTCCTCCTTCTTTACCAAAAGATTTAAAGGCCTCTTTTAATCTTCCTAGAACCCTAGGATCTACTAATTCTTTTTGCATTTGAATGAGAACTTTTTCTAATGCTTTTTGACCACCTTTTTCATATGCTTGCAGTGCTCTAGCCAAAATTAAAGAATCAGCAGCACCTCCAGCAGCGAATAAAGCATGAATTTGATGTTTTGCAATGTCGTCTGAACTATTAAGTAATTTAAGTAAAGGTTTTCCTAAAGGCCCAGACTTAACGGCTCTTCCTAATACCATTGCACCTTCAAATAATCCCCAAAGAGCTGCTGAGGCAATTACATCTTTAAATATTTCATCGCCATCTCTTTCCCACCAATGAGGATCTCCATATTTTTTAGATAATTCATAATGTGCAAATGAAAAAGAAGTACCAGCAACAGTCCATCTAGCAATTTTAGCAGTCCAACTACCACTTGCTAGAACTGGATCTAAATACTTTAGGGTTTTAACTGCTTTTCCTAATCTAGGTAGTCTGCTTACCCATTTTGCACCCTGAGCAGCTTTGCCCATAGCAGCTAAGCCTCTTACAACTACGAGTTCAGCAAATATAACAGAAATAATTGCTAGTGGTAATTCTACTAATAATATGTCTGTTAATGTATCAGCACTTTCATCACTTACACTAAAAAATCCTTTTTCGTCTATATGTAACGAATCTTTATATTGATGCATAAGTTCGTATGTTCCAGATTTTCCATCAATTAGTAATGAATTAATCGGAAGATATTTGTTTTTAGCAGCTTCCATATTAAACAGTCTATTAAATCTGTCTGTCTTTAGTGCGTCTCTAGCCTCTCCATATACGAGTTCTACATAATGCCTCATGCCAGATTCTGACACTAAGGGTAATGGCTTATGACCTTCTGCAACTAATTTTTTATTCTCTTCTTCAATTATATCATTGTAAAGCCTCATATTTTCTTTATATGTTGCTTTTAGCTTCGTTCTATAATCCATTTTTGAAAGTCTATGTATTGCATACATATCTGCATCATTACGTAACTGAGGAACAACTTCTGAATTTGTTTCATATATTTTTTGTTTACCTCTTTCCAACTCATCTTTCAAACTGAGTTCAATCATTTTTCTTGGTATTGCATATTCACGAATACTTCTTAAATAGGTTACAACTGTATTGGTCAATAATCTTAATTGATTATCACCAGTAGCACCATCAAGGTCCAATTCAGTATTATAAATTTTCATGATCATCTCATGCAAATGCATTTTTTTAGAATGCTCCAGAGCCTGAAGAACTGGTCCTGTTGTTAATCCTATCCCTGCTGTAGCTATATTAACTTTGAACTTAGGTTTAGGAAATACTTTTGCAAGAGCAGTATTCATATCATGAGAATCAAAATAATCCTTAAGGCTAAAATCTCCCTTTGGATTTGTTTTATATTGTGCAATTACTACTTTAGATGCTTCATCAAGTTTATTTATAGCAGTGTTAACATATGAGATCCTACGACCTGTAGTAGAATCTAATTCCTGAACTTGCTCCCACCATTCACTCCATGATTTACTCTTTTTCCTATTATAATATTCTCCGAGTAAAAGATTACGTAATAATTTTATTTTCTGCATTTCTCTTCGTTGTTTTTCTTGTAAAGGCAAAACTTCTGCAGCATTTTTGCTACTAACCTCATCAAATAACAAACGTGAACCTTTAGGTTTATAAAATAAATCTCTATCTCTAATTTTTCTATTATCATTCTTTGTTTTTCCTTTTTCAGCGACAGTCATCGTAGACATTAGATTATTTAAACGTTTTTCTAATCTTTTTCTTGTCTTTAACAATAAAGGGTACATTGTGCTAGGAACTATTGTCATATTGCGTTCATTAATTTTCTTTATCATCTTTTCTAATTCGATTCTTTTTTCAGTTTTAGACATATAGTCCCATCTATCAGTATTATTGTCATAGAGAGCAAGATCATCTACGACTGCCTTAAGAGTTATGGCATTATTAGCAGCAAGAACAAATAATTCTACTAATTTGAGTTTATTTTCAAGTTCGGTTTTTGTTTTTTCAATAGTGATTTTTTGAAAATCAAATTCTTTTAATTGCTCTTTAATTATCTCATAGCTATCATTTATATCTTCTACGCTTGCTTCAAGGGATTCTATATTAGAATCTTTTTTCATTAATTCACCTTTTAATTTTGCATAAGATGTTGAAAACATATCAAGATGACTAGTTAATCCAGATACGCTATCAGCATTATCAGTAGATTTTAATAAAGAAGCTGTAACTTTATCAGATAAAGTTACTTTATCTTTCACTTCTTTAATTAATTCTTGAGGGATTTCTTCTTCCAAAGAGAGGTCAACTACCATTCCTTCACCTTCTTTTTCAAAATTCAAATCAATTACATAAGTCCCAAAACGAGGGTAATAACCTGAGCGATATTTTTTTGGCATTGAACCATTCTTATGTATTTCTTTAAATAATTCTTTTTTAATTAATCTATTAGCTTCTGTTCCTACGTATATTTGATGATGCATGCTCGCTTTCATACGAGCAATATAATAATCCCAATTTTTATTTTCTTGTGTAATACCAGATAAACGGAGTGCTTTTTCTGCTAAACCTTCTTCAAATTCACTATTTTCCCCATCTATTATTTTCATCAACTCTCTTATTGAGTTTGCAACTAATTCTTTGATATTTTCTTCTGTTATTTCACTCATGCCATTTGCTTTTTCTTTTACAGATTTCCTTATTGCTTTTTCTACTTCGTCTTTATTTGCTGCTATGTGTATTTCCCATTGAATATCAGAATTTTTACTGTATAGAATTCTTCCAGCTTGGTATACAATGGTACCAGCCATTTCAACAACTGAATTAAATAAAAGTTTACTTTCAGGGGTCATATCTATAGGGGGAATACCATCAGGATAACCAATAGTCCTAGGTTTATGAATTGACCTTCTTTCAACCATCAATTTATCGGTGATATCAACATTTTCATCATCTTTAATTTTCTCATATAGGTGAGAATATATATCGTCAATCCTATTTAACGGAGATAGTAGATGATATCTCTCGAAAAAAGCTTCTCGTATTTTTTTACCATATGGACCTACTACAGGGTCATGACGTAAACCACCTATATAAAGTTGTATGTTATTTCTATAGCCTTTAGTGCTCCAGTCTTTTGTATTATTAATGTCAATCATTAATGTCATGGTTGGCCATGATCTCAATGCAATTTTATAAATCAATTCTTTATCATATTTTTCATATAATAAAGACAATGATTCACCAAATTTTTCTGTCGATCTGCTCAGCCCCTCGCTACCATCAGGCCAAGCTTTATATGAATCAGGATTTGAAAAAGCAATAGATTTCATTAACTCTTGATAGTAAGTTAATTCATTTTTTTGTAGTGCAGCTAATTCTAGACTATTTCTTACTTCTAATTCATATGTTCTAAATTCTTTGTAAAATTGCTTTCTAAATTCTTCATAACTATTTACATGAAATGCTATATCAGTATTTGTCCATGTAATTTTATTATCCATTTCTTCATGTAATTTATTAATTTTATTACGAAAATTGTCTAAAAGTTTATGACTTTTCAGAAAATCAGCATCAATTTTTTCCTCTTTTGATAATTTCTTTTTAGGCTTAGAACTAGGACCTCCTTTAGGGCCACCACCTTTGAAAATGAAAAAATTTTCTTTGAACCCCAGTTTTTTATTTATTTTCATTTTTTATTATTTATTATATTATCGGCCTATTATCACCTTCAGTTTTTGTTTTTTCTCCTGTTATCTCTTCGATTGTTTTTTGACGTTCTTCCTTTTTTTTGTCTTTTCTAAATACATAATAATCAATTGCTTTTTGTTGTTGTTTATAAAGTTTTATATTTCTTCTAGCCCCTTCTGTGTCTCTTAATAAATTTGATCTTCTTTTCTTAAGATCTATTTTATTAGTAATTGCATTGCCTGCAGCATCCTGAACAGGTTTACCATTGCTATCAAAAACAAACCAATCTTGTTCAAAATCTATTTCTTTATATAAAGACGCTTTTTCTTGCTCTAATGATGCTCTTTGTTCAGCTATTTCGTTAAACATGGGGGAGTTCTCAGGGAAATCACCAAAATCTTCTCTATTACTCAAACCTTCTAGCTTATCATCAGATTTATCTAAAAGTACTAGTCTTGCAATTCGCCCTTCTTCTACTTGGTCTATTCTTCTTTCAAGTAAATTTATCTCGTTTTGCTGTGGTTCTATATTTTTTCCCTCATTTTCTATTAATACTTTTAATATTGCTTTTCTTTTTCCCCATACTCTTTTTTTATAAACTTCGTCACTTTCACCTTTATTTTGTTTTGGTTTTGTACCATATTCAGGTAATTCCAATAGCTTAGGAGGTTTATTCAATGAATCCCAAGTATCTTCAGATAAAAATTGACCTCTTTTTACTAATGACCACAGATTTTTTGGGCCTTCTTTAATTATCCAAGTAAAGCCTTCTGTTACACTTTTTAGTAAACCTCCAGCTGCACCAAAAAACTCCCCAGCGCCTTTACTGAATTCTTCCCACACACTAGGAGTATTAGTAGTCGCTGTTTTATTTTTAAAAATCAAAAAACATTCTTTAAAAGAATCATTATTATTATTTCTGTTCAACATGGTTTTAGTTTTTATTTTACAGGTATATAATATCACATTTTAGGCTAATTGGCAAGCTTTTCCCATAAAACCTTAGCTTTATCTAGAAAACTAATATCTAGCCAATATTTATCATCACGCAAGATAATTTGAACATATGAATCAATTCTTTTATGTACATGAGCATATTGTTCACTTCTTTTTTTTGTAAGAATAGGATTCATTTCCATTGAGGCTTGTGATTCACCATTAGCATCTTTTTTAAAAACTTTATTAATAAGTTCTCGTACTTTTATATATCTGATACCATCATTTCTCATTAATTTATTCATTGCAGCATTAAAATTATATTCATAATAATCTAATAATTTTGCCATATCTAAAGCTGGTAGTTGATCTATTTCTGAACCTGGAGATGAGTTAGCATAATGTGATTTTTTCCAGGCTTCAAAGTCTAAAACTTTTGTCCCTGTATCTGGAAAAGATTCAAATAGAGTTAATTCAACATATTTACAATAATTTAAACGTTCTAGGCCATCTTTAGATTTTGCACTAAAAATGTCGGAATAATCAATTTTGTCTATAACTTTATTATCTATATTGCCTGTATAATAAACATAGGTTGCTATAAAACTTAGTCCTTTATAAAAAGCATCAGAGGAAGTGGAATTTGTAGTTATTAATCTACCAAATACATCATCAATTAATTCTTCAAGCATAATGCTATACTGAAAACTTTCATTTCCGGCAGAAATTAACTTTCTAACAACTTGATATTCAATTTCCTCAGTACTAAAGTCTGTTCCATTTCGTTGGTGTTCCAGGTTTTTTCTAGCAAGTTCCATGTTTAGATTATTGATTTCAATTAATATAGGATCAAAAACTTGATTCCTTTTGTCTTTAACCTCATTTATAGAGTTACAATTGCTTAATTCCTTACCTAATTTTGCAAGACTCATGTATTTTTTTGAAAGAACTAGTGATTTTAATTCTGGATCTGGAACAGAACCAGCAAATATCTTTAATGAAAGTCCTTTATTCTTTAATGTTGAAGCAAAATGAAATAAGTAATCTTCAGGTAATTTTTCTATTTGATTTGCAAGATCATCAAAATATTTAACAACCTGTGGATGATTTCTTAAACCTTCTAGATAAACATGTTTGTAAAAATCAGGATTTTGAACAAAAGCTTTTTCTGAGGCTTTATCAATTACAAGCTTGCCATTTTCCATCTTGAAATTTAATGGAGTATTTTGCACACCTTTAACGATTACCTGAAAAGATTTATTAGCAGGATTTATATTGGCAATAGATAAATAAGGACTAATAACACGCAGATCGTGAAGCTCTTTCTTATCTAGAACCATACCTATTAGTTGAGGTTTTAAAGTTTCATTATGAAGAATTGAATCTAAGTTAATAGAACCAGAGGATATTTCATTACTGCTAGACTTTTCTGGAAAATCTCTTGGACCCATAACATGATATTAGTAGTCAACCCATTTTTTACCCCACCAATCCTTAATTTTTTGCCAAGTGCCTCTATCATCAAAATATTTTCCTTTTTCAAATTTAGTAAATAAATGAGCTTCGATAATCGCACGTACTCTTCGATCGATCATTTTTTCCTGATCTCCATAAGTTAATACAGTGTTCTCTTTAAATAATTCTTCTAATTGACTGATTTCACCCCACATTTGTGCTTTAACAAAACGGTCGTTTGTAACATCATCTTCAACAAGTATATCCAAATCAGTTTCATTCTCAGGTGGATATTTTATAATACGTTTTGTACCATGATATTTAAATTGTATAGATGGGTGTAACACTCTCCTTTTTAAACTTTGAAACCTAGAAAATTTTGGCCCTTTCTCAGCCTTATAAGCTTCTCTATATATATAATCCATCTGTTGATTAAACTTTTTTTCAAACAGCTTTTCTAATTCTGTTCTTCTTTCGATAGCTGGATATAAAATGTCTTTTTTAAATTTAGCTTTATCAGGATCTGACATCGCAGACAGGTCTGGTAATTTTCCTTCTCTAAAGATAATTGGTTTTTCTAATTCACTAATAGCTTCTTTTAATTGTTTTTCTTCTGGCTTACTCAATGTTGTACCTGCTGTTTTTTTAGCTTCTAAATTAGTTTTTAAGTCTGATAATTCTTTATATTTTTGAAAACTTAAATGCGTTTCATCACTTAATGGCATTCTAGGACGTGTATCTTTAATATCCAATAATCCAGCATAAGTTCCTGGATTTTTTTTGTAATCCTCAAAGGTAGGAATTTCCCAGAACTCTCTATTATATGGTACTTTTACTTTCAATTGTTCTTTTTTTCTATTTCTTTGAGCAACTTCAATCATTTTCCTAGAAACAACTTGAATATATTCTCTTTTTTGCTTTGCTTCAGGTGTATCTTCTGTCAAACTATTATCATCCAATCCTGAAGTGTAGCTTGAAAAAACAGCCAACATCCCAGACGCTA
>Ga0310122_10001958_pt1 | contig 13133 bp, 11 predicted proteins | sample CB6_Bottom_1051__FD_203503 | JGI IMG/M metagenome (GOLD analysis project Ga0310122, IMG submission 203503) | Marine microbial communities from Western Arctic Ocean, Canada - CB6_Bottom_1051 | ecosystem: Environmental > Aquatic > Marine > Oceanic | place: Canada: Western Arctic Ocean | collected...
TTCTACGGCGCGGGTCAGTCTGCTGGCCTCGGAGGGAGCATTGATCCAGGACGTTATGATGGCATCGGTCTTCACGCCCAACGGCGACGGTATCAATGATGAGCTCACGGTAAGCTTCGCGTTGCTGAAGGTGTTGGAGAAACGGCCGCTGGGGGTCGCGTTTTACGATTTGAGCGGACGTTTGGTTGGCCAGGGGCACGGCGTGACGACCACCGGGAAGGCGGGGCAACAGACCTTCACCTGGGACGGGCGGGATCTGGACGGCCAAGCCGTGGCGCCAGGGATCTATCTTTGCCGGATCGAGGTCGAGGCGGATGACCGAGACAATCACCTTACGCGCCTAGTCAACATCGCCTATTGAATTGATCGTGTCTCGCGAGGGAGCAGACAGATGATTGTTATTGCCAGTAGTGGTGGTGATGTCGGCATCCTACAGGCCGTACAGGTGTTGCGGGATGGTGGTAGTGCGATCGATGCAGTCGAGGAAGGCATTCAACACGTGGAAAGCAATCCAGATGACCATGGTGTTGGTTTGGGCGGTACACCGAATTTGCTGGGTGAAGTCGAGTTGGATGCCACGATCATGGACGGCGCGACCCTGCAAGCTGGTGCAGTAGGCGCGGTAAAGGGCTACGAGCATCCGATCTCGATCGCTCGTAAAGTTATGGAAGAGCTCTGGCATGTTTTTCTAGCTGGTGCTGGTGCCGAGCGCTTCGCGGCCGAAATGGGTTTCGAGAAGACCGCTATATTAACCGATCGAGCCCGGGAACGTTGGGAAAACAGTCTCCGGGTAGACCTGGGGGTCAGTGACCCCGCACAACTCCAACAGGCGCGCGTGCTGCGCCATGTTGGTCGGTTGGCCAGCCACACCACGAATGTCCTCGGCACGGTCAACTTCATTGCACGCGATGAAGAGGGCGATATCTGCACCGGTGTAAGTACCAGCGGCCTTGGCTTGAAGTACCCTGGTCGCCTCAGTGATTCGTCTGTTATTGGGGCCGGAAATTACGCCGATAATCGATACGGGGCCGCTGCCTGCACGGGCATGGGCGAAATTGCGATACGCGCCGGTAGCGCCCGTAGTACCGTGCTCTATATGAAGATGGGGATGTCTGTTGAAGAAGCCTGCAGAGAGGCAATGCAGGATCTCGACGCGCTGGTCGGCGACCGCCACCGGGGCATCCACCTAATCGCCATGGATAAAGATGGCAACCACTACGGCGCTGCCAATGCGCTAGATCGTACCAAGCATCTTTATATGACTGGTGAGATGAACAGCTTTGCCTATTTCGAAGGCCATTACGCACCCTTCAGAACCGATCCCAAACTGGAACCGCAGTCCGACACACGAGATGGTATGAACTAGCACTGTCCGGCCACGGTCAAGCGCGATGTCGCCCACCTACGCCGTCAGGGACAGTTCATCCTCACCCGCGGCAGCAAGCACGACAAGCACAACATGGGGTCTGGCCTGTCTCACAAAACCCTCATCCTCGACCTCTACTTCAAAGTCCCTCAACGGCTTTCCTCCAACAGTTCCCGCACCGCGGCGATCCCCGCCAGGGTCTCCGCCTCGCCGCCCCAGTGCTCCACGGTCAGCGGGCCACGGTAGCCATGTCGCTGTAACAGGCGAAGGGCGCTGAGGTATTGTGGCCGCGTGGCACCGCCGTCGAAGCGCTTGATGTGGACGTCGCGGATGAGGCCCTGCAAATGCGGGTAACCTTGGGCCGGATCTTCGCCGGCCTGGGCCGATGTGTCTATTTCCCAGATGGCGCCGACGTGGGCCGGCGCTCCTAGCGCGTCGATGACGCGGCGCATCTCCTGCGAGGTCAGGACCAGGGTGGTGCCGACCCATTCGAAGCAGAGCGCAATTTCGGCGGCGGCCGCCCACTCCACCCACGGCGACCAGCGCTCTGCTATCCGCTCGAAATAGTCCTCGAGCTGGCTGGGGCCAAAGGCCACCGGTGACGGTGCCTGAAAGGGAAAGACGCGCACGGTATCGCTGCCCAGGCGGTGGGCCACCTCAAGGGTGCGCTTGAGGATCTCGCCGTTTCGCGCCACAACAGCCGCGTCGGCGATGGTGCACTTACCCACCGGCGACAGCAGCATGCCGGGCCGCATCCCGCCTGCTTCGAGGACATCGAGGACTCGGCGGGCCTGGTCGTCGTTCAGATCTTCCAGGGGACTGCCGCACACCGGCGAGCGCAGCGAGACTACCTCGATGGCGGCCCGGGCCCCGGCGTCAACGGAGCGCTTGAAATCGCCGTTCATCTCGGCGGTTATGTAGCTGATTTGCACACTCATTCTCCTTTCTCGTTGCGGCGCCGCTCCGTTTGGAATCGAAGATGACATCGACGATGTCGAGGACTCCACGGACATTACAGCCCCTGAGTGAGTTCGGATGCCGGGTCGGCGTTCCTGCTCTGGGTTGACCAGACGACGTTGTACTGATTCAGCCAGCTCATTCCTGCATCAGCTCTCTGCCCACTTCGACGGCGAGCTGATCCAGAGAGGCATCTTCGTAGAAGCGCAGACAGCTGCGGGCGTACTGGTTGATCGCCTCCTTGTGCGCACCGTCGGGCGGCCAGCTCTCCTGACTGTCGTCCCAGGCCGTGGGCTTGCGATCCAATAGAGCGGGATCGGCGTAGACGTTTTCGCTTACCTCGAGAGAGCGAATCCACGCAGCCCCTTGCTGTTTCTGTTCAGGCGTGAGAACCCGGTCCAGCACGCCGCAGAAGGCCGCTGCCTGGAGGATGTAGTTGGTCGCCCCCACATTGGCGCCACGCACGACTCCTTTGACCAGCCCAGTGCCCACGGCCTCTCCGCGTCCCGCACGAGATCGACCCAGCTCACCAGGTCTTCGGAGGCCCGGTTGAGTGAGGCGATGGCACTGATCGTCAGGTCTTCCAAGTCCTGACGGATGGCGTCGGTTGCGGTACCCATGAGTTCCTTTCCATTCGCATTTCACAAAGGCTTACTCCCTATCAGAGCACTTGATGACCATTTCAGCTAACAAGCAAAAGCCGGCCGCGTCCCCAGTCAAGAAAGGTGGATCCGTCGCAAATCGGTCTATCCGGCGGTATGTCGCTACATGGAAGTGAGAGACATCCAGCCGTGGGTCACTTTTGGTCTGCGGCCCATCATCTTTGGAGTAGGAGTCTCTAGCGGCGAGGCTCCGCCCACGTCGCTTGCGCCGAACGGAGCGCTTCACCCAGGCAGGCCCCGAGCCCGTGGATCGACAATCGAGCGTTCAGTGCCTGAATGCGTAGCGGTCTGGATTTCCGGATGTGGAAGTTCCGATAGCGGCGTAATCCCTGGATACCCAGCGAAATCGGCGTGTGAGGTGGGTAGCTTGACAGAGCGCTGCGCGCCGGCTTTCCTTGTGCCCCAGAACGGGGACCTAATGGCTAATGGGAAGAGGCAACGCGGCATACATTGGAGTACAGAGATAGCATGAGAACACGGGAGCCTACGGGCCGAGTGTTGACGAGTCCATCACCCCTTTGGGCACAAACGTGAAACAGACCGAACGTCGATATGAGTGGCTCTACGGCGATGAGTTGTTCGACATAGTCGATGAACACCCGCTTGCCTGGCTGCCCCTGGGCATCCTCGAAAAACATGGGGGACATCTGCCGTGGGGCCTGGATGGGCTCAAAGCCCACGCGGTCTGCACGCGGCTGGCGACAGAACTCGGCGGCGTCGTGCTGCCGCCAAACCATCAGGCTGGCATCCACGGAGACTGCCGCGAAGCCGACGAGACCGGATTTCGGCGGTGTCACCAGGAGGTGGGCGACCTGCTCTACCGCGAGGAGACCTTTCGAGCCTTCCTCACGGAGACCTTCGACGGGCTCGCCAACCTATCTGGCACTCGACCCCGATGCCGTGCGACTCGACGCCATCCGGGATGAGAGTACGGGGGAGGCAGGGCATTACCGCGGCCAGGATGTCCGCAGTCACACCTCGCACGCGTTCGGCATGGAAGCACTGGCGCAGGTGGAGGCCTATCTCTCCAAAGCGGTTGCGCAGGCCTTTGCCCAAGCGGGGCCTTCCACCTGAATTGGACACCAGGAGCCACATATGACCACGATCGACCTGCAAAACGACCAGCTCCGCCTTGCCGTCGAACCGCAGGCGGGTGCCGGTATCCTCGCCTTCCATGGCTGCATCGGCGACCGTTGGCTGCCGTTGATGCCGGACGCTCGTGAGCCGGGCTGCGACCTTGTTGCGGCGAGTTTCCTGATGATCCCGTACTCCAACCGCATCGCAGACGGCGCCTTTTCCTTCGATGGCCAGCACTACCAGCTGGACAACGCAGCGGCCCATGCCATCCACGGCGACGCACGCAAGCGTCCGTGGCGCGTCGTCGAGCAGACCCCCGCCCGTCTGCGCTGCGTCTTCACCTCGGCGGAACACGACAACGTCAATTGGCCCTGGCCCTTTGAGTCGGAGGCGGCCTTCGAACTGCGCGATGACGCGCTGCATATGGAGGTGACGCTGACGAACCGGGGAGATACCGCGATGCCCGGCGGTTTCGGCTGGCATCCGTACTTCTCGCGGTCTCTGACGCGCGAGAGGGAGCCAGTGACGCTCGAGTTTCCCCTGGAGGGCGCCTACCCCGACGCCAACGACACGCGCATCCCGTCGGGACCACTGGCGCCGCTCGAGCCGCACCAGGACTTCGCCCGCGAGCGAGAGCTTACACCGGATAACTTTCTCGACACCTGCTGCTACGGGTTCTCCGGGGGGCACATCGCCTGGCCCGACAGTGGCGTGCGCCTCCGATTCCAGCCGGCGGCGAACTGTCGGCACCTGGTGCTCTATAACCCGGAGGGCAAGCCGTACTTCGCCGTCGAGCCCGTGCTGAACGCCAACGACGGCGTCAATCTGCTGGGTCGGGATGAGCCGACGGCTGGAACGACAGTGCTGCAGCCGGGAGAGAGGCTGACGAGCGATTGTGTGTTGCGCATGGAGGTAGCGTAAGGTCGACGACGCACGCAAGAACTGTGAGCCGACTTCGATGTGGCAAAACGCGAAAGGAATGAGTCTGAAGAAGATTACTTTCGACAGATATCGACGAGTGCAACGGCATGACCATCGAGGGCCAATACGGCTATTAGTACTTCGTCCATCCAGAGCTGCCGTCCCGAGTCCCTTACGGGTTGTAGTCCGAACAGCCCATGAAAGGAATCAACATGCGCATTACGGATGAACATATCGCCACCTACCGGCGTCAGGGCTTCGTCATTGTCGAGGACTTTCTGACCGAAGCAGAGCGGCAGGCTGCGCTGGATGGCTTCTTTACTCTGTTCGCGCCGTCCTACGACGACTACGTCGCCAACGGCCGGCAGAACGACACTCAGGGGCAGACCCTCTTTCCCTGGGACCACTCGGGCCTGAACCATGTTACGGTTCACCCTGAGCTGATCGGGGCGGCCGAACGAGTCTTGGGCACGCGGGAGATACGCCTGTGCGAGGGGCATCTGGGCATGAAATACGCCGGCGAGGACCACGGGGTCGGCGTTCACATCGACTACGGCAACAACACCCTGGGACCGATCATAGAGCCCGACGACTTCATGAACCTGGTCTGCTTCTACTGCTTCGACGCGGTGGACGACGGTCTGGCGCCGATTCAGATGGTGCCCAATGGCCGGCCGGACGAGGATGCCGTCCCCATGGTCGTGCCCGGTGGCTCAGTATGCCTGTACAGCGTTTTCACAAGGCACTCGGCCTCGCCGTTTACCGGGGACCGGGGCCACCGTCCAACCATGTGGGTGGGCTTCACCCGCAAGGACCGGGCCTGGGACGGAGGGCGCACCTTTACCTACAAGAGCGGGGCCAGGGGCGAGGCGATGGGACGCTTCATGGCCGAGGCGACGCCACGTCAGCTGGAGCTGCTGGGCTTTCCGCCACCGGGTGATCCGCTGTGGAGCGCCTCGTTCATCGAGGCAATGGCCCAGCGCTACCGCGGGTTTGATCCGTCCCCCTACCGACAGGCGCTGAGAACGTGATGGCTCATCGACTACCGCATTTGGCCCTCTGTACGTCCTATTCGTAGATACCCGTCGCGTTCCATCAGGGACAGAGCGCGCTCTCGGCGCTCGCCGAGGTTCGATAGATCGATCGAAGTGGGCAGGCTCAGATCAGCGACGACGATCCCGTTTTGTTGTGGTTGACGTGATCGGTGTTGACCGGCACGTCGTCGCCCTCGACAAAGCGTTCTACCGTATTATACGTCACCGGTTGATTCAGAAAATCGGCTACCCACGGGGCCCGGAAGTACGCCTGCTTCTCGCGCGGCAACCCGGCGATTACCTCCGGTGGCGTCTTCAGCCGGTGCCAGTGGGTGGCCAGGTGTGAATAAGCGTGCAGCACGCCAACGCGGGGACTGTCTCGCTGCCAAATGGGCCCGGCGTGGCACAGGTTTTCGGTGAAGAACACGGCGCTGCCGGCCGGACAGGCATAGCTCTTCAGGAACTCGCTGCGCTTGCCCTCTTCCAGCGACATGTGGTCTTTGTGCATGGGGAAGTTCGATTTGTGGCTGCCGACTATGAAATGTGTGCTCTGGTCCTCGAGCGCAATGTCGGTCAGCTCGAAGATGACGCGCACCATACCTGCGTACACCCTCTGGTTGTGGACGCGATACCCGAAGATGGGATCCCCCTGCTGGGGCCCGCCCCCGTGCAGCTCACCGTGGGCCTGCCCCTTTTTGCGCCAGATGCAAGAGGCGTTCTCGAGGCGGATGTCGTCGCCGATCACCTCCCTCAGCACGTCAATGACGCTTGGATGATCGATCAGCAGACTCGAAGCACCCCCCGGGACCTCGCGCTCCTCTTCAGGCAGGGATTCGGGGTCGTGCGTGATACGATCGATCTGATCGACAATTGCTTTGACTTCTCCCTCTTCGAGAATTGCCGGCCTGACCAGGAATCCGGTCAGGTCGAAGCGAAACTTCTCTTCAGCGCTCATCGCCATGGGCCATACTCCGCGTTAGTTGCTGTGAGTGCGTAAAAGCATTCGATCTTTGGCGCGTGTCGCCACCCCCTGCGGATTGGCGACATTGATGCGTTAGTGAGTTCCTGCTCAGGACCGCCATTTCAGAACCACTCCGGCGTTTGAGGATGCCCTGTCTCGATGGCCTTGAATGCAGCCTCGCATATGGCAACGGTGCGGGCCCCTACTCGAGCGGGGATAGGATTTGGCATATTACCGTCTATCGTATCGAGGAAATCGATGACCGACTTCCCCCAACCGTGCCCTCCTACCAATGCCTTTTCAGAACTATTGGACAGGGTGACCGCTTCATTTCCTCGCCGATACAATTGCCCCTTCCACAGTGTCCCCTCCGTCCCATATACGGCCAGAAAACCGCCACCGGCTCCATGGCCCATACCTTCACCGGAGCAACCGCTGGTTACGTACACCTTGCCAAGGATACCGTTCTCAAATTTCATGATGACGATATAACAGTCATCTGCTGGGAAATCCGGCGCGCTCTTCTTACTCGCGTAAGCGAATACTTCTACGACACGAGAGTCGATCGTGGCGAGAATCGTATCAATCGGATGACATCCTCCCCCTAGCAGGATATTCTGCGGATTGACCTTGTCTATTCGCCAGGGAGTATGATTCGCACCCTGTGGAGAATAATGTGACCACATATCGTGGATGTAATCACCCTCAATGAAAAAGACTTCGCCAATTTCTCCCGCGCGGGCGGCGACGGACATCTCGCGCCACGGGTAGGTATACCGAACGGTATGGTCCGCCATCACTTCCAATCCGGTCCTGTCAGCAGCCTCGATCATTCGCTGGGCATCGGCTACCGTGGTTGCCATAGGCTTTTCGACGAGCACGTGACATCCACCCTCAAGCGCCAAAATCGCCTGATCGGCATGCACGTGGTCGGGACCGGCGACCACGACGATATCCGCCGAGATCGTTTCTATCAGGCCTCCCAGATCATCCCCTGTGGCTGCGTCAGGATAGAGTTCCCGCGCTCTGGTGATGTGCTCGGAATCCGGATCGAAGAGCCCCAACACTTCAGCCCGTCCACTACTAGTCGCTACCTGCGCTACATGGCGGCCAGCCCCGCCGCAACCCGAAAGCAGAATCGAGTGCATATTATGCCCCGCAGGATGGTCCGAAGACCATTTCGCTGGGTGCGCTCTCGGCATGCGGCATCGATGGCCGCGAGCCCATTACCTTCGTAATCTGTTCGATCAATTCGCCTGCCTCTCTTGGTTTTTTCGACGTCGGTCAAGCAGGATCCGACTGACTCCTGTCCGTCGGTGACTTCAGCTCGCCAGAATTGGGGGTGGCCACGATCAGCCTTGGCGCCCTGGTAATGTCTGCAAGGTCTGCGAGAGGCGGCGACAGACGACGGACTTCCCCGTGCTTAGTGCGGGGCTCGCAACGCCTTTCTTTCCAGCACAAAGACGCCCGCGCCGCGGCCACCCACGGTGATCGTCACCGACTCGGGGTCGTCGACGTACTCGTCGCTGGCTTCCGGTGATCGGAGGCTCAGATCGCTCTGACCGAGCAAGACACGGCCCGTGTATCCATCGCGATTGCCCCCGCTGATACCGAAGACCATTGCCTCGATCGCTATGTCCAGGGGGTTCATCACCAGCAGATACTTGGTGCCGTAGTAGTCCAGTTCCAGGGTCATCTGCGGCCCCGGTCCCTGGGTGCCGGGCTTCAGCCACCGGATGTCCAGTTCATGCGTGGGTCGACCATCACAGATCACCGGACCCAAGGCGTGCAGCTCCTCCACCATGGTCGTGACGATCTTCCACCGCTGCCGGAAGACGTCGTCGCTGACGCGCTGCCTGCCGTCCGCACCGTAGGCCGTGCGAAGCGCACCCCAGTGATACATGATGACGCCTTTGGCGCCGCCGATGAGCCCGGCATAGTGCTGCAAGCGCATGTCACTCAGCGAGATCTCGTCTTCGGGCTGTCTGGACCATTCGGACGGAGGAATCAACTGCGGCATGAGCCATACCGGTTCTCCGCCCATCACCTGCGTGGCATGTTTCACAAACTGGTAACTCTCCAGCAGAGACCGTTTAACCCTCGCACTGCCCCGGAACGGATAGTTGTCGATGATCAGCACATCGCTTGTATTTCTGAACAGGTGGAACCAGCGATCGGTCGCCCCCGATGCCAGGGTGGTGACGAGATGGCTCGGATTGTGCGCTTTGAAGATCTCGTAGGCATATTCAATGTTCTCGATGAGCTTCGCCTCTGGCTCCTCGCTCGTATTCCAACCGATCACTCCGGGCAGATGATCGAATGCTGCCAGGGTCTCATGGGGGAGGCGCTTGCCCTGATCGTAGGCGCTCCTCTGGACATTTCTGAGCGCGGCAACTTCCTCCAGGCGCAGGTCGATCCCGCCATCTCCACGAAAGGTGGCGAATGTCGCCCACACGTAGTGGCCGCCGAGAACCAGCAGTTTGTTTGCTGCGGCGGTGGCGTAGTGCTCGGCCTCCCACTCGCCCGAACCCAAGACAAGGTTGAATCCAGCCGCGGCGATTGTCGGCAGTGACTCGAGCGACTCTGTACGGATCCCAACGGGGAACACGGGTTCGTCGTCCACCAGCAACGTCCCATCGGCGCGTACGGTAGCGCGCGTGGCGACCTGTTCACCGCAGGTTTCTCCTGGGAAGACGAAGAGGCACGTCAGTGCAATGATCACTGCCGATCGGTCATATCTCACGGCCGTCAATCTCTTCATCCTCCAGATACAAGGAATTTCATTTCCGCCAGCAGCAGCAGCAGCAGCAGCAGCAGCAGCCGACTACCGGGTTCCGAGTCGATCACAGAGTGGATAAAGGGACATTCTCAATAGTCGGTCAAGCAGGATCGGTCTGACTCCTGCGTGAAGGAGAGCCTGTCCGCCTCCAACCGCTGCAGGCGTCCATAGGCCAGCGGCGGTCGGTTGACGTAGCGGCAGAGGCGCGGGCGTGGGACGGGACGGTGGTGGAGGCGTGGACGGAGAAGCCGCGCGAGGCAGAACAGAGAGGCGCGCTACGGATACCTTCGCCGAAGGCAGCGCGAGACGATCCCCACGGTCTTCCCCCGACTCGTTCTGGCCACCAACTCGACATCACCGCCAGAAATCGACCGATCCGACTTGACCGATTACCGAATTTGGCCCTTTGTACGTCCTACACGTACCACCGATCAATCCCCGTCAACTGCATACCAGGCCCACTCCACATCCTCCCCCGGCACACCGTTGAGAGCTCTGGATTGAGCCATACTAATCTGTCACCGTCTTTTAGGGAGAAGTCCACAATGAGCGAATCAGCCAGCGATGCGATACCCTATGACCTGATCATCCGGAGAGCAAGAGTCATAGATCCCGCACAGGGGATCGATCGCGTTGCGGATATTGCCGTACAGGAGGGAAAGGTCGTTGGCATCGGCGACTATTCCGACGACGGTGGGGCCGAGATCATCGATGCCACGGACTGCGTTGCCAGCCCAGGCTGGATTGACTTGCACGCGCATGTCTTTGCCGGGGGTAACGCAATCGGCCTTCATCCGGACAACGACGCCGGCGTGGCCACCGGAGTGACCACGGTTGTGGATGCGGGCACTTCGGGCGCCGAGGACTGGGGTGTCTTTCGCGAAAGTGTGTTGGAGGTGGCCACCACCCGGGTTTTGGCCTTTGTGAATGTTTCGCTAAAGAGAGTCGATGGACCCAAGCACGGCCAGTGGAGCAATTTTGCCCAGGGCAAGACGATTCCACTGGCAGAAAAAGAGGCGGAAGCCGGCTACTGTATGGGAATCAAGGTGCTGGCCAGTCAGACCCATTGCGGCAATCTCGGGATCACGCCGGTGAAGTTGGCGCGACAGGCCGCTCGGCTGTCTGGAACAGGCCTGATGGTCCACATTGGCAACGCCCCTCCGGTCATCGAGGATGTGCTGGATCTGCTCGAAGAGGGAGATATTGTCACCCATTGTTGGCACGGCAAATACGGGGGTCTGCTGGGTCGAGACCGCAAGCCGCTGCCCGCCACCTTGGCCGCGGTAGACCGGGGAGTGAAATTCGATCAAGGGCATGGGTCGGCCAGTTTTGCGTTTGAAACGGGTCGACGCGCACTCGATAGCCGATTGCCCCTGCACGCCATTTCAACCGACCTGCACAGAGGCTGTGTGAACGGTCCGGTGTACGATATGGGGACAACCATGGCCAAATGGCTGCATCTGGGCCTCGACTTGCCCGAAGTAATCCGACTCAGCACCAGCTCCCCGGCCCAGCTCATCCATCGAGAGGATACATTGGGATCGCTGGCCCCCGGCCGCACAGCCGATATCACTGTCTTCGGGGTGAGAGAGGGTGAGTTTGAGTTCAGCGATGCGGAAAGACAGGTGGAAAAGGCCAGGCGGAATCTGGAGGTCCTGTACACGGTGCGAGCTGGTCAGATTGTGAAGCAGCCAAGTATCGAAGGATAGCATGATGGACGTGGTGCTGGCTGTCGATATAGGATCTACCTCGTGCAAAGCGGCCTATCTGGATAAACAGGGCCGCATGGTCGCCACGGGTCGGGTCAATACCCGCCAAATTCCCGTGGCGCGTACCGAGACCCTGAGCGGCTTCTGGGAGGCGTTTGGGTTGTCCGTGCACGCGGCGAGTGCGCAACTGGCCGACGATGGCCGAGTGTCTGCTATTGGCATTGCCTGTCGCTCTTTCTTTGGCGCCTGCATCGACGCTGCGGGAAAGGCGTACTGGCCGAGTTGGGACGCCAAATTGAGCAGGAACGCACCGGTTGTCCAACGGGCTCTTTCGCCCGAGATCTGGGGAGCCAAAGATCCATTTGCCTACGGCTATGGGACCTGGTTTGGCGCGCTGATTTCCTGGCTCAGAGAAGCCCGGCCGGACGAGTGGAATAGCATCCATCGGGTCGGCGCTCTGCGCGACTATATCGTCTATGAAATGACCGGCGAGTGGGTGACGGATCCGGCTACCGGTCCGGGTCAGCACGAATGGCCGGACGAGCTTGTGGGGTTGACCGGTCTGTCTCGCGACGCCTTGCCGTTGATTATGGATCCCCACGCGGGGGCCGGTGGACTGACCGTTGACGCCGCCGCTGCTCTCGGGTTGCTCGCGGACACGCCGGTTGTCGTGGGGCAGCACGATGGAGCCGCCGCCAATTTAGGCGTGGGAGCGATACGCCCTGGGGATGGATGTTTTACTTTTGGCACCAATTTCGTCTTTCGCGGCGTCACCGGCGAGCGCTTGACGACTAAATCCATGAACTATCTGGTGGCACCCGAGATCTGGGCATGGGTCGGCAATATTCCCGGCGCGTCGCAGCAGTTTGAAACGGCGACGTCAAGGATCGCCCACGAGCGCTCGGACGCAATGGAGCTCCACGCCGAACTTGGCCCCTTGGCCCACGACGTGGAGTCAGGTGCAAATGGACTCAGGCTGGATCTCGTGTCCCCGGACGAAGATGAAAAGCTGTATAGCGCCGTTGCCGCAGCGCGACAGGCAGGTCATTCGGAGGCCGTTGTCTATCGCGCCTTGCTGGAAGCAGTGGCCTTTGGCGAGCTCGGACTGGTGCAACGGGCGCGGGAAAACGGCGCTGATCCACAGCGCTTTGTGGCCACGGGCGGCGGCGCGCGGAACAATGCCTTTATGCAAGTGCTGGCTTCCGTGCTGGATGTGTCTATTGAAGTGGGGGAGCCGGATGGTGGATTGGTCGGCGCCGGGATGGCAGCGGCTATTGGCGCTGGTTGGTACGCCTCAGTCGATGAAGCGGTGGCGGGCATGTGCGCTAGCGGCCCAATTATCAGACCCGACCCGGCTGGGGTAGAGTACTACCGCGGCCGACACCAGGAGAAAGAGTAGACCTGTGGATATTCTCGATGAGCTAAGTGTAGAGCGGGTTATCAATGCCAGCGGACGGATGACGCATCTGGGCGTCAATACCCTGAGCGATTCCGTGCTTGAGGCGATGGCGACGGCAGGTAGAAATTATCTGGATGTCGACCAGTTGAAACGAGCTACCGGCCGCAGAATTGCAGATCTGATCGGCGCTGAGGACGCGACGATTACGACCGGAGCAGCGGCCGGGATTCCGCTCATGGTAGCTGCATGCATCGCGGGGGACGATCTC
>Ga0310122_10001962_pt1 | contig 13119 bp, 13 predicted proteins | sample CB6_Bottom_1051__FD_203503 | JGI IMG/M metagenome (GOLD analysis project Ga0310122, IMG submission 203503) | Marine microbial communities from Western Arctic Ocean, Canada - CB6_Bottom_1051 | ecosystem: Environmental > Aquatic > Marine > Oceanic | place: Canada: Western Arctic Ocean | collected...
GGCGTTAAAGTACCTGTTGAGGCGCTATATCAAGAATTAGCATATAACGATAGTGCGGACTCAACAGTATTGGTTATAGAGAACGATAAAATTCCACCGCTTGCAATTGTAGATAAAGTGGCGACCGCCTGTGGCGTATCTGCTGATCAATTAACCCTGATTATGACTCCTACCAGTAGTATTGCAGGGAGTGTGCAAGTTGTGGGTAGAGTGCTTGAAGTGGCTATGCATAAGGCTCACGAATTACATTTCCCGTTGGAAAACATTATTGATGGTAGTGGTAGTGCACCTGTGTGTCCACCACATCCCGACTTTGTAAAAGCCATGGGACGAACCAACGATGCTATTTTGTTTGCAGGACAAGTTCATCTTTTTGTTAAGGGCAGTGATGAAGACGCTGAAAAACTGGCGAAGGCACTGCCGAGTTCAACGTCTAAAGATTATGGCAAACCCTTTGCAGAGATTTTTAAAGCCTGTAACTATGACTTCTTTAAAATCGACGGCATGTTGTTTAGCCCGGCAAGTGTCATTGTTACGGCAGTGGATTCCGGTCGCAGTTTTAGAGCGGGGAAACTGGATAATGCCTTATTGGATCAATCATTTGGGGTTTAACCAGCACAAATCGCTTGCAACATGAAGGGCGAGAAAATAATGTCGACAGTTAAAGATGCCTTTAAGCTAAATAAGGCTTGAATGTTTGTTGGGTGGGCCGCTGTCTGCCCGACATTACCGGCTAGCGTCAAGAAGTGAGGATAATTTTGGGTCGAATAGTCATTTTTACGGATGATCCTGGCTGGCATGGTAAGCAATTGCGCCATGCATTTGCTAGTAGAGGATACACAGGAGAATATGTATCGCTGACAGACTGTAGCATAAACCTGGATTCCAGCAGCTTGCCTGTCAGGATTCCAGGCTTTGAATCGTGTCTGCCGGATGCTGTCTTTGTCAGAGGCGTTCCGGGTGGCTCTTTACAGGAAGTGGTGTTTTATCTGGATATCTTGCATATTTTAAAAACGCTGGGTATTCCTGTCTATAACAATGGTGTTGCGATAGAGCGCAGTGTGGACAAAGGCATGACCAGTTTTTTACTTAGTAATGCGGGGCTTAATACACCGTTAACCTGGGTTGTGACCGACAGAAAAGAGGCAGTAGGCATAGCCGAAAAGGAATTGCGGCAGGGCTATAAGGTGATTAGTAAACCTTTGTTTGGTTCGCAAGGAGAAGGGGTTAGACGACTGGAAAAAATGACAGATCTGTTCTGGTTAACCAGTAGTCATGGCATTTATTATTTACAGCGATTTGTTGCGTGTGCAGGACGGGGATATTCAGATATTCGGGTATTTGTCGTTTGTGGTCATGCTGTCGTCGCTATGCGTAGACGTGGCATGTCCTGGCTGAACAATGTGGCCAGAGGCGCCACATGTGAGGCGATTGAAATGGATGAGGCATTATCTGAATTGGCGGTGCAAGCGACTGAAGTATTGAAGATGGATTACGCGGGTGTGGATATTATTCAAGCAGCAGATGGTCAATTGAGTATTATCGAAGTGAATAGTATTCCGGCCTGGAAAGGTCTGGAAAGTGTTTGCAATATCAATATGGCAGAACTGTTGGCAGAGGATTTGATCGGTCGCTATTTAAACCAGAGCAGACCTGCTTTGGAGCGAGTTGGCTCATGATTGATCAAAAACAGCTGATCGAGGCTTATAAACGCGCTTGCGCGATAGATGTTGAGGCATTCAAGCCGGGTAATGTCAGTGTTTATAACGCGGGTCATGATATGACAGTCGATGATTTTATACTTAGCTCGGACGTTAGCTCTCAGCCGATAACTGACCCGAACCTTTCCTTGGGTCAAAAAATATATTATGCCGTTAAAGCAACCCGAGCCGCCGTTGCTTGTAATACAAACCTAGGCATTTTGTTACTTTGCGCGCCGGTATGTCAGGCCATATATCAACAAAAGCCCGGGCAAGACCTGCGGGCAGCGTTAGCTGAAGTATTGAGCACTACCACTCAAGATGATGCTGAATGGGTGTTTAAAGCCATTGCTTTAGCTGCACCGGGTGGTTTAGGGAAATCTAAGCAGCAGGATGTTAATGAGGCTGCTACCGTGACTTTATCTGAAGCGATGATGATGGCCAGTGAAAAGGACAGAATCGCATTACAATATGTCACAAATTATAAAGATATTTTCGATTTTTCTATTTTAAGGTATAATGGCGGGTACGTTAAGTATGACGATTCGATTTGGGCTGCAGTGTCTGTTTTTACAGGACTGTTAAGCAAATTCCCCGATAGTCATATTGAACGAAAATACGGCGATAAGCACTCTCAATGGGTGCTTGAGAAGATGATTACTGTTGATAATGCCTTGTTAAATACTAATAGTCCTGAGCAATTAATTCCTATGCTACATGAAGTGGATAGGAAGTTTAAGGCTAAAAGTATAAATCCTGGTACTACGGCCGACCTGACGGTGGCGACGGTATTTATTGTATTAGTGGAAGCATTATCTGTTAGGTGAACTAGTTAATGCGGTACTAAGGATTTGGTTTTAAAAGTGAATTTTATTCACTCTAACATTCATATAACACATAGGATATAACTCCATGGCTACAATTAACAATTTACGCGTAGGCGAATCTTTAAACGGTGACGGAAACGAAGTTGCTCACATTGATTTAATGATCGGACCTCGTGGTTCAGCTGCTGAGTCTGCTTTTGCAAACTGCTTAACAAATAACAAAGACGGTTTTTCAAGTCTTCTAGCAGTTGTTGCTCCTAACCTAATGGTTAAACCTGCAACAGTTATGTTCAACAAAGTAACTATTAAAGGTTCTAAGCAAGCAGTTCAAATGTTTGGCCCAGCTCAACGTGGTGTTGCAATGGCTGTTGCGGATTGTGTTGAAGACGGTACAATTCCAGCTGACGAAGCAGATGACCTGTTCATTTCTGTTGGTGTTTTCATTCACTGGCAAGCTGAAGATGATACAGCGATTGAGAAAAACAACTACGATGCAGTTAAAGCATCTATCAAACATGCTGTAGCAGGTACACCAACTGCTGCTGATGTTGTTGCTGCTAAAGCGACTTCAGAGCATCCGTTTGCTGCAAACAAAGTATAAACTGACTATAAACTAAGGGATATTTAGCCGAGAAATGCTAAAGAACCCCTTACTGTAGTTGATTTAAAATGCCTCGGTTATGTTTTTCCGGGGCATTTTTTTTGCCTGTAGTTTTTCAATAACAAGGGTGTTAATAACGCCTGAATGCAGTGCGCTAGCGATAAGCGCATGATGTACCCCTATTTTTTCTAACTGTAACAAATCATGTTCATGCCGTATTCCTCCGGCAGCAATAAAATCCTTTTCCGGATGTTTTCTACAAAAGTGGCTTAATCTTTCGATATCGGGCCCTCTATCTTTCCCCACCCTTTCTAAGGCCATTAGAATAATATGTTGAGGCCATAATGAAGCATTATTAAGTAATTCAGTAGGGCCGGTATAACCTTTTTCAGGGAAAAAATCTAACGATAAGATGGTATTTATCAGGTGTGCAGTAGTGCCTGGAAAATGCGTGATGTTTTGAGATTCAGAGCCTATGACCGGTTTATATTTGAGAGCATCATAGCTTGGTAGCTGTTGTATTTGTATGCCATTGTCTACCCAAAAGGTGATGGATGGATTGTTACTAATGACGTCATTGATCAGCTTTTGATTATTGCCTTGATGAGATATGGCATTTAAATCTGCAATATACAGCGTTTTAAAGGGATAAACTGATAAAAACCCGGTTAAAACATCTTCAATCAAGCTCGAAGCACATAGTGTCGAGTGAATAGGCGGGTAGGCATGACGCTTCCCTTGTTGAGCCGAGACGACTAGACCGTCTTTTAAGTCAATGACAGGAATAATATTCATTACTGTTGTATTTAATATTTTTGTTTGTTGGTCGATAACACAAATATGCACAATTTATACGTGCTATCGATGCAGGAAAAACTTAGCAGGAATAGGGAATATGAAAATCAAAACAAAATTAATTGTGGGGTCATTATTTATAGCGTTAGTACCGGTTATCATAATAACAGGTATTTTTGGCTGGCAAGCCACCGAATCTTCAAATAAAACGCTGCGTTCTCTGGCAATAGAGCACCTTGTCTCGGTAAGGGAAAACAAAAAGGCGCGCATAGAACATTATTTTACGCAGATAAATCATCAAATTCTGGCGCTCGCGAATGACAGAATGATTATTGATGCCATGACTGACTTCAAAGATGCGGTTAAGGTGCTGGAGTCAGAGTCGGATAGTTTTAATGTGTCTGTGATGAAAAACCAGTTGGATAGGTATTATTCCGGGGCGTTTTCCACTGAATACAGGAAAAGAAACAGGAATAAAACAGTGGCTACGTCCGGCTTATTAGATCAATTAGACACGGTGGCTGCGTATCTGCAATATTTTTATATACAGAATAATAGTTACCCTTTAGGGCGTAAAAACGGCTTGAATACAGCGGAAGATGATAGTTTGTATAGTAAATTTCATCATTTATATCATCCGCATATTAATGATTTCCTCGAAAAATTTGGGTTTTATGATATCTTTTTGCTTGATCCGGACTCTGGACGTGTTGTTTATTCGGTTTTTAAAGAATTAGATTATGGGACTTCCTTAAATGATGACGCTTATGCAAATTCAGGGCTGGGGCTGGCATTTCAACGCGCTAATCGCAGTAATAAAAGGGCGGTGTTTTTAGAGGATTTCAAACCCTATATGCCTGCCTACGAAGACCCTGCTGCATTTATTGCGACCCCTGTTTTTGAGCAAGGTAAAAAAATAGGAGTATTGGTGTTTCAGATGCCGATTGATGAAATTAATCGTATCATGACTAATAACTCGCAATGGCAAATGGATGGTATGGGCGAATCAGGCAAATCGTATCTTGTCGGTGCTGATTTTAAGGCGCGAAGTTTAAGTCGTTTTTTGAGCGAAGATAAGGCTAATTATCTTAAGGAATTAGCTGAGAACGGGATGAACACAGAACTGATCAATGTTATTAATACCAAGAACACAAATATTGGCTTGCAAGCTATTCATACGATAGGGACAAAAGCGGCCATTGCTGGCGTGACAGGAGAGAAAATATTTCCCGATGATCGAAATATTTCGGTGCTTTCCGCTTATGCACCTCTAGATATCATGGGCGTTAAATGGGCCATACTGTCAGAAATAAATGAACTTGAGGTTTTTGCACCACAGGCAGAACTACAATCCAAGTTACTTGTTCTTGCACTCATTGCCATAGGTATGGCCGGTGTGTTTTCAGTTTTTATGGGACTTTTCATGGCAAAAATGCTGCTAGTTCCTCTCGTAAAAATAGCGGATGCCATGAAAAGTGTGGTTGAGGGTGATGCGGATCTAACTGTGAGGTTAGATGCTACAGGTCAGGATGAAGTGGCAGATATAGCACGAAATTTTAATGCATTTGTAGCCAGAATTAAGGATGTTGTGGGAGATATTTTTTCTTATAGCATGCAACTTGCAGAAATTTCTACACAAGTTACTATGACCGCTAGTCATACGCATAGCGATGTGAATGATCAGCAAATACAGATAGAACAGGTGGCGACGGCCATGAATGAGATGGCCACTACTGTACAGGATGTTGCCAGTAATGCGAGTCAGGCAGCTGAGGAAGCTAAAAAAGTTGATATAGAAGCGCACACGGGAGGACAGGTCATTGCGGGGACTATTGATGCGATTAATAAATTAAATATCAATATTTGTGATGCAGCGCAAACCGTCAGTACACTGGAGCAGGATGGTCTATCCATTGGTACAGTACTGGATGTGATTAGAGGCATAGCCGAACAAACGAATCTGTTGGCACTCAACGCTGCCATTGAAGCGGCAAGAGCGGGCGAGCAAGGTCGTGGTTTTGCAGTAGTGGCTGATGAAGTCAGAACATTGGCAAGTCGTACCCAGGATTCAACAGAAGAAATCCAGAAAATGATTGAAAAGCTGCAACAAGGTACAAAATTGAGTGCTGCTGCTATGGCTGACAGTGTGAAACTTGCCGAAGATGCAGTCCGTCAGGCTCAAGGCGGCACCGAGGCATTACATAAGATTACACTGGCGATTACCACCATAGATGATATGACCGCGCAAATCGCCAGTGCATCAGAACAGCAGTCTGCAGTGGCCGAGGAAATTAACCGGCATATTGTTGCAATCAGTGGTTTAGCAAGAAATACGGTGGCGGCTAGTAATAAATCGGCCAATACCGGGGAAGAAATGACACGATTGGTGGCTGACCTGAGCACTATTGTAAAGCAGTTTAAAATTTGACATAAAAAGCCATGGGTGATCACTATTTCGTGATAGGGCAAAATAAGAGGAGTGGCTTGCTAGATTTAGTAGCCGAACATGAAAAAGTGATAAAACGAATACTGGTGTTTGAATTTATAACGGGGGGAGGATTTGCTCAGCAAGAGTTGCCACCCTCTCTGGCCAATGAAGGCATGCTCATGTTAGAGGCTCTGGTTCAGGAACTTGCCGAATTGCCTTCTGTGCAATTAACTCTGTTACAAGACTGGCGCTGTGGACAATTGAAATTACCTGAAAATGCACGGGTGGTTGTGGTAACCCAAAATCAGTCTATTCATGCATTGTTACCGGAACTGATTGCTGAAACGGATGCGGTATGGCCGATAGCGCCAGAAACTGATGGGGTGTTAAGGGATATTTCACAATGGGTTGAAGAACAATCAAAAGTGTTGCTTAACTCTTCAGCCGAAGCGGTGGCACTGTGTAGTGATAAACTGTGGACCATTCAGCATCTGCAACAGCACAATGTTCCGGTAGTAAATACCGTGCAGTTAAATGAATATGAGCAGGGCTTTCAATCACCCTGGGTTGTTAAGTCGAAAGATGGTGTTGGCTGTTTGGATAGTTATTTTCTTGCTAGCCAGCAGGAATTGAGGCAATTAAGTAATCGGCTCAAGTCCGCTTCAGATTATCTGATACAACCCTATATCGAGGGTGATTCATTGAGTTTATGCTGTCTGTTCCGGGCAGGAGAAGCCTGGTTGTTATGTTGTAACAGGCAACAGGTTGTTGTTCAGCAAGGACGATTCGAACTCACTGCCTGTGATGTCAATATAGTCAGTGCTCGGCAGACGGATTATCAGCAATTGATAAAAAAAGTCGCGAATGCCATTCCTGGATTATGGGGTTATGTAGGGATAGATATTATGCAAACTGAAGGGGGTGAATGGTCAGTGCTTGAAATTAATCCCAGACTAACCACTTCTTATGTTGGCACCCGGCCAGCATTAGGGCTTAATATTGCGAAATTAGTGGTGGACATGGTGGAAAATCGGCCAATTATCAAGCACACAAAAAACCAGCAAATCACCGTCTCAATGATTGTGGAATAAACAGACACTCCCCGTTTATCAGCCGGTCTATCGTTGTTTTTACCCGTCATATTTTGCCCCAAACCTTTTTAGCTAACAGTTGTATTCAATAGCTTGGGTTTTTAGCTGATGTCGGACTGAAAGAATTTTTTGAACTTGACCATCAGTGGCGCAATGAAAACTATTCCTATAAAACAGGGAAACATGCTCTGAGTTTTTAGATACAGGGGGAAATAGGCAACACACTACAATATGGCGTCCCCGGACGGAGTCGAACCGCCAATCTATCCCTTAGGAGGGGATTGCATTATCCAATTATGCTACGGGGACAAGCGGTTAATTATAACAAGAATTAAAGCCTGAGACAGGGAGAAGCTTTAGAATTTAAATATGCAGGTATTTCAGGGGGCGTCGAACTATTAGACTCTTTTTCTGTACTTGCTTTTGTGTGTCAAGGGTCTGTTGGTTTTAAAGCCCAGAGTTTTAGTTATTTACAGGTAAACAAACTGCGGCATTACCATTAGATATAGGTTTAGGGGGGTACCCGATAAAATAGAACACTGGTTTGCAACTTTTGATAAGCCTGTTAGCAGATATAGCAAGCTGTTAACACTGCTTAGATCAGAGTATTGAATTAGAGAAAATCACGATTTTGTTGAAAGAATTGAGGACGATATAACTGTTACCTGCTTTGGTGGCGTATAATACCAGTACTCTGAAAACTTTGATGGAGGGTTCTTGCAAGCGTTTCCACGTAGAGTTGAGGACTATCATTCATCAAACTAATATTGTCAAAGACGCGTTCATATCAGTATGTTTATTTATTCTCTAGTCATTCTCTTTACCCATATACAGATGGGGTCTCCGATAGAATTATTATCAATCGTATTGTTTTTAATGGTTGTACTTTACATATCCACCCCTTTTTACCCTGCAGCTTATGCGGAAGGAGAGGGAGAAAAATCCAGTCATAGTGTATACCAGTATTTACTTTATGCCTGGATAGGCCACTTGAAACTCTGGATGGTTTTTTGGCCTTTTTTTATATTGCTTAATATCAGTTTGTTTTTAACGGACTGGTTGGCGACACACGGGAAATTTACTGTTTCCAGCTGGGATGAAATCCATTTTATTTTAGCGACCCCCATAATTTTCTGGACCATTGTTATCTGGCGTAATTCAATCAATACCCGCTTACCTTTTGGTGGGGCATTAGCCCGGTTGATGACATTATTTGTTTATTTTGAATTTGCTTTAAAGTTATTAATCAGGAAGGATTACCCACGGGTTTTCTTTGCTTGCCAGGATATTCTATTGGATTATGCCGCTTGTTTTTAGTAAACCCCCGGCTATGTCCAGATCAATAAAATCCTTATCTTAAGACCTGATAACAGATGACATCCTGAAACTCATGGCGCTAAACGGTTATCAGAACTGTTAGAAGATATTGCGTAAAGGTTATTTATTGCGCTGTTTTATTGGCGGTCAACATCGCTTATAAAACAGCTTATCTTTTATTTCTGGCATCCAGTCTGGCAATATCCTTGCTGATAAATAAGGCAGGGTCAACAGGGACTTTATTCAAATAAACAATCCAGTGTAAATGCGGGCCGGTAACCCGACCTGTTTCACCGACAGAGCCTAAGGTTTCACCTTGTTTGACGGTTTGTCCGGGCTGCACATTAATGGCATTCAGGTGTAGATAAGCACTTAACAAGCCTTGTCCATGGTCTAAAAATACCGTATTACCGTTGAAGTAATAATTTCCAGTAGCAATCACTTTGGCTGGTGCCGGTGCTAGAATCGGGGTTCCAGTTGGCGCGGCAATATCAAGGCCATTATGGGGCCGTTTGGGGATATCATTAAAAAAACGTTTTAAACCAAATAAACTACTGAGTCTGCCATCAACAGGGGCGATAAAATCGGCATCAATAGTTTGTGCAGTCCAGGTTTTTTTAGCCTTGGTCATGGCTACCTTATCAGCATTGATTTTTTTCAGGTCTTGCGCTGTAAACCCTGTCACCATACGTTTCTTTTTAATGGTAATGTACTGGGCAGGATAGTCTTTATCGCCAATATTAAAGGCATATTGATGACTTTTCTTATCTGACTTGATGGTTATTTTATGCTCTCCTGCTGTTGCAGAAAGAGGAATACCGACTAAGGCAAGCCAGTGAGTATCGTTGGCGGTGACCAGCACCCTGTTATCCTGAAAAAACACTTTGGGAGGTGCTTGATTAATTTCAGCCACAGGAATTTGAACAATACCTCCTGGAGCGGCTAATGGATCAGGGAGCTTATTGGCCCCGCTTGCAAAAGGGGAAAGAAATACAGAAATAAGGCATAAGGCGATGCAGGTTTTATTCATGATTTATTTTTGAAACTTGGCTAATAATATAACCTTGCTTTAAACGGGTCTTAATCGAGTCATTAATCGAGAGCTGTTGACTAGAGGTAATGACTGTTGAAGAATCAACAGCACTGACGATGGCATATCCTCTTTCTAGGGTAGCTAAGGGACTGACTGCATTTAAGGTGTGTACCAATGCTCTATAGTTACTGTTCGATGATTCAAGGGTGTGCTGGATAGTAGCATTTAATCGATTGTGTAAATAGTGCAATTGTTGCTGATATTGAGGTATTTTATTCGCCGGATTATATTGTTTTAATAAGTTACTTTGTTTTTCTATTTGGATTTTTTGTTGATTAATTTTGTGCTGTATGGCCCGGATTAATCTCAACTCCTGATGATCCAGTGTTTGTGCATGTCTTTGTAATTGTTGTCCCGGGTGTTGTTGTTGCAGTCTTTTTGTTAACCAGTTTGTTGATTGTTGGGCTTGGCCAAGGCAACGTTGAATGAGTTGCCGTAATTGCATGTCGATAGACTGAAATTGTTCAAGCCATGCTTGCTGGGTAGGGACTGCATTCTCAGCGGCAGCAGATGGCGTCGGTGCACGAAGGTCAGCTACAAAATCGGCGATAGTGAAATCAACTTCATGGCCTATGCCAGCGATAATGGGGATGTCTGATTTTACGATGGCTCTGGCCACAGACTCCTCATTAAACGCCCATAAATCTTCTAAAGATCCGCCTCCCCGTGCCAAAATAATAAGGTCGACTTTTTTTTTCAGGTTAGCCATTTCAATGGCCTTTACAATTTCAAATTTAGCCCGTTCCCCTTGTACCGCAGTGGGATAAACCATAACGGGTATGCTAGGAAACCGCCTCTTCAGTACCGTTAAAATATCGTGAACAGCTGCGCCAGTCGGAGAGGTGATAACACCAATGTGTTCTGGTATGGTGGGTAAGGTCTGTTTTTTCTCGGCGGCAAACAAGCCTTCGTTTAATAGTTTTGTTTTTAATTGATCAAAGACTTTTTGTAAGTCACCTTCACCATCTAACTGCATTTTATCGACAATCAGTTGATAATCCCCCCGTGCTTCATACAAACTAACTTGAGCGGAGATAATAAGCTGTTGACCATTTTCCGGTTTAAAGTCTAAACGACGTCGCTGGGATTTAAACATGGCACAACGGATTTGGGCTTTTTTATCTTTTAGCGAGAAATAAATATGCCCTGATGAAGGTGTACTTAAATTAGATATTTCGCCTTCCACTTGAATAGTAGAAAAATAGCGTAATAATAAATCTTTTGTTGTGCGGTTGAGTTCAGAAACGGTATATCTACTCGTTGGGGAGAAAGAGTTATTTTTGAGGGTCATGGATTAAGTCAGGTTTGTGCGGTTTTCTCGTTCTATATTTTCATATAACGTAAAAAGGCAGATTCATTATTGCGGCTGGCGTTGATAAACTCACACCCCACACGGTGGTATTTTTTTAATGTATTCAGGTTTAAAGCCAGTATATTACGAATAACAAAGGAAATCACATGTGTTTTGCGCCAGCAAGAACCCATTTTCCATCTCTAAAATCATAGGTTTCTGTTGGGCTATCATCCTTAAGGTGATGGGTGATCAAACAACAAGCGTTGTTTTTTATACAGGCTAAGGCTGAGTTTAGAGGCAGTGCGGGGGACGGGTTTACTAAGGTGTAATGGATGCTTGAGGGGGGTTTATCAATCCACATTTTATTTTTATTGTAAAATGGGCATTAACTTTTTGAAATTTGAGGACAATTTAAATGGCGTGGGTGTTTTTGTTTACTGCGGGCTTTTCAGAAATTATTTTTGCGTTAAGCCTGAAATATAATGAAGGTTTTACTAAATTATATCCTAGTATTGTTACTGCGATTTCGGGAGGCGCGAGCTTTTATTTATTGATGTTGGCGATCAAAACCTTACCGCTGGGGACTGCCTATGCAATCTGGACAGGAATGGGAGCCGTCGGTGTGGCTTTTTTAGGTATTTTTCTGTTTAAAGAGTCTGCCGATTGGGTGAGGCTTATGTCCATTAGTTTAATTGTTATTGGCATAATTGGTCTTAAGCTGAGTCATGTTGAATAAAGCCGTTGCTCACTTGATTATTACCTGAGTCATTGAATGATTAATATAAGTTTTTTCTCATTTTTCATCTCTCATTTGTCGGTTGGGAAGGATGTGCTTCATGGTTTTGTGCAGCAAGCGTACTCCATTGGTTTTTTCAGGATAAGGTAAAAAAGGCAATGCTACATTTAATTTTTCAATCGGTGGTTGAGCATGCTGTTTTACAGCGTATAGCGAGTGCTGATGATGTTGTTTTTATGGAAAATGCGGTTTTCAGAGTCTATAAAGGTAATATCCTAGCCGGAGAACTGCTCAAAATGCTCAATAATAATATTCATTTATACGTGATGAATGAAGAGATAGAAACCCGCGGAATCAATCAAAATGAATTGATTCCCGGTGTCAAAGTGATTGATTATTCAGGGTTGGTGGAATTAACACAAAAAAACAAGGTCACCATGTCGTGGAATTAATCATTGAGGGAGTCGCACTCAAAATAACGCAACAGGGTTTTTTATCTGATTTGAATGATTGGAGTGAGAATGTCGCCAAGGAACTGGCGTTGTTAAATAATGTTGAACTCAGTGCCGAACACTGGGAAATTATTTTATTTATCAGAAGCTACTATCAGCGCTTTAAACACCTGCCTAATGCCCGGATTTTTACCAAGGCAATTAAACAAGAGTTCGGTGTGGAAAAAGGCAATAGCCGTTATTTACATCGGCTATTTCCGCAAGGGCCATTAAAATATGCCTGTAAAATTGCCGGCTTACCCAAACCACCGACTTGTTTTTAGCGCAGTGGCAGAGTCAGACAGTGAGCAGGGAAAACAGGCCGTTTAGTCACGATCAATCAACAAGGGTTGCGGAACGGGCAGTATAAGGAAGCATCTCAAAACCATACTTAAAGCAAGAGGAATGTTGCCTTAAGGCACCACGATCACATCACCACTTTTTAACAGTATATTGCTATCCAGTTCATCACCCTCTTCCAATGCTCCATATTCAAACTCAATCGCTGCTTTGCCGTTATCGGTTCTACGTAAAATAACAATATCATTCGCTTGAGCAAACGCCGTTAAACCTCCGGCCAAACTTAACACCTGCATCACATCTAAGGGTTGATACATTACAAACTGCCCGGGGCGTTTAACCTGACCAATCACATAAACGATATTACCTTCAGCCGATTGAACGGAAATATTAACCACAGGGTCGGCAATAAACCGGGCTAGTTTTTCAGTTAATTGCTGTTTTAT
>Ga0310122_10001964_pt1 | contig 13118 bp, 7 predicted proteins | sample CB6_Bottom_1051__FD_203503 | JGI IMG/M metagenome (GOLD analysis project Ga0310122, IMG submission 203503) | Marine microbial communities from Western Arctic Ocean, Canada - CB6_Bottom_1051 | ecosystem: Environmental > Aquatic > Marine > Oceanic | place: Canada: Western Arctic Ocean | collected...
CGATGTCCAAGGCGTTCAGACGGTCATCCACTACGACCCGGCCGACAACGGCAAGACGTACAAGCACCGGAGCGGCAGGACGGCCCGCGCCGGTGCCGAGGGCGTCGTCATCTCGCTGGTCCAGAAGCCGCAGAAGAGAGCGGTCAGTAAAATCCAGCGAGACGCCGGCATCCGTTGCGATTTCACATCGCCCGATCTGACCGAGTTGCCGGACACCGGCTTCGAGTTCGATGATTTCAACCGGCGGCAGGGTCATCCGAGACGCTCAGGAGAGCGTGAGACGAGCGGCCGACAGAACGGTCAGCGGTACGGCTCGCGGAATGGCCAGAGCAACGGTCAGCGCAACGGTGGTCAGCGCAACGGTGGTCAGCGCAACGGTGGTCAGCGCAACGGTGGTCAGCGCAACGGTGGTCAGCGCAACGGTGGTCAGCGCAACGGTGGTCAGCGCAACGGTGGTCAGCATGAAAATCAAAGTGAACGGCGCAACGGCCGTTCTGGTCACGGTGACCGGAACGGAGGCCGGCAGAACGGCAACAGCCACCGGCGGAACGGCGGCGGCCACCGGCGTAACGGTCGGCACGGCGGCGTTCCCGGCAACAAACGAGACGAACACCATGGCGGCAGCCGGGGCGACTCTCACCGCTCGAACGACCGGCGCGCCCGGCACCACCAGAACAGCCGATACACCGACCGGCGTGACGGTGATGCGCAGCGAGAAGGGAACAGCGGCCGGAAGCAGCGTGCATACCGATGATGCTGCGCCTGTTCGGCCGCCAGAGTCCCTTCATGGGGCAGAGCGACCGTTGGCCAGCCGATCACTCGACGCTGAAGTGGACCGGCGCGCCATCGACCTCGAACGAGTCGGCATTCTCGGATGCCGACTCTCCGCCGGCCACCATCTCGATCACCGAAGCGGACGCTGCTCGGACCTCGGTCTGGACATGCTGCCATTCCGCTGCGGCTAGGTCCGGACACTCCTCCGACAGCCAGACCGAGAGGGTGATGGTCGCCTCGACATCGAGGTCTAGCTCCTTGCGCTTCTGCTGGACGCGTCGGATGATGTCGCGGGCTAGGCCTTTCGAGAGCAGGTCGATGGTCATCGCCATGTCGAGCACCAGGCTGACATCACCATCGGAGTCGTCGGTCAGCGTCCGGGCGGCGTAGCCGTCCTTCTCGACCCGGCGGACCTCGATGTCTTCCATGCCGATCTGATGATCCCCCAGATAAGCGATCTCCGCCTCGATCTCGAGCAGCAGCGCATCTGGGTCGGCCTCGGCCAGCAGTTCCAGCACTCTCGGCAGATCCTGCCTGCACTTGCGACCGAGCGCCCCCCGGTTCGGCGCCAGTTCGATGCGCTGGAACCGATCGAGGTCGGATTCGACCGAGAGCGCTTCGACGTTCAGCTCCTCGGCCAGGATGTCGTGGAACTCGGACAGGTCAGGACCGCCGACTATCCAGCCGGCCTGACAGGGCAATCTCTGGCGTCTGTCCGCTTCGACGCGGATCCGCCGACCCGCCTCCGCCAGATCGCGAACCAGAGCCATCCGACTCTCCAGCGCCGGGTCGGCGCCCATCGGACGGGGCCAGTCAGCGAGGTGAACGGATGAGCCGGTGAGGTTTCGGTGGATGTGGTCTGCCATGAAAGGCGAGATCGGAGCGATCAGCATGCAGACGGTCGTCAGAACCTCGTGCATCGTGTGCTGGCAAGCGAGTTTGTCAGCGCTGTCAGCCTCTTCCCACATCCGGCGACGGCTGCGCCGGACGTACCAGTTCGACAGGTCGTTGACGACGAAGTCCTCCAGATCACGACCCGCCTTGTGGAAGTCCCACGACTCGAACTGCGAGGTGTACGACGCCGCGACGCTGGCGAGCCTGGACAGGATCCAACGGTCGAGCGCCGGCCGCCCCTCTTCGGGACATGGATGCTGCCCGCCGCCATCTTCCCGACCGGCCGAGGAGGAGGGGTTCGCATCGAATGAGTCGAGAGCAGCATAGTCGGCGTGGAACCTGTGCACGTTCCACAGCGTCAGGAACATCTTCGCGTAAGTCTCTCTGACGCCCGCCGGGTCGAACTTCAGCGGATTCCAAGGCGCTCCCGCGGTCACCATGTACCAGCGGGTCGCATCGGCGCCCTCCCGGTTGAAGTGGTCCCACGGATCGACGATGTTGCCGCGTGACTTCGACATCTTCTTGCCTTCAGCATCGAGGATCAGACCGAGGCTCAGGCAACGCTTGTAGCAGATCGAATCGAACACCGTGGTGCTGACCGCGAGCAGCGTGTAGAACCAGCCTCTGGTCTGGTCGACACCTTCACAGATGTAGTCGATCGGGAAGTTCGCCTGCAGCTTCTCGGTGCCGTCGAACGGGTGGTGCCACTGGGCGAACGTGGCGCAGCCCGAATCGAACCAGCAGTCCATGACGAACGGTTCTCGGTGCATCGCTTCGCCGCTCTCCGACACCAGCGTGAATCCGTCGACCACCGGTCGGTGCAGGTCGACGTCATCCGGGCATTCGGGGTTGTCGAAGCCGGCGGCGACCGCCTCGGCCACCGCCTTCTGCAGTTCGGCTATCGAGCCGACGCACTTCATCTCGCCCGACTGCGAGCGCCAGACCGGCAGTGGAGTGCCCCAGTACCTCTCGCGGCTGATGGCCCAGTCCTTGATGTTCGCCAGCCAGTCGCCGAACCGCTTCTCGCCGACCCAGTCGGGGGCCCATTCCACCTGGTCGTTGAATTCGATGAGACGGTCCTGCACCGCGGTCATCCGGACGAACCACGAATCCATCGCGTAGTAGAGCAACGGGTGCTCGGTGCGCCAGCAGTGCGGATAGTCGTGCACATACATCTTCTCGCGGTAGAGTCGGCCTGACTCTGCCAGGAGGTCGATGATCTCATCGTCGCAGTCCTTGACATAGCGGCCGTCGAGCCTCTGGTGCGTGCCGGGAAGGAACCGACCGTCGATGTCGACCGTGTGCTGGGCCGGCAGTCCGACCGCCATGCCCAGCTGGTAGTCGTCCTCGCCGTACATCACGGCGGTGTGCACCACACCGGTGCCGTCCGTCGTCGTGACCCAGTCCGCTTCCAGTATGGTCCACGCGGTCTTCGAGTCACCGCGCTCGACCGCGCCGGCGAACAGCGGCTCGTAGGCGCGGCCGACCAACTCGCTGCCGGGGAACTCGGCGAGCACCGTCGAGTGATGTCGTATGACCTCCTCGAACAGGTCCTTCGCTAGGATGACCTCCTCGCCGACCTCGGCTCCGCCTCGGCCCTGCCAGTGCTCTCCGGCAGGCGCATCGATGCGAACCCGGATGTAGGTGACATCGGGGCCGACCGCTAGGCCGACATTGCCGGGCAACGTCCAGGGAGTCGTCGTCCAGGCGAGCACGCTCGCAGTATCATCTTCCAGTCGGAACTTGGTGTATACAGAGGGCTCCTCGACCTCCTTGTAGCCGAGCGCCACCTCGTGGCTGGAGTACGAGGTGCCGGTCTGAGGGCAGTACGGCAACACCTTGTGACCGCGGTACAGCAACCCCTTGTCGAACATCTGCTTCAACGCCCACCAGCATGACTCGACGTAGTCGTTGTGCAGGGTCACATACGGCTCGTCCATGTCGACCCAGAACGCCATCCGTTCAGTCATCTCGCGCCACGCCACTTCGTAGGTCCAGACGCTGTTCCGACACTCTTCGTTGAATTCGGCGATGCCGAACCGCTCGATCGCCTCGTTACTCAGCAGGTCGAGCCGCTTCTGCACCTCGATCTCGACCGGCAGACCATGCGTGTCCCAACCCCCCTTGCGCTCGACCAGATGACCCTGCATCGCCTTCCAGCGGCAGACCAGATCCTTGTACATGCGCGCCACCACATGATGGATGCCCGGCCGGCCATTCGCCGTCGGCGGTCCCTCGAGGAATATGAACGGCTCTTCACCACGCCGCGATTCGACCTGTTGCTGGAATGTGCGCTGCTCGTGCCAGATCGCCATCATCGCCTCTTCAAGCGCCACCGGGTCGAGTTCGCCGGCTGGTGCAGGGACCGTCATCGACCGCGCGACCCGAGGTGATTGACTTGAATGTGCGGCAGAGCCACCGGCACCGTGAATGCTATGATGGATGTGCAGAGGCAAGCCATTTGACTCATATCGACGACGGGTCGTCGGGCTGGACGGTCGACTCTCGACAAAGGTAAGTTTCAACCGCTGAGCGCACGGATGGCGACGCGATGGGAGATGTCGTCGCGCTGTTGCAACTCGACCCGACGGTCGGTGACATCAGCGGCAATGTCCGTCTCATAGAAGCGGCCGCCCGGCTCGCGGCAGAGGCTGGGGCGACCCTTGCCATCACATCGGAACTCGTCGTCTCGGGCTACCCGCCGCGCGACCTGCTGCTCGATGCGGGATTCGTCGAGGCGTGCGCCGAAGCGGCGTTCGGCATCGATGCTGCGCTGCCGATGATCGTCGGCACGCCACTGCCACCGGCCGCCGACAGGCATCGGCCGGCCAATGGCGCCGTCCGGGTCGTGCCGGGCCGCCGCTCGAAGGTGGCGACCCGCAAGCAGCTGCTGCCGACCTACGACGTGTTCGACGAGGGTCGCTACTTCGAGGGGGATTCCTCTCCCGGCATCCTCCGCCTGTCGGAACGGCTATCGGTCGGCGTCACCATCTGCGAGGACGCATGGCAGCACGCCGGTCTGGTGCCGAGTGATTACGAGGCCGACCCGATCGAGCAGTTGGCGGCGTGGGGCCATGAGGGTGAGGCACTGGCTCTCAGCATCAATCTCTCATCATCGCCGTTCCATCTGCACAAGGAGGGCTCGAGAGCCGATGTGGTGAGGGCTGCGGCGCGGACGCTGCAGCACCCGTTCCTGCTGTGCAATCAGGTGGGGGGGAACGACGATCTGCTGTTCGATGGACGCTCGGTCGCGGCGTGGCCTGATGGCAGAGTCGTCCAGGCGTCGGCTTGGCAGCAGGGGATCCTTCTGGTCGATCTGCTCGATCCCCACGATTGCTCCTTCCAACCTCTCACCTCCGATGGCCTGCCCGGAGGGCCCCCTGAGCAAGTGCCATTAGTCCAGCCCGATGAGACTCCGGGGCCTGCGAGGTCCGACGCTGACCTGCTGGCAGCGGTGAGCGTCGGTCTCAGAGATTACTGCCGCAAGAGCGGCATCGGTCAGATCGTCCTCGGTATGAGCGGTGGCATCGATTCGGCGGTCGCAGCGGCCGTCTCCTGCCGCGCTCTCGGCGCGGCCAATGTGCTCGGCCTGTCGCTGCCGAGCCGCCACTCGTCGGATCATTCGATAGATGACGCTGCGGCGACGGCGGCAGCCCTCGGCATGCGACTGGACAGCATTCCCATCCACGACCTGCACACCGCGGCTGATTCGGCGCTGGCGCATGAATTGGCGGACGGCAACCCGGTGGCGGCGGAGAACCTGCAGGCGAGACTGCGGGGGATGCTGTTGATGGGCGTGGCGAACGCGCGTGGCGCGATGGCTGTGGCTACCGGCAACAAGAGCGAGCTGGCGATGGGCTACTGCACCCTGTACGGTGACATGTGCGGCGGTTACGCACCGCTCGGCGACCTCTACAAGACCGAGGTCTACGGGCTGGCCGAAGCGCTCAATGCCGAGGCGGCAACGCTCGGAAACCCCTCGCCGATCACCGAATCGACGATGACCAAGCCACCGTCCGGTGAACTGGCTCCCGGTCAGATGGACGAGGACCTGCTGCCGCCGTACGAAGTGCTGGATGCGATTCTCGTCGCACGGATCGAGCGAGGCTTGGGCGCTGCTGCCATCGAGAAGGCGACCGGCGCCGAGGTCGACACCATCGCCTGGGTGCTGGCGCGGCTCGGTGCGAACGAGCACAAGCGATGGCAGATGCCGCCGGCGCCTCGCGTCTCGGTGCGCGCCTTCGGTCAGGGCTGGCGGCAGCCGCTGGCGGCCCGCAAGTGATTCGCCGCGCTCGACGACCCGCCGCAACTCGCGCGGACCGTCCGGGTCCGGAGATCACCGGAGGAATGTTCACAGATCTCCAGAGGTGGGCTGCGAGGCCGCCGGCTGGTAGGTGTCGATGCGCGCCGACCCCCAGACCAGGCTTCACCCGCAGGTTGATGGTTCGTGCATGAGCGGCAACCTGCGATGCGGTTGCCCGACGAGGTCGCTCGGATGCTGGCCGGTGACAGTGGCCCGACCCGACAGAAGGCGGCTCGTCTGGTCGTCGATCTCGCTGCGACAGCCGGCGTCGATGAGTTCGTCCGCTGCACGCACGCGCATGTCAGCGGCGTATCGGTCATCACCGGCGGACTCGGACTGCGCCGATTCCTCGCCGACCTGTCGGGCGACGCGGAGGGCAGGGTTGTGATTCCGACGACGCTGAACAGCGCCGGCTGCGACCAGCACCGGATGCAGGAGATGGGCATCGACCAGGAGGGATTCCTAGAGCAGCAGTTCGAGATCATTCGAGCCTACACCGATCTCGGCATCGAAGCGACCCTTTCGTGCACCCCCTACGACAGCGACATCGATCACGGCAGCGGCATCGGCTCATGGGCCGAATCGAACGCCGTCTGCTTCTCCAACTCTTACACCTCGCTGATAACCAATCGAGAATCAGGTCTCTCCGCTCTCGCCACCGCCCTGACCGGCTGGGCGCCACGCTGGGGCCTGCATCTGCCGGAGAACCGAATGCCGAACATCCTCGTGCAAATCGATGCGGAGATGGCTGACGCGACCGATTGGAGCATCCTCGGCGACTGGATCGGTGCTCAGGTACAGCCCGACTGGGATCTGCCGTGGGGACCGATGCCGCGCATCGTCGGTCTGCCGGCCAGCGCCAGCCACGACATGCGCAAGGCGCTGACGGCAGCGGCAGCCAACCACGGCTGCCCGATGCTGTGGGCGGATGGCATCACGGCGGCGGCACCGGACTCCGCACCGGTCCAGGGTGAACTTCGGTTCACCGAGGCCGATCTCGAAGCGCGATACGCTGAACTCACACCGACCGGGGCGGTCGACCTCGTCGTCATCGGCTGTCCACAGGCTAGCATCGGCGAAGTGCGGATGACGGCGGCTGCGGTGCGCGCTCGGATGGAGTTGGGTGAGAGGATACCGGACAGGAGGTTGTGGGTGTTCACATCGGCACACAACCATTCACAGCTGGAGGCGGAAGGCACCATCGATCTGCTCGAGACGGCCGGCACGCTGGTGCTGAAGGACACCTGTCCCGAGGTGACGCCTTACAATCGCAGCCGCTACAACCACCTGCTGACCAACTCGATGAAGGCGGAGCACTACCTGACGAGCGGTCTCAACAGGATGCCGACATCCGTCGCGAGGATCGACGAATGCGTCGCGCACGCATTCGATCCGAATCGCATCACCGGCCCTCGACCGGTGTTGCACTCGGCAGCAAGACCGGGGATGGTGACCGCCAAGACCGCACGTTCCGGTGACTGCTCACTGACCGGTCGGAGCCTGCCTAGCCAGACCAGTTGGTCGGTCCGCGGCGAAGCTCTGGTCACCGATGTGCCGATCACCTGGCTGGGTTTCGTCAACACCGAGACCGGGGTCATCGAGGAGCCCGGCCATCCACTGAGAGGCGAGTCGGTCGCCGGCCGGTTACTGGTCTATCCGAAGGGGTCGGGTTCGACGGTCGCGCCGTTCGTGCTGATGGGGCTGATCTATTCCGGCAGAGGTCCACTCGCCATCATCAACCGGGATGTCTGCACGCTGACCCTGCCGGGCGCCTCGCTGCTCGGTCTACCGTACGCGATGGGATTCGATGCGGACCCCTGCTTGGCGCTGAACAGCGGCGATGTGGTCGAGATGAGGCTCGACGACGGTGACGTCAGCCTGACGGTCCTGGAACGTGCGTCCTGAGCACTACGAAGGCGCTCTGCTCGGCCGCTCGCGTCACCCAGTCTGGATGTCCCGGCATCCGTTCGGCAGGCGCACCCATTCGGGAAATGCGGCTGGGTCAGCGGATGGCGGTTGATGTGGGGGTGTCGCGGACGATGGTTGGCCATTGGGTGGATCAAGGCTGGGCCCGTGCCGTCGCCTCGAAGTGGAAGACGCCGGCGATCCAGTTCGGGCAGCTGCTGCCGCCGCCCGCACAGGAGAGCAGGCCGGTGATGACGGTATTGACGCCGGCGGAGTTGGCTTCGACGACGTTCATGTTGTACGAGGTCTGGAGAATCGCGTCCTGGGAGGCGAAATCCACCTGCATGGTCCCGTTCATATCTACCATGAACGACTGTGCGAGACGCCACAGTTCCGGCTGCACCACCTGATTCGCTGTGATGTTGATGGTCGCCCGGTCAGTGCTGCCGTTCATCGTCACATTGGCGGTGGCCCAGTTCGCTCCGAAATACTCGGAGTAGTTCAGATACTCCGTCAGCCCCGTGTCGAGGCGCAGGAACTCGACGCCGTCGAGCCTGAATATGTACTCGCCGCCGTCATAGCCACGAGTCTCGATGTGGGTGATCGAATCATATGACCACTCGACGTTCTCGGTGTCCGTTCCGAGGCTCATCTCGGTCAGGGTGACCGATAGGTTCGCCGAGGTCAGTCCGAGGCTCTGTAGGGTCGCGTCGATGTTCGGCGTGTTGGTCAGATTCTCGATTCTGTCACCAGAGCCATTGGTGAAGACGTAGTCTGGCGTGGCGACGAATCGGTAAGCGTAGTTGTCATCGGGCAGCCAGTAGATGTCGTGCCCCTCGTAGTCCGCCGTCTTGTTCTTGATGACCCAGGCGATGGAGTCCGAGATGTAGTCGAAGGTGGCGTTGCCGGAGTAGTCGATGAATTCGTCGACGACATCGTCGCAGTCGTCATCGACGCCGTTCCACACATCGGTGGCGCCCGGATTGATCGATATGTTGTTGTCATCGCAGTCGATGTCAGCGGCGTAGCCGTCGCCATCGCCGTCACCGGGCAACTCGACCATGAAGCAGGCGTCGTCCGAATCGCGATGCTGCAGGACTCCACTCTCGTTCTCATAGAGATCGGCGTGGACGCAGTGCCAGCCTTCGACCAGTCCCATCGCCATGTTCGGCCCGCGAACCGGGAAGGTCAGGTTCTCGCTGCTCCAGCCCTGCTCGCCACCGGTCCAGGTGAACTCGCCAGAATCGATGTTGGTGTCGGGAATCTGGTCGCCCGTGGTGCTGTTGTTGAGGAACCATTCGAGGCGGTATTCGGAACCCAGTTCGGTCCAGTAGGAGGTCAGTTGGGCGTTCACCATCGTGAAGTCGTTCATGTAGGCGGTGTAGTTCGTCCAGTCGGTGCCGGCCACGAGGTCGGTCGCGAAACCACCCCAGCCACAGGTCTCGATCGCGACGCCGTACGCCACCCAGATCTGTGAGCCCAGCGCATCGGCGTCCGTCGGACTCTCTCCCGACCTGTCGTACAGGCGAATCGCATCGATGTAATGGCAGCCGGTCGCATTGGCACCCGAATCGGTGAGGTTGGCCATATCGACATCGAACACCATGCCGCCGGACAGCGGGTCATCGATGAGAATCACGGTCATGTCCCAGCTCGTCAGGCTCTGTGGCGTCTCGTCGAGGTGGCGCATCGACACCAACAATCCGTAATCACGGGAATCGTTCATGCCGTAGGCTCGGAGTTCCATCGACGTGTTCTCGTCCCACAGCTCGACGTCGAAGGAGGACGACAACTCGTCGACGACATCGTGCATCTCGACCTCCAAGTGAAGTCCAGTCGTGATGACGTCGAAGCATGCCTCATCACTGGTCAGCGTCTGGTAGGTGCCATTCTCGTCCTGCACCATCAGATTCGCCACCAGACAGTAACTGCCTGGACTCAGTCCCGGCACGCCAGCGACGCCCGCCACATCCCACCAGATGCTCTCCGTGCTGACCGCCGCCGTGGCGTTCCATTCGATCGATTCCCAGTCGCCCGCCGGCACCGGCTGGCCGAACATCGACAACGCGTACTCGAGCCGGTATTCGGTATCTATCGTCAACATCGATGATTCGGCGTCGATGTGCACCATGTCCGGCGCCGCCAGACCTGCCGTGAAGCTCGTCATGCTCATGGTGAGAATCAACTCGCCGGTAGGTCCGTCGTCGCTGCCGTCATCCGGCAGCGCGACGCAGATGTATCCGCCTGCAAGGTCGGCCAGTTCCGCGGTGATGTGGCCGCTGGCGCTGAAATTCTGGGTGAACAGCACGATCGGGTCACTGAGGCTGGACGCGTTCGGCAGGTCGTGCGACACGAACATGCCGAGCATGATGTCATTCACGTTGTACACCTTCCAACTGGTTATGGTGTTGAAGGGCGCTGGCACAGACCCCATCCAAGCATCGAAGAAGCCATCACTGGCCGAACATATCTGACTCATCGGGTATGGCGAGCCGTCCGCCATCGGTGGGGCTGGGAAGTCGAGGTGATACGGGGTCGCTTGAGCGACGCCATCCGAATCGGTCAGGATGAACACGAAGTCCAACGTGCCGTTGTCGGTTACCGTGCCGTTGTCGGTGCCGGTTCCGTTGTCGGGGCCCGTGCCGTTGCCGGTTCCCGTGCCGTTGTCGGTGCCGTTGTCAACATCAGGGTCGGGTAGCGGATCGGTGCCGTTCGTCTGGTTGCCGGTGTCGTCGCCACCCGGGTCAGTCGGGTCGACCGGCGACACCTCGATGCCTTCGAGGCATCCAGCGAAAGCGGATACCATCATCAGTAGGGTCGCCAGCAGAGTCATTCCTGTTCTCGTCATCGCCGAAGCGAGAACATCGCTGATTGATGAATGTCTCGGCGGCGACGCGACGACGATTACGGATGCAGTGAATCTGTCTGCCGCATGCCTGTTCATCAGTTCGGCAGAACCGCAGAATGCGGCCCCCGCCCAGATGCGCAGTTGACATCAACGGGCCCGGTGAGGTGGATGTATTTCCGGTTCTCAGCCTTGGAACCGGGCGACTCTGGGCGTTGAATGGCACGCGTTCGCGTCAGCAGCAGGCGGTAGAAGAGCACATCAACAGAGAGGTGGACGGAGCGGCGAGGTGAGCGGAGTTGAGAGCGATGGTCACCGGCGGCGCGGGATTCATCGGCAGTCATCTCTGTGAAACATTGGTCGCGCGCGGGCACTCGGTCTGCGCGGTCGATGACCTGTTCCGCGGCAAGAGGAGGAATCTGGAGGGCTGTCTGCCACTCGACGACTTCCATCTCGTGTCGGGTGATGCTGGTGACCTCGCGGTGCTGGAGAAGGCGCTGGACAAGTTGGGCACCGTCGACGTCGTGTTCCATCTAGCGGCGATCAACGGCACCCGCTGGTTCCATGAAAGGCCCGATCTGGTCGCCAGGGTCAATCTCTCGACGGTCGAGAGCGTCATCGATTTCGCGGGAGTGCACGGCTGCCGAATCGTCTTCACCTCAAGTCCGGAAGCGTTCGGCGAGCAGCCGGAGATGCCCCTTGGTGAAGGTTCTGATTCGATTTTCAGCGCCGCTCATCTGCATCGCCGGCATTCTTACGGCGCTTCGAAGTATCTCGCCGAACTGCTACTCCAGCACTCGGTGCATGAGGACAGGCTCGACGCCCGCATCGTCCGACCGTTCAATGCCTACGGACCCCGGCTGCCCGGTGATGCGTACGGCCAGGTGGTGGCAATATTCCTCGATGCGTGTCTGAGAGGCGAGGACATACCGGTGCACGGAGACGGCAGTCAGACCAGGTCATTCACCTATATCGACGATATCGTGGAAGGGATTCTACTGCTCGCAGAACTCGATGTGGGTCTAGACGGCTCTCGACTGGCCGGTCGGTCGTTCAATCTCGGCTCGACAGAGGAGGTGTCGATCTCCGACCTCGCCGCTGCCTGCATCGAAGTGTCGGGGGCTGATGTCGGTATGACTTCCGGTGATGCGCACCCCGGAGACTCACTGCGACGACTGCCCGACACAGAGCCGGTAGTGGCGGCACTCGGCTGGCGCGCCTCGGTGTCGATGATGGATGGACTTCGCCGCTGCTGGGCCTGGCTCATGGCTAGCCGACCTCCTGCGTCGGATTGATGGCCCTGACGGGCCTGCCGAGCCGATGACAGAGCCCGGGGCGCGACTGCGGGCGCTGCGCAAGGCGCACGCTGCCGAGATGCGAGGCCGTGCTGATGCCATCTCGGTCAGGGTGGAGGATCATTTGGAAGTCATCCACGAGTTGATCGAGAACAGGGGCGAGGCGAGGGTCGGTGCGATCGCCGAACATCTCGCGGTCAGCCGACCGACCGTGACCAGAATGCTGCAGCGGATGGCTGCTGACGGCTGGGTCGAATACGAGCGCTATCGACCGGTCATCCTGACCGAAAACGGCCGCCTGCATTCGGAGTGGATGCGGCATCGGCACACCGTTCTGGTCCGCTTTCTCATGATGCTTGGGTTGCCGGCCGAAAGAGCCCATCTGGAGACCGAAGGAATCGAACACCACCTCCATGCCGACACCGTTCAGAGGATCGAGCGGCTGGTCGATGAATATCGAGAGGATAAGACCATCCGGACCGATTCAGAGAGGGATCGAGGTGAGTGATTCTCTTCGACCCATCCGGGTCGCTCTGCCCTTCGCTTCTCGCGCGCTGATCGGCATGGTACATCTGAAACCGCTGCCCGGCAGTCCGACCTTCAGCGCCACCGATACCGACATCGATGATGTCGAAGAAGCGGCGTTGCGCGATGCTCGCGCCCTCGCTTCTGGAGGTGCCGACGCCTTTCTGGTCGAGAACTTCGGCGACGCCCCGTTCCACGCCGAGCGAGTCAGCCCGGTGACCATCGCGGCGATGACCCGAATAGTTCGCAGGATCGTCGTCGAAGTCGCCGAGCCGGCCGGCCTCGCGGTCGGGGTCAATGTGCTCCGGAACGATGCTATTGGTGCCCTCGCCATCGCCGCCGCGACCGGGGGTCGCTTCATTCGAGTCAACGTTCATGTCGGTGCGATGCTGACCGATCAGGGGGTCGTCGAAGGCCGAGCGGCGAAGACGCTGCGGCGCCGCGCGGCGCTGCGGCTCGGTCCCGGCTCATCTCTGCCGGTAGCCATCCTCGCCGACATCGGCGTCAAACACGCAACGCCGCTGAGCCAGGGCTGGAGCCTCGAAGCGGAGGCCACTGATGCCTGGAACAGAGGCCT
>Ga0310122_10001965_pt1 | contig 13118 bp, 12 predicted proteins | sample CB6_Bottom_1051__FD_203503 | JGI IMG/M metagenome (GOLD analysis project Ga0310122, IMG submission 203503) | Marine microbial communities from Western Arctic Ocean, Canada - CB6_Bottom_1051 | ecosystem: Environmental > Aquatic > Marine > Oceanic | place: Canada: Western Arctic Ocean | collected...
ATATCATCCACGGATTCTAATGGACATATAAATCTTACCCCTAACGGAGCAGGGGATGTTGTTATAGGAAACATTCAGATTGATGGTAATCAGATAGCGAGTTCAAGCGGTAACATCAATATGGCACCTGCAGGTGATGGTATAGTACACGGCTCATCTATAGCCTTTTGTCATAATTATAACGATGCTCCAAACACAGACGAAAACTATCTCCCCTGGACCGATGCAACTGAATCGGCAACGGCAGGTGGCAGGAAGGGATATCTTTGTATGTTTGATATGGTCCTAAAAAAAATTATTTGGCGCACAGGATCCGCTAATGCGCACACTATGACGATTAGGGTTGAATCCTGTGCTGATGGAAATCCCTTAACGGCAGGAAACATAGTAACCGTAGCAACTGCAACCCAGGCCCACGATGGTACGGACCATAAGGTTTATGCATCAGTAGCAAGTGATTTTGATTCTACCCCCATTGTCCTGGTAAAAGATATGGCGGTTATAACATTCCAGGCGGATGTAGATCCAGGTGGATCTGATTGGTATATATCTACATTATGGCAGACGGCGGAATAAATTGAGAAAAATTATGGAAAAGGTCTATCAGGTTATCAACGACTGTAAAAGGAAGTATGGTGATAGGTTTTTGTATTACTTGACGGGCAGCCACGCCAGGAATGAAACTGCATTCAACGATTATGACATCTCAATTGTGGATACAGAAGACAACCAGGGCGATTGGGCTGATCTGCTGAAAAGGTTCATAGGTGTAAACGATTGGAAGGGTAGAGGTCTTCACGCCCAAATCAATCAATATATACCTGCGGTAATGGAAATGAGCAAACAGGAATACTATGATCATAGGAATATGAAGGTAAAAAGATATTATTATTCCGAAAGTAACGAAAAAGAAATGTGGAACGACGCTATATCATTAGGCAACAATTTGTGGGGACACGAAAGTAACCTGGTAAGCGCAAAGGCAAGAGATCAGGGCCTTGTTATGGGACCGTTAGTCTGCATACAGTTATGAAATACAACAAACATATAGTCTTTTTTATTGGGATCTGCACAATGGTTGGATCCGCATTTACCATTGATAGTCGCTATGCAAAGAATGTCGATGTTTATGAATTACAATTTGATATCCAGGTGGTGGACCAAAGGCTGAACCTTAAACTTCTTAAGGACCGTGCCGATGCGCTACAGGAAAGGATCTGGAAATATACGGACCGCTATGAAGATAAAGTAATGCCAGAAACGGTTAAAGAAATGGTCCGTGATATGCAAAAAGAATATGATGAGATTATGGAAGAGATTAGGATTAAAAAAGAGGTTGATAAACCAGGGGGAAACGCATAGTGGACACACTTAAAACATTATCAGCAGGAGTTGGCGGAGTGACGGTATGGTGGATAGATATGATTCATCCGATTGTTCAGTTGGCAGTATCCCTGGCGACACTTGTTTACATCATAGTAAAAATAAAAAACGAACTTAATAAAAAGGAGAAGTAATAATGGCTAATAACTGCATTATATCTGTGTCGTTAGAACCACAGATTGACACATCAGAAACAGTAGACGGAATCGTCTATTCTTATCTGGGCGTAGAAGGTAATGTCGGTGTGAACGGTGGTAAAAGATCTACCGATTTTGCCGATTCTATGGCCGTGAAATATGTTGGTATCGTAGAAGATGCATCTGCAGCCCTACCTGCAACGGCGCTCCTGGCAGGGTTCACTACGGACGGGACCATACCATCCACATCGATGGAGGCATTCTATGTAAAATTGGATAGCCTGGTGGGATCACCAACCGTTTCCGTACAAATTGCATCAAAAGTACACGCGGTTCTTACTGCGGTTGGCGATGCAGTATGTATCCCCTGCAGCGCAGAGGCTATAGCAGGTGCTAAAATTAAAGCATCGGCATATTCAGCAGATGTTTCAGAAGCAGGAGTTACCTGTGTCATAATTGGCAACTAATGAATCTATCTGCATCACAAAAGCAGAATTATCTGCGTAGGATGTATGTAGATCCGTTTTTCTTTGCCAAAGTATTGTTTGGCGATAAGGGAGATCCTATGCATTACCATATTCGTAAAAAATCTCCTGAATTTCACAAAAAAATAGTGAATAAACTGCTATCTATGAACCCTGGGGACAAATTAGCAATTGTTGCGCCCAGGGGACACGCAAAAACTACATTATGTTCGCTTATTTATCCGTTACATCGGATTTTATTCGGTGAAGAACACTTTGTTTTGCTTATTTCGGAGTCTGAAACACAATCCAAGTATTTACTCGAAACATTAGGCGACGAAATAGAGTATAATCCAATATTAAAGTATTTTTTCGGTAACAGAATGGGTGCTATATGGGGAAAAGAGGAAAAACAGATCATTGGCGGCTTTGATGAACACGGGAAAGTCATAAATAAGTGTAAAATCCTGATCCGTGGTACAGGACAGAAGGTCCGTGGCCTGAAATATGGCGCATATCGTCCAACATTGACAATAATTGACGATGGTGAGGGTGAGGCCAACACGGTTACCGAATTACAGAGAGATAAATTTAGAAGATGGCTGAATGGTGCCGTTATTCCTGGTAGCGCAGACGCAAAAATGATATTTGTAGGCACAATTATAGACGATGATTCCTATTTGAATAGGATAGCAGGTGCCAGGGCTTGGGACCGTAAAGGGAACCATAAGGTAAAGGGTTGGGATACAATGTTCTTCCAATCTGTTATACAAGATACAGAACCAGGAAAATTTTCATCTTCAGGTTTGGAGATACTTGATAAAAATGGCGTACCTGAAGTATTGTGGAAAGAACATCGGCCATATGATTGGCTGATGAAAGAAAAGGATCGACTGATATCAGAAGGCGATGCATCATATTTCTTCCAGGAATACCAGAACATTCCAATGGATGACTCTTTTAGGGTATTTAAAAAAGAACACATACAGTATTACAACGGAATATACCTGGAACAAGATGGATTTCAGTTCCTACTGAAAACGACAGGTGGGATCAAAAAGCAGATACCGATCAATGTGTTTATGGGAATAGATCCTGCATCATCCGAAAATGTCAAAGCGGATTATTCTGTGATAATGATCATAGGCGTAGATGATGAATTTAACATCTATGTCCTGGATATGTTCAGGGGGCAGGTAGCACCATTTGATTGTGGACAGAAAATATTTGAATATGCCGATATGTATAAACCTAAATTGGTTAACATAGAAGAAACGGGCCATTTTATGTTGAGGGATTATGTCTATAAAGTTTCAAAGGAAACAGGCAGGTTTCTTAACATAATGCCAAAAAAAGCGATTAAGGCCAAATATTATAGAATAAAAGAAATGCAACCCTATTTCGCAAGTGGAGCCGTCTTTATGAAAGATTCCCATTTTGAATTAGAACAGGAACTGTTAGCGTTCAAAGAACACGGGACATTCAAAAAAGACACATTGGACGCTTTGCGTTGGTCTATGGACGATATGTATAAACCGACTGTGTCTATGAACAAGAAGGGGGAATGGATTATTCCAGACCTTCAGGTTGGTTGTGATTGGGAAACGGGGCAGATGATTTACAATTAGGTATGATAAACGATAATAGAATTGGATACTACACAATTAGAGAGTTTGGCGCAAGAGTTGATCGGCGGTTACACCTGGATGTTTATTGCGGCCTTCTTCTTGATTTTATTCAGGTCCACAGTAGAAGGATTAGTTGCGTCATTCAAAATATTTTTTGGCAAAGGGCTTAATACAGATGACATTATATTCATCTTTATCGAGGGAAAAAAGTATGCAGCAAGGATCGTAAGGCTTGGTATGTTTAAGTCCGTTATGACATTGTACGATGTGAGCCGCACATCGGATGGAAAAGCGTACATATCAGGTGGAGAAAAATTGGAAATACAAAACGATAAAATAAAGGATTTCGTAATAACAAAACCGCTTACAAAGGTAGATCTTGAGTCCTGGGAAGACGGTTTCAGCGAAACACTATAGGAGAACATAAGTTATGGCAAAGAAAAAAGCAGCAAAGAAAAAAGCAGCAAAGAAGTCCTGGATAGAACAAACCTGTCCTGCGAGTCTGACACCAATCGGGTGGGCAGAAAATATTGTTGCACATCCGTTGAATTTTGAAAATGGCAATGGTCCAGAAATCAAACTTGCAGAGGATTTTATAAAAGCAAACAAATGAAAGTTGAAAAGTTAGATCTGCCTGAAATAGAGGCTGAAGATGTGCGTACCGCATATATTATGTGCGAAAGTATGTCTTCCACTTATCGCTATCAAATGGCGGAAGATGAAGAATTCTATCTTGGTCAGCAGTTAACGCTGCCGCAAAAGGATTATCTGATATCCGTTGGGCAACCACCAGAGTCCAACAACAAGATACGCCCTGCGGTTGAAACGGTCCTGGCCAACATATCAGCATCATCTCCAGAGTGGGATTGTGATCCTATGGGTAAGGGAGATGAGGAATTCGCATATATATGCAATGCTATGCTTGATAGGATATGGGAAGATTCCGACGGTAGTGTGCAGTACAGACAGATCTGTAAGGATTATATCGTAAAGGGATTAGCCTATCTGTTCGTGTATCCCGATTGGAATGCCGATGAAGGCCTGGGCGGTATGCGCTTTAAAAGGCTGCCACCAGAGTCTGTATTTGTAGATGCAAACAGTATGTTGCCAGACTTCAGCGACGCAGCCTATATCATTTATTCGGATATACACACGAAGGACAGTCTGAAGATAACCTTCCCCAGGTTCAAGGATATTATAGAAGAAGCAACATCAGACCATACCCCCAATGAAACATCTTCTGGCAAGTATGATCGTGACGAAACCTGGACCAGGGCAGATGTTGGCGACAATTATATGGAGAAGGTTAGAAAATATGTCTATTGGACAAAAGTAAATGTACCGTTTGTCAGGTTAACGGATCTCAACACAGGACACACACAAATCTATAATAGAGAGCAATATCTGAATGAACTGCAAAAGGATAAACAGTATCAAGGTTTGCTTAAAAAGGAAGTTATAGACGAAGAAATTATTTATCGCACTCAAATCAGAGAAGTATTCGTTATCGGCGACATAATAGCATATGATGAGGTCCTGCCAATAACACGATATCCTATTATCCCTGCCTGTAATGAGCATACGGGAACGCCGTATCCTGCAGGGGATGTAAGACACGCCAAATCACCACAAAGGATGTTGAACAGGACAGAGGCATTGCTCATCTCTCATACATCTGCCACAACAAATTTTAAACTTCTTTATGAGGATGGCGCTATGGATGCAGGAGAAGTTGCAAAATGGCATATACCCAATGCGCTGATTCGTGTTAATCCTGGAGCATTAAGAGAACAAAAAATTAAAGAATTCTCACCACCTGCAATATCAGGCCAATTGTTCCAGGAGAAGGCCCGTTATGAAATGGACATAGAACAAGTATTTGGTGCCTATAAGTATATGCAAGGATCTTCCGCTGATGCGCCTGGGACCGTAGGTGAGGCACAGATCATCGATGAGGCCGTGGCCAGGAAACAAAATTGGAAGGTATTGCCCATATACGACGCATTGGTCAGGGCTGCGAAGATCGTCCTGGAATGGACACCGCTTGTATACGACCAACAGAGAACAATTAGAATTATAAACCCTGATGGATCCAATCAGGAGATCACGATGAATAAGCCCGTATGGGATGAGAAACAGGGCAGTATCGTAAAGTTATATGATATGGCATCAATCAAACTTGATGTAAGAGTGGTTATAGGTAGTACCAGGGCAAAGTCGCCCCAGGCAAAACTACAAAAAGATTTAATGCTGCTACAGGCAGGTATATACGACAGAACACAGGTAATATTGAATATGCCTGGTGACATAGATAAAGCGTCGTTAATGGCCAGGGTAGGTGAGATCCAAAATCTACAGGCCCAGGTACAACAACAACAGGAACAGATAGAGAAACTCGAAGGTGATATGCAAACCAGAGAAAGAGAACTGTTCCACAGTAAGATGAGAGCAGAGATATCAGAGGCGACAAAGCCTGTAGCAAAAGCACAATCAAAACTTCAATCACAAATGCAGTTAGAAGGGAGTCGGGCCAAAGACAATACGGCTATGGCCGCAACGGACCTAAAAAGGGCCGTCGATTCCGCTAACACTAATGCAAATGCGGTTAACTCAAACCCTAAAGCACCTGCCGTGGCAGGTTAACTCCAAAGGAGAGCATCGTAATGGCAACAGAAGAAAAAAAAGTAGAACAATCAGAGGATAACCTAATTGATGTGTTGGATGAATTCAATGCAAAGCAAGAAGGCTCCGATGTTGTTGCTGCCGAAACCGAATCACCAGAACAGGCACAAGACCGCCAGGAGGCGATCTCGTACCTAATCGACAAGAAGTTTCAGGATACACCTGAAGGTAGAGAAAAGTTGGCTACTGCCTATAAGGAATTGCAGAGCAAGACCGATAAGGAAAAGTCAGCGTTTAACCAAAAGTTTGATCACTATGAACGATTGGATAAACTCGATTCCTACCTGAAGGAACATCCAGAATCAGTTCAGTTGTTACAATCGAAGATTACAGAGGAAAAGGAACAATTGGCAGGACCACCCCCCAAACCTGATGGCTATGACATCTTGGATGAAAGTATTGAAAATACTGAATCCTCTACCTGGCGTGACGAATACAATGCCTGGTTGATAGAACAGGGAAGGTTGGCGGCAGCCAATGAGGTTCAGCAGTTTAAGAATGACCTGGCGTCCAGGGAAATGGCTCGTCAGGATGATGCTGAATTAACACAACTTGGTCTGGACAACGATCAAAAAGGTGAATTCCGAAAATTCTTAAACGATCCTGCACATCTGAACAACAAAACGCTTGTTGATGTTTGGCGGTTTCTAAACGGTGATGGAGCAGTAATGCCAAGTGGTGGTAAAACTGCGGATCGAAAAAACCTGCAGACGAGCGCAGCAGCAGTCCAGGGTAACACCCCGACTGCAATTACACCACAATCCGAAGAACTAAATAAGTTTTGGGATGGTATTATGAAAACCACGAATCGGCAATAGGTCGATTGTGGCGGAGTTAATTACTTAATTCTGCAGGGTAGTTAAAGGAGTTCCAAAATGGCACAACCTTATAGTTATGGATCTGGAACCGCTACCCAATTCACCACGGGCGAACAACGCCAGGTACTTGAGTTAGGCGAAAAGATTCATATGTTTAACCCAGATGTGACACCCATCTTTACTGTTATGGGAAGAATGTCTACATCAGTAACCCCCGTTCCGATTTTTGAATGGATGGAAGATGAATTTTTCATCCGTCCAGATGTGAAATTGATCACAGGCGCATCTACGGTCCAAGACCGTGGTGGTTCCGCAGGTGATAACGACACGGGATTCATCATCAGAATGGCTCGACAAGCACAGTTTGAGGCTTTTGAAAAAGGTGCGATTTACACTATCTCTGGTTTAGGGACAGGAGAAACGCAGTTTGAAAGCGCAAATACTGATGTTGAACTAATGTGTGTCGCTCTTGGTAAAGAGGCGGACGCAGGAACAGTCGGTGGTGCAGTTGCCGCATCTGATTTAGATGTTGCATTTGTACATTCTGACCTTGCATCCCCTTCGTTTCGTTACGACAAGAACGCTACAACCGCGGTTGGTTTCGCATATACTGCGACATCGACAATCACATTCACATACATCGGGAATGTCGGAGAATGCTCCGACCTGGATCAGCCTGGTCATTCTGCTACGCAGACTAACCTAACTGACAATGAAACGGCAACCGTGTATCAATCCAGAGTTGGATGGAGAGAAGGTGCTAACATCGGCGAAATGTCATCCAAAAAGGTTCGTCGGTTAAAGAACTGTACGCAGATCTTTAGAGAGCCTTACTCAATCACGGGTACCCAAAATGCATCCAAAATGTATGGTGGTCCTGAAATGTCACGACTCCAGGCAAGGAAATTGAACAAAATCAAGATGGATTTAGAATATGCTATCTTGACAAATGGTGCAATTTCCCTGGACGCATCTTCAGAAAATCCCCAAAGAACAATGGCAGGTTTAGGCGTAGGCGGATCAGCAGGAGTAATCCAATCGCTGAATGCAGATGTTAATACAGGTTTGCAGATGACGGAAGCGTATACAAGTTCTGCCGTTGGTGGATTGGGCGAATTCGACGATGTTCTGGAAAAAGTATTCCAGGATAGCCTGTCGGGATCTATGCGGAAAACCGCATTTTGCTCAAACCGTTGGCTGAAGAAGTTGGTAGGCCTGGCTCGTACAGACAATTCTACCAATCTGAATGCTGAAATGGGATCAAACGCTACCGCAGGATTGCGTGTTACAAAATACTTTGGGCCAATCGGAGAAATGGACTTTGTGGTCCATCCGTTGCTCAATAGTACATTGGATGCGTATGCGGTTGTTCTTGACTTTGCGAATATTGCCTGGCGCCCGTTGGCATCCAGGGATATGCAGTTGAGATCAAATGTGATACAGGATGGCCGTGACGGTCAAACTAACGAGTGGTTGATCGAAGCAGGGCTTGAAGTTCGGAACGAACAAACCCACGCTATTTTAAAATTGGTTTAATACCCAATATACACTCATCGGAAGTATTGGGGGCGGAGTCGCATCCGCCCCTGGTACTGTTGAAATGAGATTGATAGCAGCAATACTTGAGGAAATAACAGAAATGCATAAATCAGGTAAAAAAAGTTATCCTAAAAAAAAGGGACATCCTGGTAAAAAGAAATATGTCAGGCGCACAAGAAAATCTACATCAAAGAAGTCAAATCTGAATAAATTATCAAGGTATTAGATATGAGATATCAAGAATTATACGAAATGGTCGATATGGGTATGCTCCGTGCAAGTGTCAATTATCCCGTATCAGACAATCTGAAAGAATTCTTAATAACACAAGCGGTTGATAAGATCGGGGAAACCGTTGTATTAAAGAAAAAAACATTATCACCATCGGTGTCAAACGCCACGGCCATATTGGACGCTGACGATATCACATCAAAGATTTATAAAGTTGAAAGCGGTTCATATAATCTTCCCTTTATCAGCGAAGAAACAACAAACCCAAATACAGACACAAATACAATAACAAACAATGCCTGGTATGTAAAGCAGGACAGGGTATTAACGGGCGAAATAACAAACCTTTCCATTACAGATGTAGATCCAAGTCTTTGTGAATTTGAACATCCTGGACACGGATTAGCGGTTGGAAACAGAATATTTATAAGTGAAATGGCAGATATTGTGAAGCCAGGCGTAAAACATCCTTTAAACGGCCAAATATGGCGTGTAGTGGGCGGAGATGATGAATTGGTAGAGATCTATGCCAAAACCAATATACACGCTAATGAGGGGTATTCTGTCCCCCTGGGCGCATCTGGCATATGGGAAGACAGAACATATAAGATACATTTCTTAAAGTCCCCTGAAGGGACCATAAAAGTTTATTATTATGCAAAGCCCACACCAATGGACAGTTTGGCGAGTGAGGTGGACCTGCCAAGTGAATTGATCTCTGCGGTTGTGCATTTAGTTATAGCCAGGCTAATGTCGATAGACGGCCAGATGCAAATGGGATCTGGACATCGTGGCATAGCAAGACAGATAATAGAAGATTGGATTCAGTCCAGGACCAGAAGAGAACAGTTTCCAGATATTCTTCCACCACCGTTAATTGATTTTATGAACAAGTAGGGGACATTATGGCAACATTAGGCACAAGAGTAGAAGATCTCATTGGAAGTGTATCCGATACTACGGCAACAGATAGCGCATTAACAGATGCAGCCCAGGAAGTCTTAAATGTACTTCCAGATGAATGTCTATGGTTGGTAATAGACGAAAGTGCAGACATAACTACAAATGGGTATTCAGTAGATACCTGTAAAGTTATGGCAGTAACAAGGGATGGCGAGTTTTGCAAGTTGATGCCCCTGGCCTACGAAAACAGAGTCATCAATGTCCCTGAAAGTTTATTTGCCCCTTCCACAAATATGCCCGTATACATCCTGAAGGAAAACAAGGTATCAGTATATCCTGCAGGATTCGGTCAGTTTAAGATCCAAAAGGTGAATTATCCAACAATCTCAAGTACAGATACTAATATAGGTAAGATTGAAAAGTCTGGTGTAGCAGTTGATCCTGGTGATGGCAAGTTTACAAAAACATCTCACGGCTTATCAGTCGGTGATAGTATCACATTAGAAAATTGGACCAAAGATGTGGGTGGCGGTGCATTCCCTGAATTGGAAGGGATGACATCACAGGTTAGCGGAACAGAGCCAATAACTTCATCAACATTTTATTTAGAAGGAGTTACTGAAGCATCGGAGGCCGCAACAGGATCCTTTGTATCTGGGACGATGTTCCCAAAAGAATTAGAACACATTGTTGTCCTGGGGGCAGCATTGAAAGGCCGAATATGGCAATTAGTAGACAAAAGAACAAGTTTACCTGCAGCGCCTTCGTTAGTTACTCTATCATCACCCCCACCGTTGGATGCCATAGACACATCTCTGTCGTCCCCCATATCATCCACATATACGGCCCCAACGGCACCCACCAAACCAGGCGCTGCAAACTTTACATACACACCGCCAAGCAAACCAACGGCACCACAGTCACCATCGTTCACCTATACAAGTCCATCAGTACCAACGGCGCCTGGCACACCATCATTTACATATACTGCACCATCACCACCTACGCCACCAGGCGCACCAAGTTTTTCATTTACACCACCTAATTCACCCATAGCACCTGGGGCGCCACAGTTCACATATACTGCACCAAATCTACCAACACCACCTGGAACGCCATCGTTCGTGTATTCGGGGCCAACGGCACCAACGCCGCCAGGTACACCTACATTTACATACACGGCGCCAACACTACCGCCGACGCTTGTACAACCTGGATTCACATATACAAGCCCTACACCGTTTCCAACGGCACCAGGAACACCATTTTTTCAATACACAAGTCCAACCTTAACGCTTGATGCTGCTCCTGTCATTGCGGATCTGGACCTGTCTAACATAGTGGTCCCATCTAAACCTTCGGTATCAATATCATATACTGCAGCCACAGGTGGTGATGCGTCTAATTCGGATGCGTCTTCACAGGCCACGGGACCAACGGCAGTAGGATCTGTTGCTGCTATCGCAGATGCATTATATGGGAACTTACCTACGGTCCCGACATACATTACGCCGCCTGTTACTACAAACTTTTCTTCTGCAGAAACATATATAACATCAAACGAAGATATTGAACTCGCCCAGGCGAACATAACAAAGAACCAGGGCATACTGCAGGAGTACCAATTAACCATATCTAATAATTTGAATAAATTCAACGCAGAGTCACAAGATTTCCAGGCAAATATTAAAAAACTTGACCGCGAATTTGAGGACGCCATAAAACAGAATATAGCAGATGCACAAAATGAAGTTCAAAAGATCATTAAACAGGCAGATGTTGATTCTTCGGTAGCACAACAGGATGCGAGATTGGAAACAGAAGTAAATCTTCGCAATAAATCACAGGACCAGGCGTTGGATGTGCAAAACAAGGCCCAGGCACAAATATTGGAAATAACTAATTCCGCCAAAGCAACGGAAGTTGAAGTTGAACAGGTAAGGCATAATGTGCAGTTGTACCAGGCAGAAGTACAGAGATACCAACAGGAAGTCGTTGCAGCGGTACAGGAACACCAGGTGAATGAGATCCAGACAGAAATAGCGTTATGGCAGGGAGAACAAACTCATAAGATCCAAAAATATACTGCAGACATAAATAACGCACAGTCATCCTATAGAACGGCATTTGATGAATATGCTGCTGAAAATAGCAAGTTTGCTGCTGAAGTACAGGGTTGGGGATTAAAGGTTCAGGATGCCCAAGCGGCGTACAGGGTAGAAGTTGATGAATATTCAGCCGATAGCGGCAAGTATCAAGCAGAGATCCAGAAGTATGGACAAGAATTAACCAACGCACAAGCGGTATACAGGGAAGGTGTCGATGAGTATACGGCATCTAATCAGAAGTATGCTGCGGAAGTTCAGTCATATGCATCAGAATTAAACGATTCCCAGGCATCATACAGGGCAGATGTTGATTCATATAATGCTGAAACCACAAAGTATACGGCAGAAACCCAGGCGTATTCTGCAGAGATAGGCAATGCCCAATCAGCGTATAAAGAGGCGGTTGATGAATACACGGCCACAAGCGGTAAATATTCCGCAGAAGTCCAAGCATATTCCATTGAAATAGGTAAAGCACAGGCGGTGTATAAAGAGGCAGTTGATGAGTATGCAGCAGAGAGCCAGAAGTATTCTGCAGAGATCCAGGTTTATTCCATTGCGGTCCAAAACGCACAGGCATCTTATAAACAGTCTGTCGATGAATATGCGTCGAGTAGCGGTAAATATGCTGCAGAGATCCAATCATATAATGCCGAACTGTCGGACGCACAAGCGGTATACAGAGAGGAAGTAGACGAATATTCTGCAGCAGTCGGTAAGTTTGGATCTGAAATACAGTTATATGGTGCTGAATTACAGAACGCCCAGGCGTCCTATAAAGAATTAGTTGACGAAAAAACAATAGACAATCAATTATATGGTGCGGAGTTACAGGCCTATACTGCTGAACTCCAGAATGCGGTCCAGGAATACAAGGTTGCTTTAGACACCTTCGCAAATGAATTACAGTCATTATCGGGGATTAACCAAAGTATAATAGCAAATAATAATTCAGCAATCCAACATTGGCAAACAGAAAATAGCCTTGATCTAACCAATTATCAGGCCCAGGTGCAGGAATATCAAGCAGAAGTGGGTAGATATCAGGGGGAACACGGACTAATGTTAGCGGAACAACAGACAATCCAACAACAGTATCAGGTAGCATTGCAGGGCTATATGTCTAAATATCAACCAACGCCAGGGGTTCAGGGGAATGCTTGATGAGGAAAAGGCTTATTAGGAATGAAAGTATTGAGGTTAGACGATCCAAAAAGAACGGATA
>Ga0310122_10001966_pt1 | contig 13117 bp, 2 predicted proteins | sample CB6_Bottom_1051__FD_203503 | JGI IMG/M metagenome (GOLD analysis project Ga0310122, IMG submission 203503) | Marine microbial communities from Western Arctic Ocean, Canada - CB6_Bottom_1051 | ecosystem: Environmental > Aquatic > Marine > Oceanic | place: Canada: Western Arctic Ocean | collected...
GAGTGCTCGCAATATTCCGGAAGGCAGGGCCAACTTTGTCTTCTTCATTATCTTTATTGATAACGGACACATCCACAGGATCAATACCTTGATAGGAAGTATCAGGTGAGTTTGCAGGTTCAAAGTCAACTTTATACTCTATATCGTCGTCATCGATATCATCATCCACGCCAGTAACAGTGACTGTTTGTTCAGTAGACCAATCATCTGGAGTAAAAATTAGCCAAGCGGGGTCAACAGTTCCCTCGGTTACATCTGTAGAGGTTAGTTTAACTGTTACATAAGATTTTGGTGCTCTATTCAGTGCAACCGTGAAGGAGGTGTCAGTACCAGTTTCAGATGTAAATAAACCTCCAGAAGGAATGATGGTAAATCCAGGTCTCAGTTCTGTTTTAAATGTTGCGCCAGATATTGGTAGCGGATTGTTTGATGTATCCTCAACTACAGCCGCCATGCCATAATAGTATGTCTGCTGAAAATTAAATAAGGAATCTGGATCTAAAGTAATTGTCGTTTTAGTGGTATTAATGGTTGCGTTAAAGTCGAGATCTGTGCCATTGGAACTATTTTCCCGTAGAACAACAATATTAGTGATATTCTCATTAGTGAGCTCAGTATCATCCAGTTTTCTAATTGGTTCATCAAATGATAGGGTCAAATCTCGACTGATCGAAACACCAGTTGATAGATCAAGCGGTGCAAATGAAAGGGTTGGTGGATTCTTATCTGCAGCCCTGAATGTAGCCTTGGTATTGGTCACTTTCGGATTCAGATTTTTCCCTAAAGTGTCTGCGATGTCTGTGCTCACTTCAACATACACCAACTGATTGCTGGTAAAACTTATTTGCGGGTCAACAGTGAATATTGTTTTTTCTGGATTAATGGTTGCGTCAAAGATAATGGGTGTGCCATTGAGGTCACGATCCCTAAGAAGGATAAGACCATCTACAGAAAGATCAGTGATTGTGCTACCATCGACGAATCTGGCAGGCGAATTAAACGCAATGGTTATATTACTGGATGGATCTATACCTGTGGCTCCATCCTTAGGTGTGAAACTCACAATAAATTCGCGATTCGCAGTAAAGCAAGATGAGTTAAGGTCAATTTCATTACCAGTAGAATCCTGAAGACCAAATATTGAAACACAAACCCGCTGTTCACTTGTGAAAGGAATTTGAGGAACAATTGTGATTATGGGGAAAAAAGGTGAAATATCCGCAATAAATGGAATTGCAAAACCATTGATTGTTGAATCGTTCAGGGAAATGAGTTCTTTTAATGACTCAGTAGTAAAGGGCAGGCCACTGTGATGAAGAATAGGTTCATCTGAACGAATATATACATTACTGTTTATAGCCACACCTGTTGCATCTTTCTGAGGTGAGAAAGTAAGTACTGGTGGCTCTGTATCTTGGATTTGAAATACGACACCCTGAGCTTGAATAGGGATGCCAGAAGTATCTTGAATAGCACTGGCTAAACCCGCATAGACTTTTTGGGCGCTTTTAAATTTCGCGTTAGGCTCTACGGTAATTACATTCATATCAGCATTAATAGATGCGTTAAAAGCAATATTGTCACCATTAATACTTTCATCTCTAAGATGAATTAAAGTGGATACATTACTATTAGTAATCGCTGTGCCATCTTGAAGTTCAATTTGATTATTAAAGGTGAGTGTAATATTAGAACTGTCAGATACATTGGTCTCGCCTTTACCAGGATTGAAGGCTACAATGGCAACGGATGCAACCTCAAATGTTGCCTCAGTTAATGACAGTGCATTATTTGAAAAATCCTCTACTGCTGGTTTAATGGCAACATATACTTTCTGTTTACTATCAAAGTTCTCAGTTGGGTTTACTTTAACAACGGTTTTTCCTGTATTGATGGTTGCATCAAAAGGAATATCCTCACCACTTTTATCAGTGTCTCTTAGTATTATAAAATTATCGATGTCTTCATCATCAAGCGGACTAGCATCAAGGTTTCGAATTTTTTCACTGAAGGTGAGAGAAACAATACGATTAATGGCTACGTTCGTTGAGCCACTATCAGGATCAAAAACAACTGTTGGAGGGCTGAGATCTTGAGTCCAAAATGTTACTCCTTGGCGAGGTATGGGATTATTTAAAGTGTCTTCTACACCAGTGGAAACAGCAAGATATATTTGTTGCTCACTTTTGAAATCAGTTTGCGGCCTAACCATAATATCTGTTCTACCCGGATTAATTGTCGCTGTAAAACCAATAGGAGCACCATTAATGTTTTGCTCAGTCAATATCAAAAGCTCGTTGAGATCTGAATCGGTAATTGCCAAATCATCTGCTTTTCGTAGCGGTTTATTCGAAATGATTGTTGGCCAGCTGTTTATAGCAATACCTTTTGAGCTATCTTCTGGAGAAAAAGTAAGAATAGCTACATCAGCCGTTTTAAATGTAATTCCTGTATCAGGCACAACATTATTTGAACTGTCTTCTAATGCATTGCTTAAAAGTCCAACAAATATGGTTTGATCACTTCCAAAGAAATCCACCGGTTTAAGAGTGAAGATCATTTTATCATTATCCATATTCCCTTTAAAGGGGATATTGGCACCATTGGTATCATCCTTTCTTAAATGAAATATTTGATTTAAATCGGTACTGGATAGAGCATCACCATTTATTTTTCTAACGGGTTCATTGAACGAAACAATCACTTCTCGATCGATTGAAATACCCGTTTCTCCATCGCCCGGATCAAATGTGATTTGAGGCGGACTCACATCCGCAGCAGTAAAAGTAATTTCTGTTTTTGTAAAGGCTTCATCTAGGGGATTGTTCTTACCATCTTCGACTTCTTTTTTGACAGCGACATAGATTTTCTGTTCACTGATAAAATCGTTAATAGGTTCGATTTTAATTGATGTTTTAGCCACATTGATTGATGCATTAAAGTCGATAGTTGATCCATTGACGTCATTTTCACTAAGAATAAGTAAATCACCCACATTACTGTCATCAATTTCACTATCATCAAGTTTTCGAATAGAATTATTAAATGTAATGTTAATACTGCTATTCGCTGGAACATTTGTACTACTGTCTTGAGGAGACCAGGAAACGGTCAGTACTTCTGCTGTTTTAAATGTGATATTTTGCGTAGAAATTTTATTATTAGATGTATCTTCAACTACATCACTTATTCCAACATATATTGTCTGAAGGCTTTTAAAGTTATCCTTGGGATCAATAGTCATGATCGGAAAATTGGGGTTCATGCTTCCGTAGAAAGAAATAGGACTTCCATTTTCATTGTTTTCTCTTAAGGATACAATGGACGCTATATCTGTATTGGTAATGGTGCCGTTATCCAATTTTCGTATCGGTTCATTGAAAGAAATTTGGATTGTTGAATTAATTGCTACATTCGTATCTCCACTATCAGGATCCCAGGTAATTGAAGGGGGGACTATATCTGCAGCTGTAAATGTTGTACTGGCCGGATTGATTACATTATTGCCAGTATCCTCTACTGTTGAACCAATTGCGGCATATACCACTTGATTACTCGTAAAATCGTCTGCTGGTTCTATTGTTATTAGATTTTTTTGTGTATTGATGTATGCATCAAAATCAATCTTATTGCCGTTCACATCATTATTCTTTAATTCAACAAGATCATCTACATTTGAATCATCAAGTGCCGAATCATTTATATTCCGCACCGGTTTATTAAAACTGATTGTGACATTACTATTAGTAGGCACTTTAATTTGTCCTTGATAGGGGCTGAACGTTGCAACGGCTACATCAGCTGTTTCAAAGACTACACCATAATCATTGAGATTACCATTGCCATCCACAACTTTATTGTCCGAAGTATCTTCTATCATCCCTTCTCTAATACCAAAGTAAACTTTTTGCAGTGCATCAAAATTTGAATTAGGACTAATTGTGAGTACTGTTTTTTCTGGATTAATCGTAGCGTCGAATAGAATATCTGAACCCTGATTATTATTGTTTCTTAAAATTACAGCATAATCAATATTGTCATCTGTCAAAGCACCATTATCAGCCTTACGTACCATTTCGTTAAAGGTTATGGACATATTCCGATTGATCGCAACCTTGGTGGCAAGATCTCCCGGGCTGAAGGTGACTGTAGGAGGTGAAATATCTTTGACTGAAAATATTGCACTGGATGCATCCACAGGTATATTATTATTATCTTCAATTGTGTTGCCGATAGCCACATATACCTTTTGTTGACTGGTGAATTCGATTGTGGGATCAATGGTTATAATTGATTTTGTGAGATTGATATATGCATCAAAAGAAAGGAGAGCGCCATTCTCATTGGTTTCTTTAAGTGTGATCAACTCATCAACATTGCTATCAGTTATTGCTGAATTATCTAGCGTCCTAATTGGTTTATTAAATGTCAGTGTAATACTACTGTTTGATGGTACATCTATGGCACCATCCTTAGGGCTGAAAGTAATCGTTGTTACAGCTGCTGCCTGGAATGTAATGGACGTATCAGGGCTAGCGTTATTAGAATTATCCTCAACAGGTGCAATGGATACATAGATTATTTGCTCACTTTTAAAATTATCAATAGGGTCAACTGTAATGATAGGATAGTTTTTATCAATTGTCGCGTCAAATGCTATATCAGCTCCAGATGCATTAGCATTTCTGAGGTGGATTAGTGCATCCACATTATCATCATCTAACTCACCATCGTCAAGTTTTCTGATATTTTTATCAAAAGTAATGCGGATACTTTTATTCACGGCAACATTGGTTTCCGCATCTGAAGGGTCAAATGATGGAATAGGTGCAGAGATATCTTCTATGGTGAAGGTGGATGTGGTAGGAGCAATAGGATTTCGAGAGGTATCTTCTATGGTAGATTCTACTCCAACATAAATCACAGCTAGGCTGCTAAAATCTGATGTCGGTTTTAAAGTGATAATTGTTTTGTGGGAATTCACACTTCCATCATAAGGAATATCGTCCCCACCTAGATTGTTTTTACGAAGTTTAATAAGATTGTCAACATTGTTATCATCCAAAGGAGCACCTGATATGTGTCGCATAGGCTCTGAAAATGTCAAAATTATGCTACTATTGGCAAAAACGCTTGTGCTGCCATCCGCTGGTGAAATTTCTACGATGGGCAAGGTAGCGTCAACAGTTTTAAACCGAGACGATGTCACAGCAAGAAGATTACCTGCTGTATCCTCAACAGCACCTTGTTCACCTATTGCTGTGTAAACATATTCGAGACTATTAAACTCCGCTGCTGGTACAACAGTTATTTGTGTGCTCGTTGCATTAACCGTTGCGTCAAACGCAAAAGCGTTAAATTGAAGATCCCGTAGCGTAATTAATCCATCCACATTTGTGTCGTCCAACGCGGTGTCGTCTTGATTTCTTACCGGTTCATCAAAAACATAGGTGATGTTTGCTTTAACAGATACATCGGAAGTATTATGTGCTGGAGTAATTGTTACTGTTGGCGACGTTAAATCTATAGTTTGAAACGTAGAACTAATAAAGTCGACAGCATTATTAGCAGAATCTTCAACCTTTCCCGCCAGTACAGCCACATAATAAACCTGACTATAGTCAAGGTCAGCGGTGGGAACAATAGTCACAGTTGTTTTGGATCCATCTATCATAAATGTTGCAGGAACTTTTGGACCATTACTATTGTCTTTCCGAAGTTCGATATGAGTATCAATATTACTATTTGTAAGCTGCGCATCATCAACAGCTTGTCTAATTGGTTCACTAAAGGTAAGTGTTATGTTAAAGTTAGTAGCTACTCCAGTAGCTCCATTAATGGGCGCAAAAGTGACTTCGGGTGGTGTTTGGTCACTCGTGGTAAAATTCCAAGTTGTATTATCAACAATAGGGATGCCTGCATAGCCATTACCAGCAATGTCAGTTAGGGCTGTTGCATCCATCTGGACATGATAAGATGTATTACTCAGAAAATCATTAGTCGGATTGATTACAGCGTATATTGTGCTAAACGTTACATTAGCAGAATTCCCAACAATTGTTTCGAACAAATCATTATTTGAATCTTTAATATGTATATTTCCAGGTCCACCTGCCATATTCTCATCAAAGGTTATTAATAGATTATCTTTTATTCCTATATCCACCGCATTGTCTGAAGGAGTAAATGATTGTTTTGTCGGTGCCGTATTATCGATAGTAAAATTGGCTCCACTTGATGGTGTTGGATCCAAGACATTGCCTCCAATATCTTCTCCTATTGAAAGAGCGACTGTAGCAGATCCATCTCCACTAGAGACTGTATGAGTGTAAGAATATCGAACCGCATCCCATTGAGTCATATTAGAAGCCGCTAAGGTATTTGCACCTGAAATTGCAATTTTTGCTAAGGGACTTGTGCCCATAGGTTCATTAAATATGGCTGTTATGGTAACCTCTGTACCACTACTGTAGGGACCAGCAGGATCATAAGTGATAGCTGCAGTTGGTGCTTTTTTATCATTAAGGTTCAATGCGCTGGATAGTATTGAAGGGTCAGATGGATTAGATTTATTATCGTAAATGGAAGTAGCACTAGCAGCTGAAAGGGCGATTGTTTCGACTCCAGAAGGATTCCCCGCCACGGTAAGATTTAATCTGACATCAGTAGCACCTGCAGCAGGAGGGTTTCCGCTATCATCGGTTACTGCACTGATAGTCACTCCAGTTGCGTTACCGCCATTTTGTACAAAATGAACCGTAAAATCAGATGCATTAAGAGCGCCTGAAGCTCCAATAGCGCCGTAGGCAGCTTCATCAAAAGTAACATCAATATAACTATTGTCAGCTTGCAAAGTCATTGTTGATAACAGAGGTCCGTTAGCATCAGTTCCAAAAACGGCAACGGTAGCAGCAGTGGCCTGATCGTATTGATCTTCAACCTCAGCAAGTCCTACGTAGACATTTGCCTGGGCGCTCAATGGATTTGTAGGATTAATAGTAATTACTTTTTTATCCGCACTGATTGTGGCGACAAAAGGAATATCGGCGCCTGCAAGAGTATTCTCTTTTAAGGTGATTAAAGCGCCAACATTTAAATCATCAAATGCGGAATCATCGGAGATCTTGCGAATAGGTTCATTAAAAGTGATAGTAATGTTACTATTTATATCAGTTATCGTATTGCCATTGGCAGGATCAAAAATGATACCTGGTGGTTGGTTATCAACGATAAAAGTAGCACCACTTGATGGTGCAGTTGCTATATCAACACCTGCTAGATCCTGGCCGCCGGATAAGGCTATTGTGACATCACCATTACCCGCAGCTATGGTATGATTATAAGTGTAAACGGTCCCACTTGATCTAGTCATACTTGCAGGAAATATAGACTGCTCGCCGCTTAAAGCAATTTGAGTAGATGGAACCGCTAATATTTCCTCATCAAAAGTGGCGGTGATCGTGATTTGCTGACCAATTAGAGCTGCGCCAGTATAGGGGCCAGGAGATGAATATGTGATGTCAGATAGGGCAGCTCGTGCAACTGTTGTTACTGTAACAGAAACTGGATCTGAACGATTTTCATGTTCATCAATAACGGTAACTTTAAAAAGATCGGAACCCGTATGTGTAACGTTGGGTGTATAAATATAGTTTGGAGCTGTGCCTGTAACTGCACCATTTGACGGTGGCGTAGACACTTCATAAGTTAAATCTGACGTATTTGATTCCGTATCGGTAGCAATAATATCTGTAGGTATAGGTAAGTTATCCAAAGTACTCACCGATATACTATTGCCTACTGGCTTGTCACCTAAGTAAATCACAACAAAGCCAGGATTTCCATGACCGTTTTTCGCCCCGCCTTTTCCGAAAGTACCTATATAATCTAGATCGCCAGTATTGGGAGTCGCATCCCAAACCCCTGTGGTGTTTATTGCATTGTTAGCTGAAGCTATCACATAGCCACCACCACCAGATCCGCCAGAAAAAGTCCAATATTCTTCTCCGCCACCACCACCACCGTATCCACCACCACCACCGGCACCATCTGTATATGTTCTGCCGCTTTTATTATATACCATATCATAGATTACATCACCGTCAGCCGTTAAGTCTCCTGAAGCTACTTGGTCCATACTCATATAAGCTGGTCCTGTCCTCGTTAATTGGAAACCACCAGCTCCGCCAGATGAAAAACTTTGACCGGCAAAACCTGAATAATTACTACCGTTTGAAGTAATACCACCCACACCACCAGCTCCACCAGTACTTGGTCCTTCAGCATCTTGTCCTGCTCCGCCACCGCCGGCACCACCTCGTTTATTAGACGAAGTACCACCACCACCACCACCACCACCGCTAATGACTATATAATTAATTATATTTACTTCGGGGTTTGGTCCATCTTTTTTATAAACTCCTGACATTTGTCCACCGCTTCCATTTTCAGATCCTGGTGAATGCCTGCCTGATTCAGCCCAATTTGAATCGCCGGGTCTGGATATAGGAGTTCCGATAGGATATTGATTGCCGTTAGCATCTAATGGGTATCTCTTAGTCGGGCCCTCATTGTACCAAGTTGAAGTTACTTGGGGCCAAATATTTGCTCCACTATAACTGCCACATCCAACATCGTCAGTATCCGAGCATCCGCCAGCTCCATAGAACCATGATGTTGATCCAGGCCAAAGAGAATCGCCTTTTGAGTAAAAATGAGGTGCTGTGCCAAGTTCTCTAAAATTTCTGTATCCACCTGCTTGTCCAACGACGACCCTATATACATCACCTGGTGTAACCGGTACCGATGCCTGTGTAAAGCCTCCTGCGCCTCCTACAGCTCCAGTGCCACCTCCACCACCAGCTCCCCAGGCCTTAACAGTTAATTTTGTAAGATTTGAAGGAATAGTTAGATCCTGGCTGGTCGTGTATTTTTTTTGTCCCCATAAAAATGAAAATCCCATTACAATTAACAGCAGAGAAGCTTTCAATAGGGGAATAAACTGTTTAGATGAGAAATTCATAATTGCACCATCGATGAGGGGTCTTCTGGAAATTCGGGTGGGCCGTCAAATCCACCACCACCATCGCCGCCACCAAAGATAAGCCATCCGCCACTGATGAGTACAATGCCGCCAATAATCATGGCCATTTCAGTATTATCTTGGACCCAGGGAACAACGGTTCCGTAATAGAAATCGAGTATTCTCTTTTTGAGGTTTTCTTTATCATCAATAAGGTCTTCTGGAAAACGTCCAGGGGGTGGTTCAACGCCTACTGCTGTCCAGACCATTCGCCGTGCAGTCATGAGAAGCTTCTCAGTATCACCTTCAAAAGGAAAGGACATTTCACTAACGATCTGGCCCGTTCCAATATGAAAGTTTTTCATAATAATCGTCGCTGTAATTATACTATCCTTTACGGCTAATAGGGTATCTGCATCAGTAGAATCAGCTATCTTTCTAATATTAATAATTCCAAAGGTGATCACATTGGATAGATTAAAAGACTTACCGATGGAAATTGCACATGAATCAGAAAAACAATTTGGATCAAAAGCTGCACCCATTGCTTCTTTTGCTTGACCTTCGCTGATTACCATGCTAGCTGCGGAAGTCTCCATCATTTCATCGCCAAGTAAATCACCAATGATCATTCGCTCAAAACCCGACACATTGGTTATTCGATTGGCCAGAACCATAGTTGATATTTTTTCAATCTGATCAGGTTCAACTTGTGTTGTGTCTTCAACTGTTTGTGTTGTGTCTCCAACTGCCTGTGTTGTGTTTTCAACTGTTTGAGATAAGGCAAAAGACAAAATAATAAAAAGAAAGATAATTAATTGCTTTGTGTTCATTTGAATGGTATGTCTTATTCAGATATTAGCGATTCCAGCCTATTATCATCATTAAACTTATTTTAAAATTAATGTATAAAAAAGGGTTAAAATGTAGAGGCAGATTTGGTGTGAATTAATTATCAATAATCAACCTTAATAAGCGCAGATTTAAATGATTCAAAATAGATCACGTTTTATGTGCATTATTTTAATAATGCTTTTATCGTGTTTTATATCAGCCCAATTCTCCTATTCCGGTTCCTTAAATAGTCGCTACGCAGATAGTAAAAATAAACTTGGGTTCAATGAACATCTATTTGATGTTAATGTTGATTATAGTGTTTCTGACCGAATATACCAGGGGTGGACGCAATTTGAATTCAGTGAGCCCCCTGAATTGGGACGTCCTGCCCAAGAATTGCGGAAATTACGGTTTGAATATTTGTCTGGCAATATCACAGCCAAGGTTGGAGACATTTATGAGTTTTGGGGCATGGGAATGGCTCTTAACCAAGTGGATGATCAATCGATTGACTTTGACACGGGCATTAGAGGAGCGTTATTTAGTTACAATAATGATTTTCTAAAGTGGACAATATTAAAGGGACAAACCCATACATGGAAAAGTACAAATCTGGTTAAAGGCTTTGATGAGAGAGTTCCAAACTTTGACACCAATCACGATCTGTTGGGTACCAATTTAGAGTATACTTTTGAAAGTGGAATGGCTGGCATTAATCTGATTCAAACTAATGAGAAACATGATTCATTTGATCGCTTTGGCACGGTAGAAAAAAAGAAAATAAATCATACCATGATTGGCGGCTATACCTCTTTTTATTCAAGTAAAGCCTCTTTATTTGTTGAGGTTTTGAAAAAATCCAGCAAAGAAACAACCACTGATTACAATGAAGAGGGTACCGGATTGTATACCAATCTTACGGTACCACTTGGCGACTGGTCACTGTTAGTCGAGTATAAAAATTATAATTTTTTAGCACTATCTCCTTTGGAAAAAGATAACTTTGTTAACCAGTTTGGATATCACGCTGACTTTTCAAATCCGCCTCCGGGGTATTATGAACATACAACCGTTTTAAATGGTCGCATTGCGCGGCAAGCGAATATCAATGACGAGATTGGATACCAGATAAAATTATCAGGGCCGATTGGCATGAATCATACAGCTTCTATCAGTTTTGGAAAATCCAGTCAACACCAATCCTGGCTACAGGATGATGATTATCAATGGAAGGTTGATGAAACATTTGATTGGATGCCCAGCTCTGAGACGTTTGCAAATCCATATAATGAGCTATTTATTAATTTCGATGGCCATTTTTTTAATCACAAATTATTTTATGAAATAGGGTGGGGTACTATGCAGGATGCACCTTATTTATTTGTAAATCAAAATCGAAGCAATGGTTTTTTTCGCGTTCATGAATTATTAAACGCTCAAACCATACCTTTGAGTCTTACTTATGCCATTAATAATAAATATAGTGTTGAATTAAAGTTTGAATACCAGGAATTAGAACAAGGTTCTCTTCGGGAAACGAACGATGGAAATACTTTTATGTCTGTTGTAGGGAAGCCCCTGCGTTACAATAACGTTATTAGTTTGGGTTTCGCCAGCTCTCCTAAATGGTCCATTACCTATTTTCAGGATAATACGTCAATTGATGAAAAATCCTTAAAAGCAGAGCAGTGGACTTATTGGGAGCTCTTATATAGAATTAATCAAAATATGGTGTTAACTTATTTTGATGGTTCTCTAAAGGGCGGTTTAGTCTGCAGTAATGGTGTATGTCGCTATAAACAGCCTTTTGAAGATGGACAAAAAGTGAGTTTCATATATATGTTTTAAGTAAATTTACATTCTAAGTCTATTAATTTTCGCTAATATATGAAAGTGTATCGTATGAAAATTCCTAATCGTTTTCTCTCTATTCTATTGATAACCTTTACTTCGCTAAGTGGCGGTGTGAAGAAAAAGGCGTTAGTTGAGTATATGGGCTCAACTCAGTGTCCATACTGTCCACAGGTAACTGTTTTGCTCGATCACTATCAAGATCCTTCCCACGCTGATTATTTTGGTAAAGATATTGTTGATGATATGGTAGTCGTTCGTTACCACACATATAATCCGGGTTACGGCGATCCAATGTATGCTACAATTGGAGGTAAAACTTGTGATACTGATTTCACATGTATCAGAATTAATGGACAGGAAAAAGTAGAATGGTATAAAATTTCAGGCGTTCCTTCAGTCTTTATCGATGGTGAAATAACAAATAATTATATAGACGAAGTAAAAGCAACTCAGGCAGAAACAACACCTGTTACCATTTCATTGAAGGGGAGTAGTTTTGATGATTTAACTGTCAATGTAAAAGTAACGGTATCCAGTGATACTGACCTTTCAGCTGAGCCGCTTTACCTTTTTGTTATGGCAACCATAGACTCTGTTCATTATGCTGGCTATAATGGAGAGACTGAACATGAGCAGGTGTTTTTAGGATTTATTGGCGATACCGGACCAGGTTTAGGAAAAGCGCTGACATTAAATAAAGATCAGGCAATAGAGTGGACAGATACCTGGACCATGAAGAGTGACTACCCCAACGAAGCTCATGGCAGAGATCTGGGTACGATTTCCGACTGGAATACAACGGTATGGGATAAAAAGAATATGAACCTGGTTGCCTTTGTGCAGCATAAAACGACCTTAGAAGTCGTTCAGGCGGAAATGATCAGTCGGCGCAATTATGTAGCGAACCTGCCGCCAGTATTATCAGCCATAACGGATGTTACAATAGGGGAAGATTCAACTACGATAGTCTTTGCGAGTGCAACTGACCCTGATGGCGACCCCTTAACTTACTCCGCAACTGCAGATACCTCTGCGATTGCGTTTCAAGTGAGCAATGATACCATTACGGTTAAACCGTTAATAAATTGGAATGGGTCATCTGTCGTTACTGTTGCGGTAACTGATGGTTATACCAGCGCAGAGCAATCGTTTACCTTAACCGTAACCGCTGCACCTGATCCTCCCGGTTCATTCGCCTGGACGGATCCAGCATCAGAAAATGATAGTATTGTGGTAACGAGTTCTAACGGGGGTGATTATTTTTCGATTGGTTGGGATAGTAGCGTTGATCCCGATGGTGATGCCGTCACCTATAAACTCGCCATAAGCCATCCTCCTCATAGTGTTCCCACAGTTATGACTCAATCTTTTAGTGGCACTTCTCGCTCATTTTCATATGCGGAG
>Ga0310122_10001967_pt1 | contig 13116 bp, 13 predicted proteins | sample CB6_Bottom_1051__FD_203503 | JGI IMG/M metagenome (GOLD analysis project Ga0310122, IMG submission 203503) | Marine microbial communities from Western Arctic Ocean, Canada - CB6_Bottom_1051 | ecosystem: Environmental > Aquatic > Marine > Oceanic | place: Canada: Western Arctic Ocean | collected...
TCCGAGCGAGCTTCATCGACAGGTTCTCGACGAGCTAGTGCGCAGGAGAGTGGTGTTCGCTTCGCCTGACGCGGGTGGGTACCATGCCCTCAGCACTCTGCTGAGGGACGCCCATGCTTGAGGCTACCGGTCCCGCCTACTCCGCCTCCATCGAAGGATAGCGATAGTCGGTCGGCGGATTGAAGGTCTCCTTGATACTTCTCGGAGAGACCCACCGGAGAAGATTCAGAGCCGACCCCGCCTTGTCGTTCGTACCACTCGCACGCGCCCCGCCGAAGGGCTGCTGTCCCACGACCGCGCCCGTCGGCTTGTCGTTCACGTAGAAATTCCCTGCCGTGTACCGTAGCGTGTCCTGCGCGTCGCGGACGGCGGCGCGATCGTCCGCGACGACGGCTCCGGTCAGGGCGTATGGAGACGTCGCATCGATCAGCGAGAGCGTCTCTGTCCATTCTGAGTCAGGGTAGACGTACACCGTCACGACCGGCCCGAATATCTCTTCGCACATGGACTCATAGGTTGGGGAGCGACTCTCGATGATCGTCGGTCGAATGAAGTAACCCTCCGAGTCGTCGTGGTCTCCACCGACCAAGATGTCCACGTCCGAGCTGGCGTCGGCACGATCGATGTACCCGGAGATCTTTTCGAAGGCCGAAGCGTGGATGACTGCACCCATGAGGTTCCGAAAGTCGGTTGGATCACCCATCGCGATCGCGTCGGTTTCTTCGAGAAGGGGTTTCTTCAACTTCTTCCAGACGCTCTCTGGCACATATACGCGGGACAGCGCGCTGCACTTCTGGCCTTGGTACTCGAAGGCCCCCCGGACGATGGCTGTTCTCAAGGCGTCTACATCAGCGCTTGCGTGCGCAATGAGGAAATTCTTCCCTCCGGTCTCACCGACCAGCCGTGGGTACGACCGGTAGGTCGCGATGCGTTCGCCCACGGTCCTCCACAGGCCCTGGAAGACTCCGGTCGAGCCCGTGAAGTGCACGCCGGCGATGTCGGGACTCCCGAGCACGGCTTCGGTGGCCTGGACGGGAGGGGCAGGAACGAAGTTGATCACACCCGGAGGCAGGCCCGCGGCCTCGAAGACTCTCATCACATAGTAGCTACTCAAGAGCGACGTACTCGAAGGCTTCCAAAAAACCGTGTTGCCCATGAGGGCCGGCGCGGAAGTAAGATTTCCCCCGATGGCCGTGAAGTTGAACGGGGAAATCGCATACACAAAGCCTTCTAGGGGCCGATAGTCCGTCCGGTTCCAGAATCCCGGACTGGAAACGGGCTGACCCTCGTAGATCGTCTGGGCGAAGTGCACGTTGAAGCGCAAGAAGTCGATGAGTTCGCACGCGGCATCGATCTCAGCCTGGAATACCGTCTTGCTCTGGTTGAGCATCGTGGCGGCGTTGATCGTGTCTCGCCAGGTAGTCGCGATGAGGTCGGCCGCCTTGAGGAAGATCGTTGCACGATCCTCCCAGGCCATCCTCGACCAATCGGCGTGCGCGGCCGCGCAGGCGTGTATCGCTTTCTGGATTTCGGGAGGGCCGGCACGGTGGCACTTCGCAAGAACATGGGAGTGCCGATGAGGCACCACGGCGTCGATCGTGTCACCGGTTCGGATCTCTTCACCACCGATGATCAGCGGGATCTCGATTTGCTCCGCCGCCAGTTCGGCCAGCCTGGCCTTGAGCGACGCTCGCTCGGGGTCGCCGGGTCCGTAGTTCCGGACGGGTTCGTTCTCGGGGGTAGGGACCCGCGTTGTGCCATTCATCTATTGGACTTTCCATTCCAGGGTTTCCAAACGAGCCTGAACCTGCCGGTCCGACGCCAGATCCCTCATCGCGCGAGGTCGATCTGGACGGGTGTCACAAGAGCCGCACGAAACGCCCCCAGAATTCCGAGCATATTAAAATGGCGGTGTTTCTGTTATCTGGGAAAGAGACACTCTAGTCACCAGCGGTATGAATCCGTGGCTTCTCGAGTCCAGATAAACCTGATCTGCGTTACTCTGTGAAATACAATAATCAACTGTAAACACAGGAATGCCGACATCTAGGTATTTTTTATTTTGGGCAATTCTATTGGCGGTCGAGTAGTCATCTGAATGCCGGTCTCCACCGGTTAAGTCACCTGCGCCAGCATCATCCCACCCGACGTCACCTTCACCAAAAAACCACGTGTCCTCGGTCGCTATTGCATCAATAATAGATGCATATCTAGCTGGGTCGGTATCTAGCAAATAAGGCGCATTTTGAGCGATCACAAGAAAGTCTGATTTGATGGTTTGAGCTTTGGCTTTCATCTCTTCGATAAAATCTATCATTTCGGCCGCAGGATCTATCAGTTCTGACCCAGCATCCATACTTTCTGCCGCAGCTCGCGCGGCGACGTCATCATCGTCGTATCCTTCTACCCAATCCAGGTATATGCCGTCGAAGCAGCGCGTTGACGGGGCCGTGGTAAGCCTCATGGAGCCAGCGTCGAGGATGCTGCCGACCGGTCCTGCGGCGATCTCCATGCCGGAAGCGTCGAAGAGCTGTACCTAGGTACGAGCCTCGTCATAGGCAAGCTGAAAGGATCCGTCGGGCGTGGCCGGATCCACTTGGGCACTGAAAAACAGGTCGGAGCGCACGAGGTTGACGTCTACGGGGCGCAAGCGCATTCCCAGGTCGGTGACGACACGGCGCGCTACCTGAACCGAAGAGAGTACCTGAATCTCCGATTCGATGGGGTCGACGTAGATGTTTATGCCCGCTAGGCGGGACGCCGACGTGAGTTGGCGCGTCACCTCGAGTGGGTCGTTGATCTGTAGAGACGCAGTGGTCTCGTAGACCATACGCTGTTGTGACACGGCCCAGATCGCCGAAGCTGTCGTTACTCCGAAAATCAGGACGACCAGCCATAGACGGCGTGTGATGACCTGCCAGTAGTCGGAGATGTGCGGTGCGCTACCCGTCAACTCCGATTCTAGCTGGCCGTTCAGGACCTGATCTTCGGGCATGCTGCCTCACTGGAGAACAGTTCTCTGCTTTCCGATCGGCGACCGGTCACCACAGGCGTGTGTCGTCCAAACGCTAATGAGCGTCATATGGTATGCATGAAACTCCCATTCTCACAGTAGATATATAGTGCATATGGCAGTTAATGTGGTAGAGGTTAGTTGACTAGCCGTTAGATATCCGTACTTTTCCCGAGCCTTGGAAAGCGGACTCCGGAAGCAGGCATGCCGATTACGGTCGAGGGACGGATCGAAGAGGTCCTCGAATCAATACGCCCTGCTCTTTGGGCGGATGGAGGGGACGTTGAGTTGCTGCGCTTCGATGAGGATCGAGGGGTAGTGGAGCTTCGCCTGCTCGGTGCGTGTGAGGACTGTCCGATCTCCATGATGACCTTGAAACAGGGGATTGAGCGGAGGCTCAAAGACAGCATTCCCGTGGTTCTGGAGGTCAAGGCCGTCTGACGCCAGGGGCGCTGTCCGGCTTCGGCTGGTACGGGCACACCATTCAACGATTATCCCCACAATTCGTAGGATTATAGACATGAGTGAGGAGGACATCCGGGAGGCCGTACTCCGCGTCCTGTCCGAGATCAGACATCCGCAAACCGGTCGAGACGTGGTGGGAAGTGGCCAGGTTCAGGATCTGTCGGTCACCGACGGTGGGGACGTCCGTTTTTCCTTCCAGGTTCAGGCAGATGACCCGAAAGGCTGGGTGCGCGAGTTGCGTGCCAAGGTGGAGGCCATCGAAGCGGTGAGCAGCCTGAGGGTCAACGTTCAATTGCCACAGTCCGGCCAGGCCTCTCCGCCGGACGCTGGCGACGGCACGTCGGTCCCGGGACGCGGTCCGGGATCGGTGCCGGCCCCGACTCCGAAACCGGGTATCCTCAGTGAAGGCGCCAAAGTGGTGGCAGTGAGCTCGGGGAAGGGCGGTGTGGGAAAATCGATGGTGTCCACCAACCTCGCGGCTGCGCTGGCCGCGGGAGGGCGAACCGTTGGTCTGTTGGACGCGGACATCTACGGGCCGAACATCCCGATGATGTTCGGCGTCGAGGGCCGGCCCGAAGTCTCGGGTGAGAAAGGGCAGGAAATGATCCAGCCGATGGAGGCCCACGGTGTGCGCCTCATGAGCCTCGGATTCCTGCTGGAGAAAGAGCAACCCGCCATCATGCGCGGCCCGCTCATCTCCGGGATTCTCAAGCAGTTCCTCGAGCAGGTGAGTTGGGGTGACCTCGATGTCATGGTGGTGGATATGCCCCCGGGTACGGGGGACGCCCAATTGTCGCTCGTCCAGACGATCGACCTCGATGGGGTCTTGATGGTGAGTACCCCGCAGGAGGTTTCGACCGGCGATGTGCGCCGAGGTATCAAGATGTTCGAGCGTGTGAACACACGAGTGCTCGGCCTGGTCGAGAACATGTCCGGGCTTGTCTGCCCTCATTGTGATGAGGTCATCGACGTGTTCGGGAGCGGGGGAACGGACCGTCTCGCCGATGAGATGGATCTTCCCCTGTTGGGGCGGGTGCCGTTGGACCCGGCGGTGCGGACTGCTGGAGACGAAGGTATGCCAACGGTACTCTCGGCCCCGGATTCAGGGGCCGGGCAGGCCCTGCGCCAGCTCGCCGAAGTGGTCGCCGAGATGCTGGTTCCGGCCGGGAAGACCTGACTACACCGAAACGGCTACTCTCCCTCTAGCCAGCGACGGTCTGCGGGGGAGAGGCTGCCGCCTCCCTTCCGCTTGTCGATCACCTTCAGGACCATCCATCCCACGAATAGGATCGGTGCCACCTTGAAGAGCAGAAAGGCAGCGAGCCCGAACCCGAGCGAGAGGACCGTACCTAGGATCGACAGGACAACACCAGCCACGACCAGAGTGACGAGACCCACGGCGAAGAAAGTCAGCAGCGAGCCGATCATTATCATTTCCTCCTATCAGCGCACCCAGAGGACACGGATGCTTCCGAAAGCGGCGTCAACGTTGACGGTAACCCGATACTCAGCATCGTCATAGTCCAACGAATAATATGTGTCGCCTCGCTTGACGAGCCCCTCCGAATCCAACGAGGTGAGGAATGTATCCTTGACGAGCCTCACGCCGAGCTCCTTCGGGAACCGCAGCACGAGAGAGCCCAGTCCCATGTCCACCGAGACGCGAGCGTCCCGTTGCCACTCACCTGTGAAGTCGAGCTCGATATGCCCCACGCCGGCGTCGATGTCGATCACAGCAGCATTCAGATTCCCGAGGTGACGGACCGTGAACTCGGCCGCTCCGACGTCCATACTAGCTCGCGACATGGACTCCGCGTTGGGCTCCGAGATGTCCACTCGCGTCTGTGAGGCACCCGCGGCGATATCCAACGCCGAGAGCCGTAGTCCGCCGAGGTCGATATCAGCCCTGACCGCCCCGAATTCCATATCGAGGTCCATACTTACATCGCGTGACAACTCCAACTCCATGTTCCCCGCCCTCTGGTTCTTGCCGATCCGGATGCGTCGCCCACGGCTCTCGGTGCCGATCCGGATGCTGGAGCTACCGTAATCCGCGACAGGCTCGAAGCGATCTTCGTCATACTCCAGCTGCATCCAGTAGAGCGTTCCTTCCTCGGCCGCGCTCACCGAAAAGCGTCCGCTGCTATAGCGGACATCGACGTCTACGCTCTGCTCGTTCTCGAGCTGCCTAGACATCGTGACCGTTCGCCAATTCTGTCCCAAGGCTTCGCCAGCACTGCAGACGGCGACAAGGACAGCTGCGAGCAGGTTCGCGCACGGCCTATGCATTGGACGAATCTCCTGTTTCCGTTCCTGAACCGGATTCATCATCGGTCGCGGTGGAGGCTGCTACGTCCGCCTCCCCAGCATCGGCCTGCTCGGTCACTTCCTCCGCATCGATCACTTCTTCCGGAACGTCGGCCTCTCGCCACGAGGGCTCGTCGAAGGGGTCTGCCCCGTCGTCGTAAAACTCCGCTTGGCGCCCTCCCCGCGTGAGGAGTACAGCACCGAAGCCGATCAAGAAGGTCGCCGCCGTTGCCATGGCTCCAAGGGTGGCGAAGAGCCCACTGAAGAACCCGAAGAACGGAAGGATGTCGAGGATATTCGAGGCGACCGAGAACGCGATGAGCGTTCCGACTCCCGTGACCACCGCGTAGAACGTGTTGGTGGGCTTCATCCATTCGAGGCCGCTGATTTCCTTGGCGGCCACCCATTCACCGATGTTGCGTGCAACGGCCAGATATCCGAGTCCCGCTCCCAGGGCTACGGCGATCGGGAAAAGTAGGAGCCAGAAGGGCAATGCGATGATGCCCACCACAGACACGACGAGGGCGACACACCCCAACAGCCAGGTCGGCAGCACGAGGAAAGCGCCGGCGACCCCCACCATTCCCGCACGCATCGGGCTACGCTGAGCCGTGTCTGCGACGAGCTCCAGGTTGTCTTTCGCGAAGTACACGACACCTAGCGCGAGCATGGCGATGATGAGTAACGCCATCACGTCCCCGACCACGTCCCCGACCCCTCGCGCGAGGGTGTGGAAGGAAGTGAAGCCTCGGAACTCGCGTCGTAGCTCGCCACGAACCTCTTCCCGAATCCGTTCCTCGAGATCCTCCAAGTCCCCGAGTTCGTCGAGTCGTCCGAGATCCGCGTCGTCGGACTCGATTCGGATGATGCGACCGTCGAGGCTCGATGCGTCGACACCGTCGTACCGGGAGTCCACGAGCCTGATGTCGCCCGTGACCTGACCTCCTTCGCGGACCCGAATTGAGCCCTCGACCACGACGACGTCCCCTTCAATGCGCCCTTCTACAGTGAGGTCCGCGTCGATCACGACCATCGTGCCAGCGATGGTTTCGTCCGCCGGGATCAGCAGGTCCTCACCGATCTGGATCCTCGAGTTGAAGAGATCCACGGCCTCGAGTGCATCACGGAGCCCGCCGAGGAGATCGCTACGGCTGAGTAGAGCCTGTAGGCTCACCCCGAGATCCGGGATCGTGGCGTCGACCACGACCGACGGTTCGACATTCGACGTCGCTCGTGCTCGGGTCGGACTGAGAGCCTCCTCCAACGCCTGGTCCATCATTCGCGCCAAGTCCGACTCCGCGCTGGTGAGGGACGGTGGCGCATCCCAGTTCCGCAGGGCTTCACTGAGAGGACCGTCGACGAGTGAGACGATTTCACCGAGGAGGCTTCGCCACGCGGTATCCAGAGCGTCAGCTCTTTCGTAGCTACCGACGACGTCCTCATCGATGATCACTGAACCGTCACGTAGAGCGATATCGAGTGTACCCTCGTCCGAGAACTCTAGGTGTAGCGCCGCCTCACGCTGTGAGACGGAGAGCTCGTTGGAGACCACCTCGCGTGCCTGTCCCTCCGCATGGACGGGAAGAACCCCGAAGAAAAGGAGCGGCATCGCGAGCCGGCTCAGGTTAGATAGATGCTGTCGCATAATTTCCATCCACCGTGCGCGTGGTCATCAGGTTTCGATAGAGTACCCATCCAGAAAGGCTGGTCGCGGCGGCCAGTGAGACAGCGACCATCGCCGTCAGCACCGGAGCGTTCGCAAGTGCCCCCAGGACTGAGTACGCGTAGAAAACGAGCGGGCTCTCCAGGACTCCGTCGGCGAAAATACCTGCTAAAGCAGAGACGCCTCCAGTGACTTTCCACCAAAGGAAGGACGCCAAATATCCCGGTGTGACGAGCGGGTTGGAGAACACTGCGTAAGCGAGCAAGGCGACCACGGTTACTGGCGTGAGGGCGACACCCGAGATGACTGCCCAAGCCTTCTGTGTGCGGGGGATCAACCGTTCGGCCCAACCCAGCACCCACTGCCGTGTGGCGCTGGGTGCAGGAGTACGCACCAGGTCGCCGATCGCCAACTGAGCCATCACCCGACCGGAGAACGCCTCCGACGGAGCCAACTCGGGAAGGCACTCGAGGCCGTGAATGAGCTTTTCCCACCTCAACTCCTCACTCCGGCAAGCCTCGCAGGCCTTTACGTGTGCTGAAATTCGCGCCATTTGCCGAGACGGAAGCAAGCCCTCGACGTAGTCCTGTAGTCGCTCGGGTTCCACGTGCTCTGCCGTCCGTGCTGCCCACTGCCGCAGCCACCCGAAGAGCGGTTTTTCAGTTTCTGCCTTCAGAACTGCGGGATCGAGCGCGGTCAACACACGAGTCGCGAAGCCCGGCGCCGGGCTCAGCTCGGGAAGCTCGCTGAGCTCCGAGTATAGGAGCCGCCACGAGTCGAGCTCAGTCTGACAGTCTCCACAGAACGTGGCATGCTCCCGAACCGCGGCGCTCTCCTCGCTGGAGAGAGCTGCGTCGAGAAACGCCTGAATCCGCTCTGCGGTCAGGTGCATGTTTGAGTGCTGTCTTGCCACGTCGTCAACTCCGTTTTGTTCTGTGACACCCTACGGTCGCCAATTTCTGAAAGTTTCATAAGAACGCAGTTACGACGTCAGGTGTGTGAGTGCGGCCTTGAGTTCACCGCGAGCGCGGTGCAAGTACGTTTTCACGGTTCCAAGGGGAAGGCCCATGATCTCGGAAATTTCATCGTATGCATACCCCTCGACGTGGCGGAGCAGGATCGCCGTCCGATATTCCGGGCGGAGCTCCCCGATCGCGTGCTCGATCTGATCACCGAGCTCCCTGTGCTCGACGTATTCCTGGGGGCTCTCGTCCGTGGATTCTACGACCAACCGCGTGCGCTCTTCTTCCTCGGCGGTCTGGGCGTGAGGTGATCCATCGATCGAAACCGTGTCGAGTCTACGCTTTCGCAGATGATCGATCGTGTGGTTGTTCGCGATCTTGAAGATCCAACTGCTGAACTTGTAGCGCGGATCGTACGACGAGATCGCATGGAAGGCTCGGATGAACGCCTCTTGAGCCAGATCCTCGGCGATCGATCGATCGCGCACCATGCGAAAGACGAGAGAGAAGACGGGTCGTTCGTAGCGCCTCAGTAACTCCGAGTACGCAGCCTCTTGTCCCGCCGCGGCGAGCGTCGCAAGGTCCTTGTCCGCCTGAGTTGTGAAGTCCAAATGGAGGCTCCACACTAGTGGATCCGCTGGCATGGGGCGTGAGGTAGGCTACCGGCACGCCACGCTCCGGAAACTTCACGGCTCTCTCGGGTACGCGGTTGCCTGTCTCCCCGCCGACTTGGCTACGTGCGCCGGTCAGGTGTAGGAGAAGCTAACAAAAACGTCGAATCGATGGCGACCATGCCACGGTGCCCCGACCCTCTTCGTGGCCATCGAACCCTGGAAACGGAACGCTGCAATTGAAGAAAGAGGACCAGGTTCGGACGATCTTTTCCGAGATCGCTCCGACGTACGATCTCCTGAACCACGTCTTGAGCTTCAACGTTGATCGCAGGTGGCGGAGGCATGCGGTGCGCATGCTACGGTGGAGGGATCACAGGGCCGGTCGGTACTTGGACGCGTGTGCCGGCACCTTCGACCTGGGGCTAGCCCTCGTGGGCGAGGCCGACTTCGCGGGGTCGGTGGTCGCGACAGACTTTGCCCTTCCGATGTTGATCGAGGGACGAGACAAGTTGAAGGGCTCCATCTCGACCGTATGTGGGGATACTCTGTGTCTCCCTTTTCCTGACGAGTGCTTCGATGGTGCGACGGTCGGCTTCGGCGTTCGCAATTTGGCAGATTTGAGAGCCGGATTCAGTGCGTTGGCACGCGTCATTCGTCCAGGAGCGCGCCTGGTGGTTCTCGAGTTTACGCTCCCACCGAACCGCGTTCTCCGTACACTCTACAACTTCTACTTTCACCGGATCTTACCGGCCGTCGGCCGGGTCGTCTCTGGACACCCTTGGGCTTACACGTATCTACCGGAGTCCGTGAAGGAATTTCCTCCGCCAGCGGAGTTGGCGGATCTGTTGCGAGAGTCGGGCTTCAAGGATGTCGAGTGGCGGTTCTTGACGGGAGGGATCGCGGCGATCCACGTGGGAGTGAGGGCCTGATCACTTCGAGCCTAAGGCTCCCCATCATCGGCAGGCAGAATCCGAATCGGTCCTAACCGGTCCAGACCGTCGTCGAAAGCTTCGGGATCTCCCACAACCAGGATCACCATCCCCGCCAACCCGTTTGAGGGCAAATTGTCCCGGAGGACCTCGTGGACGCTCGCCGGGGTCACGCGCTGGATTCCTTCCAAGTATCTCGAGAGCCAGTCGAAAGGAAGATTCTGGCTCAGGTAGAGCATCTGCCGGGAGACGATCACGGCTGGACTCTGAAAGTTGAAGACGAAGCCGTTCGTTATTTGGGCCACCACGTCACGCACTTCATTCTCTTCGGGTGGCGCGGACGCCATCTCCCCTAGGATCTCCGCCATGAGGCGAATCGCGGCGACGGTGGTCTCGCTCTTCGTCTGCGTCACGGCGCCGATGATCCCGTCCGAGCGGACCGGCGTAGTCCAGATCGAGGCTGCGGAGTATGCCAACCCCTCTCGCGTTCGTATCCGCGAAGCGAGCCGGCTCATGAGCCCTGAGCCGCCGAGGATCGAGTTCCCGATACGAGAGGAGAAGTAGCGATTGTCGTCTGCGAGCCGGACGTCGCTGGGCTTACCGATAATGATCGTGCTTTGCTCGACTTTCTTGGCCAAGACGTAGACACCCGATTCTACCGGGAAGGTGGGTGGAGCAGGATCCTCCAGAAGGCCGTCGCATGATAGCCATCCATCGAGCATGCGCTCCAACTGGGGGCGGACCTCGGCCCAGGTGACGTCTCCCGTAACACCCAGCGTCAGGTTCTCGGGACAGAAGATCTTCCTGTGCACGCGATGCAGAATGTCGGGGGTCAGATCCTCCGGCTCGAGATCCTCAGCCCTCAGTCCCCACCCCACCGGATGATCCCCGAAGAGCAGCCCGTTGAATTTCAGGATTGCTAGTCGGTTGGGATCGTCACTTCTCCTGGCAATGTTGTCCAACTCCTGGGCACGCCATACATCGACTTGAGCCGGGTCGAATGCGGGGTTCTTCATGAGATCACCCCAGATCTCGAGTCCGATGTCCAGGTAGCGTGTCAGCGTGTTCATCGAGGTGAAGGCCGTACGTCCTCCGCGCCCGAATGACGTTTCGATGGCGTAAAATTCGAGCAGCTCATCTACGGAATCGGGAGGGAGGGTGAGGGTACCGCCGGATCGGAGGAGCATCGGTACGGCGGTGGCGGGGCCCTGCTCGCTTCGCGAAAAATGAACGGGTCCTCCGCGGAAACGAGCGGAGATCGATACGAGCGGCAAGGTGTGGTCTTCCAGGAAAAACACGGTGACGTCGGGACCGATCACGTACCGCTGCGCCCTCGACGGCTCAAACTGAATCGGCTCGAACGTGAGTTGATCGTGCGTCCTCGGCACGGCTCGTTGCGCCTTCACGACCGCGGGGAGCGCGGCGCCCACCAAGACGGTCACCAGGCCGCCGGACTTCATCGCCCGTCCGAGCCGCCGCAAGATCATCGAGGGGTGGCGGAGTCGGAGGGAGTCAGGGTGGCTACGGTGCGGTTCTCACGATCGAAAAAGGTTTCCAGCACGCGGCCGATGTCGCCGGGTCCAACGGCGAGTAACCGCCCGGTGGCTTCGAAGGTCGTGCGCCAATCTCCGAACGTCGAAGTCGACTCTGCGAGTTGGAGCGCCAACCCCATATTGGATGTCAGCCTCCTCACGCGATTCGCCTCGAGCTGGTTGCGAATGCGCTGTAGCTCCGCCTCCGAGGGTAGATCTCGCATCAAAGAACCGAGTTCAGCGTACACGGCGGCCTCTATGTCCAGCGTCGTGTTCGGCGCGCGCGGCGTGGCCTCGATCGTGAAAATCGCGGGGAACCGACTCCCGGGCCCCAGGGAGGAATAGACCGTGTTGGCGATCCGGCCCTCTGTGACGAGACGTCGATGAAGTCGCGACGAGCGGCCTCCCGTGAGTAGAGCCGAGAGGACGCGTAGAGCCGGCGCGTCCTCGTGTGAACCCTCGACTACATGCCACGCGATCCGTACCTGGGGCTGGGCGTCCAGGACCACCTCGACCCGTCGTTCTCCCCTTTGAGGTGGCTCCTTGGTCAAGACGGCTGGAGGTGGGTCGCCCGTCGGTAGATGGCCGAAATATTCCTCGGCCCAGGTGACGATTTGCTCCGGATCAACATCGCCTACGATGGCCACGATGGCGTTTGCAGCCCCGTAGTAGCGGCGGTAATACTCCGCCACGCCCTGGCGGCGGAGTCGTGTGATATCGGACATATAGCCCACCACGGGCTGGCCGTACGGATGGACCGTGAAGGCGGCCCCAACGTGGGCTTCGAAGAGCAGGCCTCCCGGCTGGGTCTCCACTCTGAGGCGGCGCTCCTCGGCCACCACGTCTCTCTCGGTATAGAACTGGCGGAAAACCGGGTTGCTCATACGATCGGATTCCAGCAGGAACCACAGCTCGACACGGTTGGCCGGCATTTCGACGAAATATTTCGTCGATTCCCAATCCGTAGTCGCGTTCAACCCCCGAGCCCCGTGGGTGGACAGGACCCTCGAGAATTCGTTCGGTCTTACGTAGGACCCGGCCTCTTCTTCGAGAGCTCTGATGCGCCCTCGCATCGCAGCGAACGACGTGGTGTCAGGCCGACCCGCCTCCAGGGTGAGGATCGAATCCTGAAGGATATCCATGCGCGCGAACAGGGACCGCTCGGCGGCCAAGTCGAGTGTGCCGAGAGTCTCGGATCCCTTGAAGAGAAGATGTTCGAGGAGGTGAGCCGTACCGGTGTGTCCCCGGACTTCGTTGACGCCTCCGACGGCGTATTGCACGACGAAGGAGACGGTCGGCGCACCGGGGCGAGGCAGAACCAAGAATCGCATGCCGTTCGCTAACCGGTGTTCCACGACGGGCAGTTCCAGCCCCGCACTCGTTTGCGCGTGGCCTGGAAGAGTTCCGGCCGCCCCCAGCAAGGCGATGACCGCGGCCCCCGTCACCTTCATGGTTGTTCACCCGATGGTTGCTCTCCCGGGTCGTACGGCTGGCACTCCGGGCACAGAAACGCGGAGCGGTTCCCGAAGACGATGCGTTCGATCATCGTGGAACAGCGGGGGCAAGGGTTTCCGACCCGGCCGTAGACTCTGAGCGCTGCCGCGTTCTCGCCAGGCACTCCGGTTGCGTCC
>Ga0310122_10001969_pt1 | contig 13108 bp, 17 predicted proteins | sample CB6_Bottom_1051__FD_203503 | JGI IMG/M metagenome (GOLD analysis project Ga0310122, IMG submission 203503) | Marine microbial communities from Western Arctic Ocean, Canada - CB6_Bottom_1051 | ecosystem: Environmental > Aquatic > Marine > Oceanic | place: Canada: Western Arctic Ocean | collected...
GTTCGTCATCGGCCTGATGGGCAGCGTTGCCGGCCTGGGCGACGATCTCCGTGCCGGCTTCTTTCAGGAGATCGACTCCGCCGACGTGATCGACATGCCCCTGGGTCAGCAGGATATAACGGACCGGCCCGGAATCGATCGCGTCGTAATTGCGCTTGTGAATCGGCGCCTCGAATCCCATGCCGGTGTTGATCACGATGCGACCTTCGGCCGTGTTGATCAGGTAGGAATTCGACAATCCCTCGGAGACATAGATTCCATCTCGGATGCGACGCGCTTCGGACATCGAGGCCGGAAGAATCTCGAAGCCCCCGGGTCGAGTGCGATAGAGAGGTTCGGTCATGGTTTTCCTCGCTCGGCGTTTTCATTGGTATCTAATATAAGACTATGGTATTAATTTAGTCAAGAGTAAAAAACGACCTTATGGAGCCAGGGGTTCGAAGCAGACTACCCTGCCCCGGGGTGGAGCTAGCTTGGCACAAGACGCCATCTTCAATACAGACGCGGATCTTAGCTCGACGATCCGAATCGACGCCGTGGCGACCCGCGCGCGAATCGTCTCGGCGGCCGAACGCCTCTTCGCCGAGCGCGGCATCGACGCCACGACCCTCGCCCAGGTCAACAAGGCGGCCAACCAGCGCAATCGCTCCGCGGTCCAATACCATTTTGGAAACAAGGAAGGCGTGATCCACGCCATCCTCGATAAGCATACGCCTGGGATCGAATCGAGACGGCACGCGATGCTCGACGAAATCGAAATGGCTGGCGAACCGACCTTGCGCGACTTTGCCGAGGCGCTCGTCATGCCGGTCGCTGAAAAGTTGGACGATCCCGATGGCGGCCGAGCCTTCCTCCGAGTCAATGCGCAGCTGATTGGCCACCCGAGCTTCTCGCTGCTCGCGCTGCATACGCAGCGGATCAATCGCGGCACGGACCGACTCAATCGATTGATCGCCAGCAACGCCCTGGACTGGCCCAAAGCGCTCTGGACACCGCGCTGGTTGCTGCTGATCGGTCTACTCTTTCACGGTATGGCGGACTACGCACACATCCTCGAAGCCGGAGGTTCCTCCCGCGACACGCCGCCGCGCGGGCTATTCGTCAGCAACTTGATCGACAGCGTGGTCGCCATCCTCGAAGCCCCTATTTCGACAGAAACCAAGAGCCAGATTCCCTGAAGGATGGGGCGCGGACGCGCCGTCGTTCTGGCCCGACTAGGAGAAACGTCCATGAGCGAAAGCACGACGAACCAGTTTGGCCTGGCCGGAGCGATCGATCAGATCGGGTATGTGGTTCGAGATCTGGAAGCGTCCCTCCCCCACTACGAGGCGCTCTTTGGCCCCTTCAAGGTCGGCGAGGCGCCGATCGACGGCGCGCTCTTTCGAGGCAAGGAAATCGACTGCAAGCTCAAGATCGCGACCAACAACGACGGCCCGATCGAAATCGAGTTGATCCAGGTGCTCGAAGGCGAGACGCCGCATACCGAGTTTCTGCGAGAACACGGCGAAGGCCCTCATCACGTGCGATTCCGGACGACGGACATCGAAGCCCGAATCGCGGAACTCGAAGCCGGCGGATACGAGAACATCTTCTGGAAACGCTTTGGACCGGGAATTGCGTTTTCCTACTTGACGTCGCCCGAACAGACCGGTGGCGCCTTGATCGAACTCTTGGAAATGCCCTGATCGCCGCGCCCCGGCAGAAGGATCGACACCGAAACGGAGGAATCACAGGATGGGAACAACAGTCGTCACAGGGGCCGCCTCCGGAATCGGGGCCGCGGTACGCGCTCGTTTGGAAAGCGATGGTGAGCGAGTCGTCGGAATCGATCTTCGCAAAACGGAGATATCGGCCGATCTCTCGACGACCGAGGGTCGCGAATCCGCGGCCGCCGCGGTTCAAGACACGGTCGGCGGCCCACTCGATGGGCTCGTGTTATGCGCTGGGCTCGGTCCACACATCGATGACCTCGGCCTGATTCTGTCGGTCAACTATTTCGGAACGGTGGCGCTGTTGGATGCGCTTCTTCCCATGATGGCGAACAACCCGGGCGCGGCCGCGCTCGTGGTGGCCTCGAACTCTGCCCGCTTTGCTCCCTTCGAAGATTCCGCGTTCGTCGCGGCCATGCTCGATGGAAACGAAGAGAAAGCTCGCGAGTTGGTGGCGAGTGAGAATGGTTTCATGGCCTATGGCGGATCGAAGCATGCACTATGCTGCGCCATCCGCCGTCGGGCCGAAACTTGGGGCGGCGCCGGTGTCCGCTTGAACGCAATTGCTCCCGGAATGACTGAGACGCCGCTCTTGCAGGGGTCGATCGACCATCCGATCTACGGCAAGGGGGTCGATAGCCTGAAATTGCCGCTCGGTCGGCGCGCGACGCCGCAAGAAATCGCCGACGTGATCGCCTTCCTGCAAAGCGACGTCGCTTCGTATGTCCACGGAAGCATCGTCTACGCCGACGGTGGAAACGACGCGGCCACACGCCTCGACCGCTACTGACGGCAATCGCTTCATTCAGTTCGCAGGGGGTCCGTCAGTCGAGAAACGCCTTCAGCAGATTCAAGAAGACGTCGAGCTGATCGTGCTGCACCCAATGCCCGGCATCGGGAACGCCAACGGCTTGCGCATTCTTGAAGGCATCGAAGCGACCATCCTTTGACGGGTCGCCGAATTGACTCTTTTCTCCGTAGATCAGAAGAGTCGGACAAGTGATCCGCCCCCACATCGCCCGCATTTCCTTCATGTCATAGCGCTGCGGATAGAAGAGGCGAACGTAGTTGTCGAATTTCCAGCTGAAAGACCCGTCTTCATTGCGTGCAACGCCGTGAACGGTCAAATGGTGCGCCTGTTCCGGCGAGAGAAATGAATTCGCCTCGAGCATGCGCTGAGCGGCGGCTTCGATGGTCGGATAGTGCTTCGGAACCTTCGTCGAAAACTCGCGCACCTGCGCGATCCAGGTGGCGGTTCGCTCCCAAGCGGGTCGGGCGAATCGACCCGTCAACATTTCGGGAGGAGGACCGAGCCCTTCGATGTTGACTAATTGACGCACGCGATCCGGATACACCGAAGTGAATTGGGTCGCCACGGAGCCTCCCAGCGAATGGCCGACGAGAGTGACCGGATTGAGATCGAGCGTCGTCAAGAGCTGCGCCAGGTCGAGCACGAACTCTTGAATCATGTAATTGCCGCCGCGCGCCCATTCGCTGTCTCCATGGCCGCGCAGATCCGGCGCAATCACGTGATAGTCGCTGCGAAGCGCACGCGCGACCCAGTCCCAATTGCGCGCATGGTCGCGGCCGCCATGAACGAGCACGAGCGGGGGCTTGTCGTCGTTGCCCCAGTCGGCGAAGTGAAGCCGCAAACGCTGTGAAATGTAGTAGCTCGAGACTGGACCCAGTATTTCGGTGTGATCAACCATTGCGTCAAGCTAGCTCAATCGAGCGCCGTGCCCTCGATCGTGATTCGGTGCATCAGGCGGCTATAACCGTGGTAGTCGTTGACCGCATGATGCCATGTTGCGCGATTGTCCCAGAAGGCGATCGATCCGATCTGCCAGCGGAAGCGCAGGGTGAACTCCGGTCGAATCGCGTGCTGGTAGAGGTATTCGAGAAGCGGCTTCGATTCATCTCGAGACCAACCTTCGAATCGAATGGTGAATCCGGGATTGAGATAGAGCGCCCGGCGACCGCTCAGCGGATGGCGAATCACGACCGGGTGGATGGCATCCTGGGTCGCAGCGTCAGCATTGCCGATGCGGCCCTCGAGAGCCTCTCTGCCGGGAACACCGGCGCCAAAGACATGACGGCTGGAGTGCACGCCATTCAGACCCGAAAGTGTCGTCTTGCGCCCGGATGAGAGCGCGTCGTAGGCTGCATACATGCTCGCGAAGAGCGTGTCGCCCCCGTCTCGGGCACCTCGCGAGCGTAAAGAATGGAGCCCATCGCCGGCTCGAGGTCGTAGGAATGGTCAGTATGCCAGCCGCCTCCGATATTGACCTTCTGCTCGGGCTCCTTTCGCACTTCCGCGATCTGGGGATGGTCGGGAACCGCGCCAAAGAAGCGGTTGATGTTGATCTTGCCCCAGCGCTCGGCGAATTCGATGTGCTGTTCGGGAGTGAGTTCTTGATCGCGGTATGCGTCTCGAAGTCGTTCGAAGTCGGAATCCGACAGCTTCGTGATGTCGAGGTCCGTGAACTCCGCGTCTAACGAACTCGATCAAAATTCATTCATCCATTCACTCCTCGGCGCGCGGCGCCATGCACAGACTTCGATCGTCCCGGCCGATTCGGCGTCCAGCATTGTAGCCGGTTCCCGGATCTCGGCGGCCATGGCACGAAGCGCAGGAATGGGGAGAATTCCAGCTGCCACCCGTCAAGGAGATCGTCGATTGCCTGAGCCGACCCGATTCAACTCGACCTTTCGATTCCCAATGCTCTTCTGTCTCGCAGCGATTTTCTCGGCCTGTGCGACACCGGTCCAGACACCTCGAGACCTTCACTTCGATTCGATCGTGGTCGATGGACACTCGGATACGACGCCGAGATTCGAAGATCCGACCTGGTCCTTCGCTGACCGCCACGACGTGGCCGACGGCAGCATGGACCTCCCGCGAATTCGCCAGGGTGGCCTCGACGTTCAGTTCTGGTCGATCTACATGGGGAAGCGCGAAACGCCCGGGAGCGCCCTGCGCGAAGCTCTCGAGCGCATCGATGCCGTGCACGAAATGGCGGCGCGCCATCCCGAGGAGGTCGTCGTCGCGGAGAGTGTGCGCGAGATTCGCGACGCAGTCGGCACCGGAAAGTTCGTCAGCCTGATGGGTATCGAGGGCGGACACATCATCGAAGAGAGCCTGCCTGCCCTGCGAGACTTCTATCGGCTGGGCGTTCGCTACATGACGCTGACGCATTCTTTCCACACCGGCTGGGCGGATTCCTCGGGTACGTCGGAGATCCCGGAACCCCTCCACAATGGGCTGACCGGATTCGGCGAGCAGATCGTCCAGGAAATGAATCGGCTCGGCATGCTCGTCGACATCTCCCACGTTTCCGATCAGACTTTCTTCGACACCCTGAAAGTGACCCGCGCACCGGTCATCGCTTCACACTCCTCGGTCCGCGCGCTCGCCGACCATCCGCGCAATATGAGCGACGAGATGTTGCGCGGGCTCGCTAAAAATGGCGGCGTCGTCATGATCAACTTCTATCCCGTCTACATCGACGAATCCGCTCGCGACGAAGCACGTCTGTATTTCTCGAAGCACGGCGAAACGATCGGAGCCGTCGTTGCTTCCGCCGCCGGGGATCCGGCCAGACGGCGCCAAATGATGGCCGAACATTTCGCTCGATATCCGGTGCCGCAGACGTCGATGGACGTGCTGCTCGATCATTTCGATCACGCGATCAAGATTGCGGGAGCAGACCACGTTGGTATCGGTGCCGATTGGGACGGCGTTCCCAGCATGCCGGTCGGCATGGAAGAGATCAGCCAATTGCCCTCGCTGACAGAGGGCCTGCTCGAGCGCGGCCATTCGCCAGCGACCGTTCGCGGAGTGCTCGGAGAGAATGTCCTGCGAGTGCTCGAGCGTGCCGAGCAGGTGGCAAAGGAGATCCGCACGGAAGAGCGCCTGGTCAAGCGACCCTGATAGCGGATTGGGCTCGAAGTGCGACGCGCGCGTTGGTCATGGATGGCTTCGATCGACGATCTTCTCGGGATCCCGGAATCAGGCTTCGCCGTCATACTCCGAAATCGATTCGCCGCGTTTTCGAGCCTGATGACGGTCGCGAAGGATCTCCGCGGCTTCGACGAGAATCTCACGTTTGGGCAAGTTGTCGATGATGCTCTCGAGTTCGTCGAGCTCTTCCTTCGTGAACCCGGCTTCGATGCGATCTTCCCTTGCGATCTGGCGCCCTGGAAACGAAAAAGCGCCGTCGGTCTCGCGCTGGAAGTCCTTCGCGCGTTGCGCCCTCTCGGGATCATCTCGCGTAAATTCCCGGCACCACTCACTCCCGAAGCGTACATGCGTGAGTTCATCGGCCAACACGAAATCGACCGCTTGTTCCATCTTTAGATCGCCGGATGCCTTGCCGTATTCGATCAAGGACCGAAAGACATCACAGGCAAGACCTTCCAGGCACCGATTCACACCCGTCACCCGCAAGACCGGATCATCGTGACAGGAAGTCTCGAACAAGAACGTACTTTCTGGAAACTCTCCGACTTCGCCGCCGACATGATCGATCAGCTTCTCGAAGATCTGGACATGTCGCCCTTCATCCCAGCATTGACGCGCCATGTTCATCTTGAACTCCCATGGCGTTTCCGGAAAATCCCAGACCGTGCGACCCGCCGCCTCGAGCGCCTGCATCTCGCCAACGAAGATCCCATGAAGCTGCGTCTTCAATTGCAGTTCGCTGCGATCGCCTTTGGCCTGCCGCCCTCCAGAAGCGATCAAGAACTGAAAGCCCGGACCCATCTCTTCAAAGACGGGTTCGAGTGCCGTTCCCGCAACGCGCTCGCGAATCTTCGGCTCGATCTTCTCGAAAATTCGTACGATCGCCGTCACATCGTCAGGCAGACCCTGTAGGAGTTGATTGCGATTCTCGGCGCGCTTGAATCGGCTATCGCGCGCCAGGTCGCCGTGGTCCATGAATCGATCCATCACGAAGTCCCTTCCCGACTGGGGCGAATCTTAGCTCGCCCGGATCCATACCCAAACCTCGCCTGCGCGATTTCAAGCAGAGATGGATCCATCTCGTACGCTAGAGTCCAGCGTCTAGATCGACCGAATCGGCAGCGGCCTTGACAGCGACCGATGAAACCCGAAGGGACGCGATGCCCCTTCCCCTGTCTTGCTCGCTCCACCCCTGCGCCCGCTCGAAAGGAAGACTCGGTATGCACCGAGCCCTCATCGCTAGCTCAATCTTCGCCATGATCGCGTGGGTCGCGATGGCCATCGCTGTGCCTCGCTTCGAGATTCCGGCAGCCGACGCGTCCGCGACGTTCGACACCTGGACCGAAGCGGCGCGCTACGAGATCGAATACCGGGTCGAGCTTTCTTCACTACCGCAGGGAGAGGCGAGAATCTGGCTCCCGCTTCCCGCCGAGAACGAGCATCAGCAGGTCTTATCCCTGGAGATCGACTCGCCCTGGTCGACGCGACAAACGGCCGATCGATTCGGCAATCGAATCCTCTATACGAAGGGAAGCGTCGACGGCGGCAACGTCACCAATGCCAGGCTGGTGACTCGACATCTCGTCGTCAGGCGTCCGACCGCAGGCATCGACCGGTCAGTCGACCCTTCGATGGACGCGAGTCGTTTCCTTCGGCCCGCGCGAAGAATCCCACTCGACGGGGTGATCGCCGACATCGCCGAAAGAGAAGGGGCGACGCTTTCGAGCGACCTCGAAAAACTTCGGGCCTTTTACGACTACGTCGTCCGCAACATGACCTACAGCAAACACGGCGAGGGTTGGGGAAACGGAGACGCAATCTGGGCCTGCACTTCGAAATACGGAAACTGCACGGATTTCCACTCTCTCTTTCTCGGACTGGCGCGGGCGCAGGGTTTTCCCGCTCGCTTCGTGATCGGATTCGGGATTCCCGATGACCTGCAAGAGGGTCAGAGCCCCGGATACCACTGCTGGGCCGAAGCCTTCGATTCCCTAGAGGGGTGGTTTCCTCTCGATGCAAGTGCGGCGCGCATTTCGGGGCGTCTCGACGACTACTTTGGAACCTTGCCGAGCGATCGAGTCGAGTTCACGATCGGTCGAGATCTCGTCCTCGAACCTCCACAGGCTGGCGAGCCACTGAATTTCTTCATCCATCCCCACGTCGAGGTCGATGGAATTGCTGTCGAGGGACTCAAAGCGACCCTGCACTTCCGACGGCTGCCGCCATCCGAAAAGTCGGGCTGAGCGACGTTCGAGTAGCCGCCCACGAACGCGATCTGAAACGAACGACCGCCAGCGAGCCTCGAAGGACCAGAACCGGGAATGGGCGGAAGCGCATTCGCCTCGACCGAGAATCGTTCTATCTCGGGCGCGAAGAGCGCGCGAATCTTGTTCGCAGCACTTTCGGCATCGAAATCGCTCACGAGATCCGAGAGGCGATCAGGGCTCGGCTCTCGAAGCAGCCGGACGCGATCGACCCACTCTTCGATCTCGCCGAGATGACTATCTCGAATCCCATCGCCACGTTCGATCTGGGTCGGCATCTCGGCGGCCGATGTCTTCCGCTCCGACGATGGCGGCAAGACCTTCGAAACCAAGAATGAGGGCGTCAACAGTGCCGACGAAGGCTACTGCGTTCACTCCCTCGCTCACGATCCGAATCACGCAGATCTGATCTTCAGACGGGACCATCGCGGCGTCTATCGAAGCGACGATGCCGGCGACACCTGGCGGGTCATCGAAAGCGGATTGCCGATCGAAGAGTTGAGTAATGGACATCGCTGCTGCTTCGGGTTCGCCAGCGCCCTGGACCCCGCGAGCCAATCCCTCTTCATCGTCCCGCTCACCAGCGACGGCTTCCGCTATCCGCACGACGCGAAACTCGCCGTGTATCGCAGCCGAGATGGAGGCGCGAGCTGGCAGGGATTTCGAAAGGGTCTGCCCGATGATTGTTATGCGAACGTACTTCGAGGCGCCATGGCTCTCGACGGGCTCGACCCTTGCGGCGTCTACTTCGGAACGACGAGCGGCTCCATTTATGCGAGTGCCGACTGCGGCGAGTCGTGGGCGAGACTGGCCTCCGATCTTCCCAAGATCCTTTGCGTCGAGTCCTTCGAGGCATGACGGCGACCGATCTGACCGGCGTGACCGTTCGACTGCCGCCCGTGCTCTGCGAACTGGTGTCGTGCGAACGCAAGATCGAAGCCTCCGGGCATACAGTGGGCGACGCTCTGCACGATCTGGTGAGACGAGAGCCCGGGCTCGCACTTCATCTTTTCGATGATTCGGGGGCGCTGCGCCGCCTGATCTTGTGCTTCTGCAATCGGGACAATATCCGGGAACGCGAAGACCTCGACAGGGTCCTTCGGCCCGGCGATGAAATCACGATCGTCAACTCGGTCGCCGGCGGCTAACCGCTCGCGACTCTCGCTCGTTCATCGGGTCGGCGATGGTTTGGCGCCAGTTTTCCTATGGATGGTAATCCGCGTAGAGGTCTGGCAGGAAGCCGGCGAGATGGTTCATTTCCATCCCGCAGTGAACGACCATATCCCGGCCGATATTGGCGCCCAGAAGACCCCCGGCGATCCATTTTGAACCGAAGGCTTTGTTTACCCAGCTCTCGGACTCGAAACCCCTTAGCTCTGGCCTGGCCAACCAGAACCGGCTGCGCATTTCCGATCCGCCTTCGACTTCGCGAATCTGATGAATGAGGGTCCCGATCGTGATGGGAGCTCGCTGCAGACCCACCCGTCCACAGACGGTGGCCGTAATCCCATTGCCTCTGAATTCGGAAGGGTCGGAAAAGTAGGCCTCTGGCTCCTCGAAAGTGATCGTAATGGCCTCACAGCGATTGCCGATATATTCGGTCACGTAGTGCGTCGTCAGATATTTCTCGCGGTCGGATAGCGCCGGATCGTCGCCCTTCATCTCCTTCGTCCCGTTGGCCAGATGGGCGCGCGGATGCCAGAGCTTGTAGCGCTGATTTTCCATGTAGTGCCATCCCATCCACCACTCGAACATCTCGCCCGTTACGCGTGGCATGTGGGTCTGTACAGCGACGAAGATCTGCCCCGTCTCCAATCGGGTCGTGCCGTTTTCGAGTGGGAGATACCCTGGCTCTTTCAGCAAGTCGGCCTGGTCGATCGTAAAGCCCAAAGCAGAGGCTTCCGTCCCATGCACGACCGCCTGTGCCACCTGTGGCTGGAGCGGCTGCATGACCGGATTCCAGTATTTCGCATAAGCCTTGCCATCGAGATCACCGGACTTCATACCGAGATATTTTGTTTGACCCATTGTCTACCTCCGCATCGACGGACCGTACACGACGCGTCCGACAGTCGGTCCGCGGTCGATCCATCCAACGATCGACTCACCGCGTCAGGGTCAGCTGGCGAATGGCGAACAGCGCGTCCGACCAACCCAGCGAATGCGTGACATCCAGGGACTCGATGTGAACGAGTCGCAAGCACGTACCGGAATCCGTCGGAGTCAACTGCCAGCGGACCTGTCCCTCCGGCTCATCGACCCATTTCCAGTCGTGGACCAGGAGGCGATTGGGGATGAGTTCGAGAATACGTCCTGGACCGACGGGAGTCGCCCCATCGTCGCGACTCCATCCGTAGGAATAGCGGCTGGCGTCGACATCGATCTCCGGCGACTCCGCGTCCATCCATACTTTCACTTCGTCGGGGTCGAGCAACGCTCGAAACACGCGTTCCACGGGAGCCGCAATCTCGATCTCCAATTCGACGCGTCGCTTGCCATCCGCCATCGGCGCGAGATAGTCGGGGCGAAGCGCAGCCTGACCTGTCGCGATGAGCGTCGCGAGATTTCCGATCGCGATGTGCCAATGACAGCGCGCCATATCGGGCCCCGGCCCATCCGATCCGGCTGCGAAGGTCTCGAAATCGTGTTCGATCGTCAGTCGGCTCTTGCCCTCGGCGCCCTCGACCCGAACGGAGACGCGCGTTGCGTGCCCGTTCCAACGCCAGCCGAAGACCAGACCATGGGGTCGATCGATTTCCAGGATCTCGCCTTCTGTCTCCTCTTCGGAAGTACACCAGATCACGTCCCGACCCCAGAAACGAAAGGCACCGCCCTTTTGCGGATCGACGCGAACATTCTCCGCAAGCCAACCCCTCAGCATCTCCTGATCCAGCCATGCGCCGAAGACGGTTTCCGGCGAAGCATCCAACTCGAAGGTCTCGCGAAAGCTCATGGCTCCTGCTTTTCGGAATCATCTGACTCCGAACTAGCATCTAGAGAGGGTTCACTCGATTCGATCATCGCCTTCAAGACCTGAAGTCGAGCCGCCCAGAAGGCGCGGTACTTCTTGAGCCAGGCATCCGCGACGGACATCGGCTGGGGGTTGATGGAATAGACGCGTCGCCGTCCGTCCCGCCGTTCGATGACCAGCGTCGCCTCACGAAGGACACGCAGATGCTGGGAAACGGCCGGTCGACTCGTTGCGAAGCCAGCGGCAAGCTCATTCACGCGAGCGTCCCCGACCACCAGGCGATCCAGAATCCGGCGGCGCGAGGGGTCCGCGAGGGCGCGAAAGACTTGCGTCTCGAGGGCTCGTGCCGAATCCGCGTCGATCTCTTTAGTAATCATATACTTACGTATTATTCAAATATAGTTCTATCTATTAATTAATGATCGTCTTTTTATGTAAGAATCTTCTTACCTTTTTTACAAATGGCCCCAGAGTCGAGGGGCGCCCGGCAGCCGGCTAGAGCCCGAGCGCTTTGCCGTAGCCTTTGATCCCGCCACGGTAGATCCCGCCTGCGATCCGGTCGGCCTTCTCACTCGGAATCCCATTGGGCTCGAAAGTCCCCGTCCAGGTCAGAAGGCAAGCCTCATCACCCTCTTCGGTCACGACCATGGTGGCCGAGTAGTCTTTGAAAGGCATCGGCCCTGAAATGATCGAATAGGTCAGTGTCCGCGTCTCGTGATCGAGAACATCGAGTGACTCGACGACGTGATCGTCTCCAACCGGGATCTTCCGGATCGCGCCGACACCCTCTCCTTCGACGACACAGCCTTCGAGGCCGTCCATGTATTTGGCGACACCACCGAAGTCCGAGACCATCGCCCATAGTTTGGCCGCAGGGACTGCAAAAGAACCGGTTTCAACAACCATCGACATAGCATGACTCCTAGAATGTGAGGGGGATCGTGGCTCGCCGTCTTTTCACGAGCCACAGGAAATATGTGATACTGCGGAGGCCGTTTCCCATTCTAACGACTCTCTCTCGAGCTCTCTAGCGACCAGGAAAGAACGAAAATGGAACTCACCACCGTCCAATACGAGAAGAAGGGCGCGATCGCCTACGTCACATTGAACCGCCCCGACAAGCTGAATGCGATGAACACCGCGATGCATGACGACCTCGCGAGCGTTTGGGCCGACTTCCGGGACGATCCCGACCTCCGGGTGGCGATTCTCTCGGGAAACGGAAAATGCTTCAGCGCCGGCGCCGATCTCAGTGAACGGACCTCCGGCCGCTATCGCTATAGCGGAGAATTTCCCGACATCTCGCAGACACAGAACGTCTTCAAGCCAATCATCGCAGCCCTACATGGCCATGTGGTCGGCTACGGGATGTGGATCTCGCTGGACGCTGATTTTCGGATCGCCGCCGAGGACACCTCCTTCTGGCTGCCCGAGCCGCAATGGGGAATCGCCACGATTCCGGCCGCCTGGTTTCCGAGGCTGATGCCCTGGGCGATCGCCTCGGAACTCCTGCTCCTGGCGGAACGGGTCGACGCCCAGCGCGCCTATCAAGTCGGGCTCGTGAACAAGGTGGTCTCGCGCGACGAATTGATGGTCGAAGCCGAACGGATGGCGAACCGTCTCTGCGAACTCAGCCCGATGGCCGTGCAGGGCATGAAGGAACTCATGGTTCGCGGAACGACGCTCGACTACAACGCGCTCAATCAACTCACGGACTGGGTCCAGACTCGCGTCATGAATTCGGAAGATCGCAAAGCGGGCGTCAAGGCTTTCGCCAAGCGAGCCAAGGTCGACTGGCCAGGACGTTAGGCGCGACGAGTCTTCGCACGTTTCTAGAAGCCCGACCGGCTCGAACCGAGAAAGAATCGCCATGACCAGAACGATCGCACTCCCCATCCTGGGCGGCGGCCAGTGCGGCGCACTCCGCTACCAAATCACCGCCGCGCCGCTGATGATCTACGCCTGCCACTGCACGAATTGCCAGCGCATCGCGGGCAGCGCCTTCGGACTCGCCACGACGATCACAGAAGGCTCCCTCGAATTCACGACCGGCAAGCCGGCACGAGTCGAATGGAAATCCGAATCGGGAAACGAACGCTACGGAATGTTCTGCGGCGGCTGTGGCTGTCGGATCGCTCACGGGCAAAAGATCCATCGAACGGAATTCTAAGCCTGCGAGCCGGCACCTTCGACGACGCGAGTG
>Ga0310122_10001971_pt1 | contig 13100 bp, 8 predicted proteins | sample CB6_Bottom_1051__FD_203503 | JGI IMG/M metagenome (GOLD analysis project Ga0310122, IMG submission 203503) | Marine microbial communities from Western Arctic Ocean, Canada - CB6_Bottom_1051 | ecosystem: Environmental > Aquatic > Marine > Oceanic | place: Canada: Western Arctic Ocean | collected...
GTCGTAGCAGACGGTGAAGGTGAAACCCTGGATGTAATCGTCGTCGTCCTTGTAGAAGAAGCACAGATCTCCGGTCTGACCGTGGTATGCGTAATTCCCCGCACCCTCGTCGAACTGGGTCTCCATCCACAACGTGGTGTCCTCGGCCGGTACTCCCACAGGAGTACAGGTGAAGGTGCCATTCTCGAGCAGCGGGCCGATGGAGAGCCCTGCGATCACCAGCACGTTATCGAGTGTTGGCGTACCCAGAGTCCCGTCGGCGAGCGTGAGATCACTGGTTTCCGGCGCCGGAGGAGTGCCAGGAGCCCCTTCGGTGTAGATGTTCGAATTGTCACAGGAATACGTGTACGAGGCGATGTGAAGGCCGTTGCCCTGAGGGATGGTCTGGCCTTCGAAAGGAGCCGTGAAATCAACCACCGCACCCAGGGTTCCACCGTTTTCGTAGATGTTTGCGATCTCGAACTCGGTACCAGCAGCTTCGGCGTCGGCACCCAAAGAGATGGATTCGAGGGTGATCACGGTTCCGTCATGTGTCACCGCGGTTACGAATCCCTGGACTCCTCCGAGACTGTTATCGATGAGAATCCTGGCATCACCAGAAGTTCCGAATCCATCGGCTGGAGCGGATCCATCTTCGATGGACATCGAGGCAGGTGGAGGTTCGAGCAGAGTCATTGTGCCTCCATTGAGGCCGAGTCCTTCACCAGCTCCTACGGATAATCCACCTTGAACGATGATGTTGTCGAGCGCAGGAGAATTGAGTGTTCCGTCCTGGAAATCGACGGCAACATCGGTATCACTTCCAACCACCAGGGCAGGAGTTACTGTCAAGGTGGCGATGGTCGTACCATTTCCTGCCGGAATCGGAGCATCTCCATATGGAGGGGCTGAGTCCATGACGACCCCGAGTGTCACTCCGCCGGTGAGAATCTCGGCTACGATCAACTCGGCATTCTCTGCGGCTCCCGCTGGCTGCAGGTCGCTGGCGGTCAGCAGGGTGTCATCGAAAGCGATCGCCAACACATAACCCTGGACATCTGCAGTGGCATCCAGGGTGATGGTGAGGGTTTCAGAGGCGAGCCCCTGAGTGGAACCATCACTGATCGAGAGCGACTGCTGGGCAGAGCCCGTCAGGGTCAGCCCGAGAAGAGCGAAGATAACGAGGAAGACGATACTGATAGGACGCATAACACCATCCCTCCGATGTGAGCCATGACTCGATAGCGTCCGGCCGACCGTGCCGACGGGCTCGAACAGCCTCCATAGAACAATATGTATACAACGCACTAAACATCGTACCTAAAATAGGTGTGCTAGAAACTGCCGTAATGTAATATACATACGAGCAATCAGGTGTGATGTTAACGTGGAAACTCTTATGAATCAAAAACTTATGGAGTTGACTTTACCTGCGTACGAAAGGCTTGTTGGTCAGTTTGTATAACTTACGTCACCGCCACCACGGGAGTCGCTGACTCCCACGGTGCCCCGTTCTTTCGTCTGACAGAGCAGTTGGAAATCGCCAATGCTGACTCTCCTGCCAGTTCGATGCCCGAAAGTTCGGAGAGTCTCTTCAGTCTCCACCGGTATTGCCCTTTCGAGATAAAGAAGATCGGGCAAGCACTGGTGATGCACCTTTGACGTCGCTACCGAGATCTCAGGGGAGAACCCGAGACGCTGCAGCCCGATGAGTACCTGGAAGACGTTTGTGATGATGGTGGGGCCACCGGGAGTTCCCAGGACCGCGCTGACATCTTCGTCTTCATCGAACAATACCGTGGGACTCATCGAAGAAAGAGGCCGTTTCCCGGGTGCCACTGCGTTGGCAGAACTCTGAATCAAACCGAACATATTTGGCTTGCCCGGATGAACTGTGAAATCGTCCATCTCGTTGTTGAGCAGGAATCCTGCTCCGGGCACCAGAACCTTGCTACCGAAGGAGCCATTGAGGGTAGTGGTGACGGCGACACCATTCCCTTGTTTGTCCATCACCGAGTAGTGGGTTGTCTGTTCACCTTCTTCTGGTGTGGCAATGTCGTCGAGGAAATCTGCCGACTCAGAGGCTTTTTCCTGCTCGATGGAGGAGGCTCGCTCATCGAGTCGGTCGAGTTTCTCGAGCATCTCCATCTTGCAGTCGACAAAATCCGGATCCCCGAGATATTGGTTTCGATCCGCAAACGATCTTCGCATCACCTCGGCGAGCAGATGATAGAACTTCGGTGTTTTCGCATCGGTTGCCTCGAGCGGGAAGTGGGAGAGCATCCTGTACATCTGTGCCAGACAGATGCCTCCAGAAGAGGGGGGAGGCATCGAGATGGCATGGCCCTTGCCGGCGGTGAAACGTATCGGTTTTCTTTCCACCGACCGATATGCCAGCAGGTCCCTGGCGCTGATGATTCCACCGCCGCGCTTCATCTCGACGACGATGTGATCAGCAACCTCTCCCTCGTAGAAGCCAGGGATGCCCTGCTCGATGATGGTCTCGAGAGTTCTGGCGAGGTCCAGTTGCACGAAGTTCTCGCCGGCGGGGACGGTGGCTCCTCCCGGGTAGAACACCTCTTCCGTCGCCTCGAAGCGGAGCATTCCCTGTTTCGCTCCGGTCAGCATCCGCTGGGTTCTTTCGGTCATCGGAAATCCGTCTCTGGCCAGTGCCAGAGCCGGTTCGATCACCTTCTTGCGCGGCATGCTTCCCCATTTTTCCTGGGCAGTGAGCAGGCCGGAGACCGATCCCGGAACCCCCGAGGCGAGGTGCCCCACCAGCGAGGCCTTTTTGATGCCCGCTTCGGCCGCGCGCACGTACATATCGGCAGTGGCGGCAGCCGGCGCCATCTCACGGAAATCGAGTGCGATTTCATCGGTTCGCCCCGAGCCTCTTCCGATGGAGCCGACCAGGAATCCTCCACCTCCCAGGTTGCCTGCCGCCGGGTACGTCACTGCGAGGGCGAACCCGACTGCCACTGCTGCATCGATGGCGTTCCCGCCGGCATCGAGAATCTTTGCTCCGACCGCTGCTGCGAGTGGTTCTGCGGCGGCAACTGCACCTCGTCGAGCATGCTTTTCGAACATGATTCAGTCCTCCTGGACCCGGGGTTTGACCTCGACGACTTTCGTTTCGGCTCCGCGAGTGAGCGCATACTGGAATCCCGAGCCGATCGATCCTGCGCCGGTCAATCCGTCGCGACGGATGGCAACGAAAGCGGCCTGCACCGATCGATTGGCGGCAACACGTCCGATGATGCGATCGAGAGTCTCGTTGATGGCTTCATCGGGTGTGGCTCCTCGGCGCATCAGTTCGACCACCAGGAAGGATCCGCACACCTTCGAGATCTCCTCACCGACTCCGGTTGCGACGCAACCACCTGCCTTATCGTCGGCGTACAGACCATGACCGATGATGGGGGAGTCGCCGACCCTGCCGGCGAACTTCCAGGCCATGCCACTGGTGGTGCAGGCCGCCGCGATGGAACCGGATGAATTCATCACTACCTGACCGAGGGTGTCGTGTCCCTCGGCTTCTCCATCGCCTTCCGGGTGTTTCTGGCGCCATTTGCGGTAGGCCTCGCGAGCTGCATCGGAGAGGGTCTCCTGCGCTTCGAAGCCCTGGCTGCGGGCAAAGCGATTCGCCCCCGTTCCGACCAGCATCAGGTGGGGGGAGTCTTCCATCACCTTGCGAGCAATCTGTACCGGATGGCGGAAACCGGTCAGTGCGCACACCGCACCGCCATCTCGGGTCTTACCCTCGCAGATGGCCGCATCCAGTTCCACTTCGCCCTCTCGATTGGGATAGCCGCCGTATCCAACCGTCGAGATGGCAGGATTCGCTTCGGCGGTCATCACTCCGCGTTCGACAGCATCGAGCACGCTCCCTCCCGCCTCGAGGATGTCGAGAGCTTCCAGGTTTGCTGCTCTTCCGAAGCCCCATGTGGAGACGATGATGGGAATTCCCGGGCAGACGGACCCGGCGCTTTCTTGAGGGTGGAGTCCTGGCGAGGCGAGCACCCCCGCCCCGGCAGCAACTCCCCGCAGTAAGAAGTCTCTTCTGCGCATGGCAGATTTCTCCTCTCGCCTCAGGGCGATCCTCCAGAGTCTGGTGGATCTTCGCCACTGCAGCAACCCACACCCCGAAGCCTGAAGTGAACGCCGTTATCCAGCGAGCGATTGCCGACATGCTCCTCGAACTGAAATCGCTGATCGGGGAGCAGGGGAACCGTACAGACGATCCCCGTTCCCGAGCAAATGGTCTCGATGATGGAACGACCGATGGCAGCAGTGAGTTCTGCGATCACCCTGAATGAGCTGTGGAGATGGCGATGTTGTCGGTCAGTTGTCGAGGATCGTGGCCGCCGTGATCGGGTCGACCGTGCTCTCTTCGCCGGCTTTCTGTTGCCAGCTGAGCAAGAAGATGATGGTCAGCACGATGATGGCGGTGGTGCGGATGGTGGCGATTCCGGCTTCCGAGGGCTGCGCCGATTCGACCGGCTGGAGTGGTACGAGCTCGTCATCGAGTATTGACGGCTGCTGTGGCTCGATTCGTGCGGGCAGCAGGGGGGCCGGACAGGACACCACATCGAGCCACTGGGACTCGCGGCTGGGGACTGGCAATCCACCGAATCGATCCTCCTCGGTCGGGTTGGTTGTGGGATTTTGGCGCCTGTGAGCCATTTCGGGCCTCCACGAAAAGGGGTTCTCGCCTGATTCATCGTCAGAATCGGATCCAGACTTGAGTGCTTTACTTGCAGGAAACGTCCTCTCACAGCAGGATGACGCCAGCATGTGCCGATATTGTGCGATGGGCATGCGAAGGGAGCCGCGCCTTGTCAGAGAGCCTTCGAATCGGTCGGGAAGTGATCGAGCAGGAGGCGAGAGCCCTCGAAGCTCTCGCCGAGGGGCTCGGGAGTTCTTTCGAGCAGGCGGTGGCCCTTCTCGCCAACGCCCAGGCTCGTGTTCTCGTCAGTGGCATCGGCAAGAGCGGGAGCATCGCGCAGAAGGTTGCCGGGACCCTGGCCAGCACCGGCACACCGGCGCTCTTCTTGCATCCCGTCGATGCCTTGCACGGTGATCTGGGAGTGGTCGGAGAGGACGATGTACTGCTGGCGCTCTCCAAGAGTGGGCACACCGAGGAACTGATTCGTTTCCTCCGGCACTTCGGGAGAGTGGGAGGGCAGATCATCTCTATCTGTGAGGATGGGAACTCTCCAGTGGCCGAACTGTCCGATGTGGTGCTGGAGATTCCGGCACTGGGTGAGGCAGGTCCGCTGTCGCTGGCTCCTACGACCAGTTCCGTTCTGCAACTGGCGGTAGCCGATGCGCTCGCCATGAGTCTTCTCGATGCGCGCGGCTTCACTGCTGAGCAGTTCGCTCGTAATCACCCCGAAGGCGTTGTGGGACGTCGGTTACTGGTGCGTTGCGAAGATATGCTTCACGAAGGAGATCAACTTCCTCAGGTTCGAGAAGATCAAACCGTCGGGGACCTTCTCGTCGAGATGAGCGGGAAGGGTCTCGGGATGGCATGCGTCGTTGATGTTTCGGGTTCGTTCCGGGGTGTCTTTACCGATGGCGATCTGAGAAGGTTGTTTACCCACTCCTCCTCTCCGGTCGAATTGCCCGTTTCGGAGGCGTGGCAGATGAGTCGTCGCGAGGATGGATCTTCGATAACGAAAAACGGGATCGTCGATGCGAATTGTCTCGCGGTGGAAGCGCTCGGGATCATGCGCAAGGAGCAGATCACCTGCCTCATGGTGCTACGAGATGACGGTGCTCCCCGCGGAGTCGTGCGGCTTGTCGATCTGATCCGTGAAGGTCTTCACGACCCCGCCAACAGTGCCTGAACATAGTTTGACAGCGGCATCGCTGGCACAGTTATCCGAGATTCACTCCATGTGCGGGTATCTGTGATCGGTCGCGGGGCTGAAGTTTTCCTTCACGGTTCTCGGCGCAAGCCAGCGTAGCAGATTGAGAGCCGAGCCTGCCTTGTCATCGGTTCCGGAGGCTCTGGCGCCTCCGAACGGTTGCTGGCCAACCACGGCCCCGGTTGGCTTGTCGTTGATGTAAAAGTTCCCCGCGCTGTATCGAAGTCGCGCTGAAATGGCATCTGTTGCGTCACTGTCGCTACAGAAAACCGCTCCCGTGAGAGCGTAGGGGCTGGTGCTATCGACCAGATCGAGGCACTCGTCCATGGCGGAATCACGGTAGACGAATACAGAGAGTACCGGTCCAAAGAGTTCCGTCTCCATCGTGTAAGAACGGGGATCTTCACATTCGATAACGGTCGGAGAGATGTACCAGCCCTGAGAGTCGTCACATTCCCCGCCGACGATGATCTTGCACTTCGGATCTTCTTTTGACCTGTCGATTGCCTGTTGAATTCGCTGATAGGCGCTTTCATCGATCACGGCACTGACGAAGTTCTTGAAATCGCGAACATCTCCCATCGGGAGTGATCGAGTCGCTTCTACCAGAAGTTCCTTCAACTGGGGCCATATACTTTCAGGGATGTACATTCGGCTCGCTGCGGAACACTTTTGCCCCTGGTATTCGAAGGCACCCCGAACCGCTGCAGTTGCCAGCGCTGCAACATCGGCGTTCGGGTGGGCGAAGATGAAGTTCTTGCCGCCCGTTTCTCCGACGATCCGCGGATAACTGCGATAATTCTCGATCTGGTCACCGATCTGTTGCCACAGTTGCCGAAAAACCTCCGTCGATCCCGTGTAATGGAGGCCCGCAAAACTGGGACTCGACAGTACCGCACTGGTGACCTCTACCGGGTCGCCGGGGACGAAGTTGATGACTCCGGGGGGAAGCCCCGCTTCCTCTAGCATCCGGAAGGCGTACCAGTTGGACAGGATCGACGTCTTGGAGGGTTTCCAGATCGCCGTGTTCCCCATCAAAACAGGTGCGCAGCACAGATTTGCGGCGATGGAGGTGAAGTTGAAGGGTGCCACGGCGTACACGAATCCCTCGAGAGGACGGTAGTCGATATGATTCCTGGTTCCGGGCGGGTTCTTGAGCGGTTGTTCCCGAGGGATTTGACCCAGGGCGAAATAATTGTTGAAGCGGAAAAAATCGATCAGTTCGCAAGCCGCATCGATCTCGGCCTGAATTACCGTTTTTGATTGTCCGAGCATCGTCGAGGCATTGAGTTCGTCACGCCAGGGACCACTCAGAAGCACCGCAGCTTTCTCCATCACAGCCGAGCGCACCTGCTGGGTGGCGCTCGCCCAATCGACCCACGCCTTGTTGGCGGCATCGACTGCCATCTTCACCACTTCGGGGGTGGCCCCGTGCCAGCGAGCCAGCACCCTCGAATGATCGTGGGGGCAGCGTTGCTCTCTGATGTTTCCGGTGAAGATCTCCTTGCCGTCAACGATGCACGGAATCTCCGGGGTCTCGCTCCACATCGATTCGAGCCGTCCCTCGATCGAGGCTCGTTCTGCCGAACCCGGTGCATAATCCAGGATCGCTTCGTTGTCCGGTTCTGCGGGGTACAAGTCCCGGTTTCCCATCGGCCTCCTGAGCGTCCAAATAGCTACTTCGAGTGGAGGCATTAGACCGAGACTGTCATGAGGATGCTACTGTCAGCGGTTTCGGTTTGGTTGCCGCATCCTCTTGAGATGGCTAGGGTAGAGACTATCGGTTGAGATCAGGATTGGTCTCTTGCCACACCCTGGATTTGGGGAGGTTTTTCGATGTCTCCTGGCGTCTCAGATCTGTTCGACTCCGGCGATCTGTTCCAGGACCGTCACATCGGCCCGCGAACGATAGACCTCGAGCAGATGCTCGCGCGGGTCGGCGCCGATTCGCTCGAGGATTTGATCGCGAAAACGGTTCCCTCGTCGATTCGCCATGCAGATTCTCTGCGGTTGGATGAGGTTGCATCTGAGCAGGAGGTTCTGTCCGAACTCGGGCAACTGGCAGCCAGAAACCAGGTATTTCGCTCTCACATCGGAACCGGATATCACGGCACCATCACGCCACCTGCGATCCAGCGCGGCATCCTCGAGTGCCCGGGTTGGTACACCTCGTACACGCCCTATCAGCCGGAGATCAGCCAGGGGCGTCTCGAAGCACTTTTGAATTTCCAGACGATGGTTTGCGATCTCACCGGGCTTGAAGTTGCAAATGCTTCTCTCCTGGATGAGGGAACTGCGGCTGCCGAGGCGATGACGATGTGTCGTCGGATACAGCAACGAACCCGTGGTGCTGGCAGTGCGGAACTTTTCTTCGTCTCGGAGAAGTGCCATCCGCAGACCATCGAGATCGTCAAGTTGAGAGCGATGCCCCAGGGAATCGAGATTGTCGTCGGGGACCACGAGGACTTTGTCTTCCCGGCCAAGTGTTTCGGTATCCTGGTGCAATATCCTGATACCGAGGGCAGGATCGTCGACCTCGAGGGGATCTGTTCGCGTGCTCACGAGGCAGATGCTCTGGTGGTGGTAGCGGCGGATCCGCTTTCGCTGACCATCCTTCGTCCTCCGGGAGAGTCGGGAGCCGATGTGGTCGTCGGATCGACCCAACGCTTCGGTGTCCCGATGGGGTTCGGCGGTCCGCATGCGGCCTATCTCGCCACCCACGAGAAGCACCAGCGACAGATTCCAGGACGTCTGGTCGGAATTTCTCGCGATTCCCAGGGCAAGGATGCGGTGCGGCTTGCACTTCAAACGAGAGAGCAGCACATCCGGAGAGATCGGGCGACCAGCAACATCTGCACAGCTCAGGTATTGCTGGCGGTTTGCGCGGCAATGTATGCGATTCACCATGGTCCTGATGGACTCACCAGGATCGCTCGCCGTATCCGGCTACAAGCAGACGTTCTGGCTCTGGCCCTTGCCGAGCTCGGGCACGAGGTTGTCGAAGCAGCGCGCTTCGACAACGTGATGGTGGTTCCTCGAGGAATCAGTGAAGAGGATGTGCGTCAACGAAGTCTGGCGGATGGTCGCAACTTCCGATACTACGGCGATGGTTCCATCGGGATCTCTTTTGACGAGACCACCACGCGTGAGGATGTCATCTCCATCTTGACCATCTTCGGAGCCGATGCTGGTGCAGTGAATATCGATCAACTTGCAGAACGCTGTGAAGTTGAACTCCCCGGTCACTTGAAGAGAACCAGTCCTTTCCTCACCCACCCGGTTTTTCATCGATATCGTTCAGAGACGGCACTGATGAGATACATGCATCAACTGGAGACTCGCGATCTCTCTCTCAACACTGCGATGATTCCGCTGGGCTCTTGCACCATGAAACTGAATGCGGCTGCAGAGATGTTCCCGATTCTCTATCCGGGTTTTGCACAGCTCCATCCATTTGCACCAGCAGATCAGGCCGGTGGATACAAGATACTCTTCGAGCGTCTCTCGACATGGTTGGCAGAAATCACCGGCTTCAGTGCAATTTCCCTGATGCCCAATGCAGGTTCACAGGGGGAATTCGCCGGGTTGATGGTGATCAGCGCTTACCACCGATCCCGTGGCGATGAGAAGAGGGATGTTTGTTTCATTCCCCAGTCGGCCCATGGCACCAACCCGGCCAGTGCGATCATGGCGGGCATGGAAGTGGTGGTATTGCGTTGCGATTCACAGGGCAATATCGATCTCGAGGATCTGGCGCTCAATATCGCTGAGTACGGGGATCGATTGGCCGCATTGATGGTGACTTATCCCTCGACCCATGGAGTTTTCGAGACGGAAATCATCAAGATCTGTTCGATGATTCACGATGCGGGTGGCCAGGTTTATCTCGACGGAGCCAACATGAACGCGATGGTGGGACTCTGTCGACCTGCCGATTTCGGAGCGGATGTTGGCCATCTCAATCTCCACAAGACCTTCTGTATTCCACATGGAGGCGGAGGGCCCGGAATGGGACCCATCGGTGTGGCCAGTCATCTCGAGCCGTTTTTGCCCGGACACCCGGAGTCGGGAACGGGGGGGAGTGAGGCGATCGGTCCCATCTCGGCGGCTCCTTTCGGGAGTCCGACGATTCTGCCGATTTCCTATGCATACATCCGCATGATGGGGGCCTCGGGACTACGCAAGGCCACCGAGGTGGCGATCCTGTCGGCGAATTACCTGGCACGGAATCTCGAGGACTACTTCCCGATCCTGTACCGAGGTGCCAATGGCTACATTGCCCATGAATGCATCCTCGATACCCGTGTGCTCAAGGAGAGCGCCGGAACCACTGTCGACGACATCGCCAAGAGATTGATCGATTTTGGATTCCATGCTCCCACCATGTCCTGGCCAGTAGCAGGCACCCTGATGGTCGAACCGACAGAGAGTGAACCGAAGGAAGAACTCGACCGTTTCATCGAAGCGATGAAAGGGATTTACGCCGAGGCCAAGGCGGTGGAGGAGGGCATCTATCCTGCCGACGACAATCCACTCAGGAACTCACCACACACACTTGCGATGGTGACCGTGGAGAACTGGAACCATCCGTACTCTCGAGAGCAGGCGGTTTTTCCAAGTTCCCACACCAGATCCCACAAGTTCTGGCCTGCTGTGGCGCGCATCGATCAGGCCTACGGAGATCGCAACCTGATCTGCTCCTGTCCGCCGCTCAAGGAATATTCCTGATCAGGAAGCGTCAGTCTCGATGAGAGCTTGATGCAGCGATCTGACGCCGCGGGCCAGATCCTTCTCTGGCACGACGCAGGTGATCACCAGGTTGGAAGATGAAATCAGGTCGATGTTGATCTCCTGTTCTGCCAGCACCGAGAATATCTTGGCGGCGATACCTGGCTCTCTCGAGATGCCCTCCCCGACGACATTCAGCAGCGCGACATCGTCATCGATCAGCCACGAATCACCGCCGACCTCCTCGACCACCCTCTGTAGATCTGACTCCTGGAGAGAAGTGCTTCCAGGAACGATAAAGGTGATGTCGTTGAGCCCTTTGTGACTCTGGGCCTGGACGATCAGGCGCACATTGACATCGAATTCACCCAGCACGTTGAACACTCTGGCGGCGATTCCCGGCTGATCCGGAACCGCCAGGATGGAAATCTTGCGGACATCCCGATCATCGGTGACGGCGCGTACAACGACTTCTTCCATCAATTCTCCCTTTCCAATGATGCGAGTACCTGGTCGGTCCTCGGTCGCCGAGGCTACCACCAGCGGTACGTTGAAACGTCGTGCGAGCTCGACCGATCGCCCATGCAGTACCCTGGCTCCCAGGTTCGCCATCTCGAGCATCTCGTCATAACTCAGCGCTTCGATTTGCAGTGCAGAAGGCACGAGGCGAGGGTCTGCGGTGAAGACTCCTGGTACATCCGTGAGAATCTCACAACGTTCGGCACCGAGCACTGCTGCCATCGCCACGGCAGTGGTGTCGGATCCACCCCTGCCGAGGGTGGTGATCTCCTCGTGCTGGTCGATCCCCTGGAACCCGGCCAGCACCACGACATGATCGCGATGGAGCGCCTCGACCACGCGGTCGGGATCGATGCGCAGGATCTTTGCTTCCGAATGACGGTCATCGGTCACGATTCCACCCTGCTGGCCGCTGAATGAGATCGCGGGTACTCCCAGTTCGGTCAGCGCGATGGAGAGCAGCGCCATCGACTGAACCTCGCCGGCCGACAGCAGCACGTCCAGTTCTCGACGCGGGGGCTGAGACGACAACTTCCGCGCGAGCGTGTTGAGTTCGTTGGTGGTATCACCCATCGCGGAAACGACACAGACGACGTGACAGTCAGCCGCCCTGCGTTGGCCAATACGTTTCGCAGCATCACGAATCAAGTTCGGGGTGGCAACGCTGGTGCCGCCGAACTTCAGAACGTGTACCGGTTTTTTCAGCATCGCCGGAGTCATTCGATCTTCTCCATCTGGAGTCCGACATGATCGATGGAGAGGATCTCCGCAACGGCAGGGGTTCCTGCCTCTTGCAGAGCACCGAGTGCGGATTCGGCAATCTCCACGGTCGTTTCCGGATCGCTGACGAAGGCGGCCAGAGTTGGGCCTGCACCCGAGAGCCAACTCCCTGAAAGTTCTTGCTCACGGTGCAACGCTTCTAATGCGGCAGAAAGACCGGGAATCAGTGGCAGACGGAAGGGTTGATGGAATCGATCCTGGCAACCTCTCTCGACAACTTGCCAGTCGCCGCGAATGAGTCCAGAAAGCAAGGTGGCGATGCCTCCCAGGTTTGCGACCGCATCCTGTCGTGAGTAGGAATCTGGAAGAGTTGCCCGGGCTTCTTTCGTCTCCAGTGGAACCTCGGGGATGACCGCAAGAATTCTTGGATTCGATTCGATGGGAAGGGAGACATGGTTCCAATCCGAACGGCTACCCGAGGCGGCCTGAAATCCTCCATCGATGCAGGCGGCGGCGTTGTCGGGGTGCCCCTCGATGTCGGAGACTCGTTGGAACAACTGCTGTGGTGACGGAGGAGATCCGTCCCTCAACAAGAAACCCGCTGCGACACCACAGGCGTGCGCGGCGGCACTCGATCCGAGACCTCGTGCGATCGGAATTTCGCTGTGGATCTTCCAGCCGGCACCATCGACCGCATCTCCGGCAATCTCACTTGCGATGGACACGATGCGATGCGAGCGGTCACTCGGAAGGCTGTCGGCACCCTCTCCACTGATCTCGAGACAGAAACCATCTGCGCGGTCGGGCTCGAGTTCCAGGGTGATTCCCAGCTTCAGAGCGAGACCCAGGACGTCGAATCCGGGCCCCAGATTGGCACTGGAAGCGGGCGCGTGGATCCTCCAACGGGTCATGTCAGATCCATCGCTTTCTGTAGAGCGTCCATCTCTGTGGGGATGGCAGCGGGAAGTTCGACCCCGGCGATGGCTCGATCTGGATCTTTCAATCCGTGACCGGTGAGAGTACAGACGATGATGCCTCCGGCCGGGGCGATCTGGGCTGCTGTCTCGTGTTGCTTCAGCAGTCCGGCGACGCTGGCAGCACTGGCCGGTTCGCAGAAGACTCCCTCGCGCTTCGCCAGGTGATCGTAGGCGGCAAGGATCTGCCGGTCCTCGACGGCGAGGATGTCACCACTCGATTGCTCGATGGCATCGAGTGCACCCTGCCATGAGGCGGGATTCCCGATACGAATCGCGGTGGCGATGGTTTCCGGGTTCTTGACGGGTG
>Ga0310122_10001972_pt1 | contig 13100 bp, 11 predicted proteins | sample CB6_Bottom_1051__FD_203503 | JGI IMG/M metagenome (GOLD analysis project Ga0310122, IMG submission 203503) | Marine microbial communities from Western Arctic Ocean, Canada - CB6_Bottom_1051 | ecosystem: Environmental > Aquatic > Marine > Oceanic | place: Canada: Western Arctic Ocean | collected...
AGGGAATCGCCTTCCGGACCAGGATCTCGGCGAGGTCGGTGGCCAGGAGCATGGGATCCGCGGCCGCCTCGGCCATGCGCGCAACCCGAACCTCGAGGGTGGCGAGCGCGCCCGCCATCACTTCCAGGCAGTCGCGAATCGTCGTCACCGAATCGAAGAGTGGCTCTTTGTCTTCCTGTAGATCGCGATTGTAGGTGAGCGGCAGACCCTTCAGGACCGTCAAGAGCGTCACGAGATTGCCGATCGCCCGACCCGTCTTGGCGCGCACGATCTCCGGCACGTCGGGGTTCTTCTTCTGCGGCATCAGGCTCGAGCCGGTCGAATAGGCATCCGCGAGTTCGATGAACCCGAATTCCGCCGTGGACCAGAGAACCAGTTCCTCCGCCAGCCGAGACAGATGCACCATGGCGATCGCGGTATTCGAAAGATATTCGAGTGCTGCGTCCCGAGAGGCGACCGTATCCATGCTGTTGCGCGTCGGCGCCTCGAAGCCGAGTTCCGCCGCGGTTTCTTCGCGACCGATCGGTAGCGTCGAGCCCGCCATGGCTCCCGCGCCGAGCGGACAGCGCGCGATGCGCGCATGGGCATCGCGAAATCGAGAGGCGTCGCGACCAAGCGCCTCGGCGTGGGCGAGCCAATGATGAGCGAGCCGCACGGGCTGTGCGCGCTGAAGATGGGTGTAGCCGGGCAGCACCGTATCGATCTGTTCGCGCGCCCGTCGCGCGAGCACGCCACGCAATTCGTGGATGCCCCGTTCGGTCGCGAGCGTGACCTCACGCAGGAAGAGCGCGAGATCCGTGGCGATCTGATCGTTTCGGGAGCGGCCGGTATGCAATTTCCCAGCGATCGGCCCGAGATGATGCCGCAGTCGCATCTCGATATTCATGTGGATGTCTTCGAGCGCGGGATCGAAGGGAAAGGAGCCGTCTTCGATCTCGGTCGCAACGAGATCGAGGCCGCGAAGCAGCTCTTCACTGTCCTCGTTCGAGATCAACCCTGATTTTCCGAGCATCCGCGCCTGGGCCCGCGAGCCGCGCAAATCGTGACGCGCCAACACGCGATCGAAATGGATCGAGGTCGAAAATCGCTCAACGGTCGGGTCGGTGGCATCGTCGAATCGGCCACCCCAGGGTTTGTTTGTGCTCATGGCGCCCTACTCTCGCGATTCGTAGGCAGACAGACAAGCCGGCAACGATCGCGACCCAAGCATTTTTGATTCGCCTGGAATCTGTTGGAGTCTCGGGAGTCTAAAGGAACACAAGGGCGCGCGCGGGTTCCATGACGGAGGTGCTCGCGCTTCGTTCGCAAACGGTGCGGGCGTGGATCTGGATCTCGAGCCCGGTAGGGTCCCGTGGGGCTCTCCCGGCTCCCGGGGCCGGTGGGACTTCGACCGTTGGGCGGTCGCGCGGGCCTTTACGACCCGCATGCAGGTAGGGAGCGAGAATGGCGAGAGCCAGGAAGAAAGCGGCCGGCCGATCCGGCGACGGCGCCAGGGGAAAGGCGGGGCGCGAGGACGAAGACGACTCGGGTCGGTCGCGGGCTCTCCTGCGAGCGCGGCGTGTCGGCCTGGCCATCGTCCTCCTGGCTTTCGTGTCCGGGCTGTGGGTCGCCGGTTGGCTTCTCGAACTCGATCGCACCGTCGTGTCGCGCTTCGAGGGCCGACGCTTCTCGGTTCCCTCGCGTGTCTATGCTGCGCCCATGGTCATCTATCCCGGCGTCGACTGGCAGCGCCTCGACCTGGGCGGCTGGCTCGCGAGAATGGGCTACCGAGAACAGCAGGAAGCGGGGCCGCTGGTGGTTGGCCACTACCGCTGGCTGCCCGGTCGCCTGCGCGTTCATCTGCGGGGCTTCGATCATCCGCAGTTACCTGAGCCCGATCGCAAGGTCGAATTTCGACTCGAACAGGGCCGCGTCCGCGAGATGCGCGACGATCGCGGCGAGCCGATCGCCGTCGTGGCCCTCGAGCCGGAACCGATTTCCTCGTTCTACGGCACGAGCCGGGAGCAGCGCGATCTGGTCAAGATCGAGAACGTCCCCGCGCATCTGATTTCGGCGATCTATGCCATCGAGGATCGGCGCTTCGAGGAGCATCACGGCGTCGATCCTCGGCGTATCGTCGGCGCCATGCTCGCGAATCTGCGCGCGGGCAGGATTCGCCAGGGTGGCAGCACGCTGACCCAGCAACTGGTGAAGAATTTCTTCCTGACACCGGAGCGGACGCTTCGGCGAAAACTCACCGAAGCGGTGATGGCGCTGGTGGTCGAGGCTCGCTACGCGAAGCCGCAGATCCTCGAGGCCTATCTGAACGAGATCTACATGGGGCGTCGGGGTTCGACTGCGATTCACGGTGTAGGGGAAGCATCGCGCTTCTTCTTTGGCAAGCGCGTGCCGGATCTCGCGCTCGACGAATCGGCCCTGCTGGCGGCGGTGATCCAGAGTCCCAATCGCGTCAGTCCCCATCGTCATCCCGAGCGCGCCCGCAGTCGTCGTAATCTCGTGCTCGAATTGATGGAGGAGCAGGGCCGCGTGCCATCGCTCGAAGCCTCTCGCGCGCGCGAGCGCGAGATCAACCTGGCGGCCGTCGCACTCGAGTCCGGTCAGGATCGCTATTTCCTGGACGAGTTGGCGCGCCAGCTGCCCGAGGTCTACGACGAAGAGCTGCTTTCGGTCGAGGGGCTGCGGATCTATTCGACTCTCGACACGATGATTCAACATGCGGCGGTTCGTGCGCTGCACGACGGGCTCGAGGCTCTGGAAGCACGACTTGGACCGCCGCCCGCTCGATCGGGCGAAGACCCGGACGAGCCACCTGCGCGGCTACAGGGCTGTCTGTTGGCGATGCGTCCGCAGACCGGCGAGATCCTGGCGATGGTGGGCGGGCGCGACTATGCGACGTCACAGTGGAATCGCTGCACGCTGGCCCGTCGGCAGGTGGGCAGCGTATTCAAGCCGGTCGTCTACGCGGCGGCGCTCTCGCCGCAGTCGGGTCCGCTGCTCACGCTGGCGAGTTCGGTCGAGGATTCGCCACTGCTGGTCGAGACCCACGACGGTCCCTGGGAGCCCGTGAACTACGACAAGAAATTCCGCGGGACGGTGCTGGTGCGCGACGCGCTGGAGCGCTCCCTGAACGTCCCGGCGGCGCGGATTGGTCAACAGGTCGGCATCGGCAAGGTCGTCGAGATGGCGCGACGACTCGGTGTCCAGAGTCGCTTGCCCGCAGTCCCGAGTCTCGCGCTCGGAACTGCGGAGGTTTCGCCGCTGGAAATCGTGACCGTCTATTCCACGTTTGCGAACGGCGGCCTTCGCCCGACGCCACGAAGTTTCATCGGCCTCCTGGACGAGCGAGGGGTGGGTCAGGAGCATTGGCCTCTCGCCGGTGCGCGTCGGGTGTTGGATCCCGGGACCGCATATCTCACGACTTCTTTGCTCGAGGGGGTGGTCGATCGAGGGACCGGAGCCGGAATTCGGGCGCGCGGGTTGCGGGGTCCGATCGCTGGCAAGACGGGAACGACGGATGACGAGTACGACCTCTGGTTCGTTGGCTACACGCCTGAGATCGCGGCAGTCGTGTGGGTCGGCTACGACGAGCCACAGCCGATCGGGGTTCCGAGCAGTCGAGGGGCTCTGCCCATCTGGGTGGACTTTCTCTCTGAGGTGACCGGCGAGCGCGTGCGCGGAGCGTTCGCGCAGCCGCCGGGAATCGAGCGTGTCGAGATCGATCCGCGCAGCGGTGCTCGCGCGCTCTCCGGTTGTCCCGAGCGCCGGGTCGAGTTCTTTCTCACGGGGACGGCACCCGAGGCGACCTGTCCGCGGGATGCCCGGCGCCGTCGAGGTTTCTTTGATCGTTTGTTCGGCAGCTGAGGGCCGGAACGATCGCATCCTCGTAGCTGCGACTTCCCGGATGTGCGAGGGTGCAGAACCTTGAGGGATTCTCTTCGCGCGCTCATTCGCCTGACGATCGCCCTGCTGGCCGCGATCTGTCTCTCGGGCTGCCTGGGGCTGGACTTTTCGAGATCGCGTCGCTCCGGCGATCGGCAGCTCACGGTTTCGGCGGCGATCGGACAGATCGATGCGACACGCGATGCATCCCTGCGACTCGTGATCGCGGGACTCGACGAAGACACGGCGGGTCGCCCGGCCCGCGCGCTGGCGAATTACCAACGCGCGGTGCGAGTTGATGCCACGAATCCCTTCGCCTTCCTGGCGCTCGCACGTCACCATCTCGAAGGCGCTTCTGTCGAGGAGGCGAGTGCCTTTCTGGATCAGGCGCGTTCCCTCTTCGAGAATGACGATCTTCACGGTCGTGCCGTCGATGTCTGGGGCGTGGGCCTCCGAGCGGGCATCGATCGAGAACTGGGGCGAGATGCAGAAGCCGACCAGCGCTTCGATGCGGCGCGCAGGTTGTTACCCGAGATCTGGGGCGACGAGCGGCTGTCATCCGCCGAGCTTCGCTAGATCGAGAGGTCGAGTCGGCCATGAACTCTAAACGAACGGTTTTTCTTCCGTTGGCCTTCGCGGTCCTGTTGTTGGATCAGCTGGGCAAACTTCATGCGACCGACAACCTCGCGGTGGGCGCGCGCGTTCCCCTGGTCACAGATGTGTTGTCGTTTACTTATTCGGAGAGCGCCGCAAGTGCCTTCGGCTTTTTCGCGCAGTGGTCGATGGCAGCACAATTCATTGGATTCGCTCTGGTTTCGGTCGCTGCCACGATCATGATCATCTACTTCTTTGGTGGCTTGGCCCCAGGGGAGTTCGGCAGTGCGGCTGGATTGGGCGCGATCCTCGGCGGAGTCGTCAGTCACGCAATCGATCGGTTGCGAACGGGAGCGAGCATCGACTTCCTCCATGTCGGTTCGCAGAGCGGCAGCGGACTCCCCGACTTCAACCTTGCGGATGTTGCGATTGTATTGGGGGTGGCGACCCTCATCGTCGAGTTGTTGGCGACGGAGATGGCGGCGCGCGCGAATGAACGTCCTCGTCATTGAGAACCCAAGCGGACGCTTCGTTCTGATTGGCGTGCTCTGGTTCAGGTTTTCGCTCTTCACGCACCTGCGACATTGCATGGCCCATCGGGCGTCGGATCACGGAGAGTTCAAAAGCCTCCGCGTTGCAGGCGGAGTCCGATGGACGATTTGTGCGAAGAGCGCGGATTTATTTTCGCTCTTCAATTCTTGTCGTACGCGATTGAAATGCCTTTGGGTTCGCGTGGCTGCCGTTGATCGCACAGACGCATTCACGTGTATAGGAGGTTTTAGTTTCGTCCATGCGCTTCGAATTCGTTGACATGGCGGAGTGTGCTGCGTTAAAAATATCCTACCCCCTGGGCCTCATCGATCAGCCACTTCGTTCCAGTTTCAAGATTTGTACCTTGAAACAGATCTTTGAGTCCGAGTTCACTGGATCGGAATCGTTTCCCGAATTCGAGTCGAGTAAAACCGTTTGATCGAGATTGATTTTTCGATCAACTGGTGGTAATGGGGGAAGGGTCGAAGCATCGGGGGGAAATGTGGTGCCGAAGATTTCCAACAAGCCATCCATCAAGCCAAAGAGTGAGTACGCGATTCGGACCGTGCGCAACGCGCTCCGTATGTTGGAAGTCTTTCATGAAGAAACGGAAATGGGTGTGAGCGATCTCGCTCGCCGGCTCGACCTTCACAAGAACAACGCGTTCCGGTTACTCGCAACGCTCGAACTTGCGGGTTATATCCAACAGACTCCGAAGACCGAGCTCTACCATCTAGGCCCGAAGTGCCTGGAACTCGGACATGCCTTCGCGCGCAGCCATGCCTTGATCGATCAGGCTCGGCCGATTCTCGAAGAACTGGCCGCGACGGTCGGTGAGACCATTCATCTTGGTATGCAGAGCGGGACAGAAGTCGTTCACCTCGATGGCGTCCTTCCCGATCAACTCGTCCTGACGGGACTCCGGACCGGCAAGCGAATGCCCGCGCATTGCACTGCACTCGGGAAAGTCCTGGTCGCCGGCCTCGATTTCGATCTATCCGAGCAGAGAGTCGAGCGATTGACTCCGGCCACCCTCGTCGACCCGGCGAAGTTGGCCGACGAATTGCGCGCTGTGGCCCTCAATGGCTACGCCACGGATCTCGAGGAGTACGCGGTGGGGTTGCGCTGCGTGGCGGCACCGGTTCGAGACCTTTCAGCGCGGATCGTCGCGGGAATTTCCATGTCGGGACCGGGTTTTCGCATGTCCGAGGAAATGCTGCACGGCGACGGCGCGCACGCGGTCGTGCAGGCGGCCAGAGACCTCTCACAGAAGCTGGGATCTCCGATCTAATGGATTTCGAACTAGACGACGAGCTGCTTTCACTTCAGCAGACGGCTCGTCGTTTTGCCGACGAGGAGATCATCCCCGTCGCGGCCGAATTCGATGTGAGTGGCGAATTTCCAACCGAGATCCTCCGAAAAGCCTGGGAACTCGGGCTCTCCCACACCTTCATTCCGGAGGAGTACGGCGGCGTCGGCTTGTCCATTCTGGCCTCGTGTGTCGCCGTCGAAGAAGTCTCACGCGGCTGTTCGGGCATGACGACTTCGATGATCAGCCACGACCTGGGCCTGACGCCGATTCTCGTCGGCGGCTCGCCGGATCAGCAGCGCGAGTGGCTTGCGCCCTGCTCCGAAGAGTTCAAGATCTTTGCGTTTTGTCTTTCCGAGCCGGGTGCCGGTTCAGATGTGGCCGGACTGACGCTGCTTGCCGAGAAAGATGGCGACGACTACATCCTGAATGGGACCAAGGCCTGGGTCACGAATGGCGGAGTCGCGGATCTCTACACGGTTTTTGCGACTCTCGATCGATCCTCTCGACATGTGGGGATCTGCGCCTTCGTCCTTTCGCGCGACACGCCCGGACTCACACCCGGCAAGAAAGAAGACAAGATGGGTCAACGCGCTAGCGATACCTGCGTGATCCATTTCGACAACGTTCGAGTGCCCGCGAGTCAGCGGCTCGGCGAAGAGGGTGAAGGCTTCAAGATCGCCATGGCGACGCTCGATCGAACGCGACCCTTGATTGGCGCTCTGGCGACCGGGATCGCGCGTCGAGCGCTCGAAGAGAGTCTCGCCTACTCGGCGGAGCGTAAAGCCTTCGGCCAGCCCATTGGCGATTTTCAAGCCGTTCAATTCATGTTGGCCGACATGGCGAAAGACATCGAGGCAGGCCGCCTGCTGACCTACCAGTGTGCCTGGATGCTCGACCAGGGTCGTCAGGCTTCGAAACAATCGTCGATGGCGAAATGTTTCGCGACAGATTCCGCGATGCGCGCGACGACGGATGCAGTTCAGATTTTTGGTGGAAATGGGTATACCAAAGAGTATCCGGTCGAAAAGTTGATGCGGGATGCGAAGCTGATGCAGATCTATGAGGGGACGAATCAGATTCAGCGGGTGGTGATCGCCCGCGAACTGCGGCGCGGATAATCGCCAGCGCTCGGCGCTCGCTCGTCATATCCCTCGACCCTATTCCGGCCCCATCGCTGACGTTCATGCCGTTGCGCGCGCGCTGCTCCTCCGTTTGTCGAAGGGGGGTTGTGGTCGATTTTTCTTGCCGGGGGGTTGCGGGTGCGGGTATTGGGGTAAGTGTGAGGGGGCGTTGGAGAAATTGGGGGTTGGGAAATTGCTTCTTCGACATTGATTCGGGCAGTTGATAGAATCGGTTGCTGCTTTCGGCGCGCTTTGTCAGGTTGTTCTGCGGTCGAACGCGAATTCATGCCCGTTCCCGAGCCTGTCTCGGGACCCATCCACCTAGTCAAAGGATCCCCTCCGTGAGTCTCGACAAGAAAGCTCTTGAATACCATGCCGCCGGTCGCCCTGGGAAGGTGAAGGTCGTTCCGACCACGCCCTGTGCGACGGCCGACGATCTCTCCCTGGCCTATTCCCCTGGCGTCGCTGCGCCCTGCCTCGCGATCGAGAAGGATGCCGAGGATGCATACAAATACACGGCCAAGGGAAACCTGGTTGCCGTAATCAGCAATGGAACTGCGGTTCTCGGGCTTGGCAATATCGGTGCGCTCGCAGGCAAGCCCGTGATGGAAGGCAAAGGTGTTCTCTTCAAGCGCTTCGCCGACATCGACGTCTTCGACATCGAAGTGGATAGTCAGGATACTGCGGAGATCATCCGCTTTTGCGAGATGATCGCGCCGACCTTCGGTGGCATCAATCTCGAAGACATCCGCGCCCCCGAATGCTTCGAGATAGAAGAAAAATTGAAGGCGAGCCTCGACATTCCCGTCTTCCACGACGATCAACACGGTACCGCGATCATCTCCGCGGCAGCGCTACTCAACGCGCTCGAGATTCAGGAAAAGAAGATCGATGAAGTGAAGATTGTCTTCTCGGGTGCCGGGGCCGCTGCGATTTCCTGCGCGAAGCTCTACAAGGACATTGGCGTGAAGGCCGAGAATATCCTGATGTGCGACAGCCGCGGCGTGATGTGGAAGGGCCGGGGCGAGGGCTACAACAAATACAAGGAAGAATTCGTCGCTGAGACCGAGGCTCGAACGCTCGAGGACGCGATGGTCGGATGCGATGTCTTCGTCGGTTTGTCGCAGAAGGGTCTTGTCACCAAGGCCATGGTGAAGTCGATGGCCAATCGGCCGACGATCTTTGCGATGGCGAATCCAGACCCCGAGATTACGCCGCTCGATGCGAAGGACGCGCGTCCGGATTCCATCTGCGCGACCGGACGCTCGGATTACGCGAATCAGGTCAACAATGTCCTGGGTTTCCCCTTCATTTTTCGTGGTGCCCTCGACGTTCGAGCGAGCAAGATCAACGAAGAGATGAAGTTGGCGGCGACCTTCGCGCTCTCTGAGTTGGCGAAGCGCGGTGAGGCCGTTCCGGAAGCGGTCAAGAAGGCCTACCCCGGCGAGAGCTTCGACTTCGGTCCCAACTACATCATCCCGAAGCCCTTTGATCCTCGCGTTCTCCTCTACGTGGCGCCGGCGGTTGCGAAGGCGGCGATGGATTCGGGTGTCGCCCGAAAGCCGATCGACTTGAAGGACTATGAGACCAGATTGATCCAGACGATCGGCGAAATCGCTTCGCTCTAGGGCATCGCGATTGGGATCGGCTCTTGGGCCGGCTACCTGGGGGTAGCCGGCCTTTGCTTTTTCGGGGCTCGCTACGCTCGCATGGGCCCAAGGTTCGAGTTTGGGGAGAAAATTCGAGATGGAGAGAGTTCGCTTTGACGAGGCGCGGGATCGTGTCAGCGCACTGCCGGCCGGGCAGCCAGCTGAGATTCTCGTCTGGCAGGATTCCGGCGCGAGCCCCGCTGGCTAGGATGGCCAGTCGTCTCGCCGTTAGACACGAAAGACCGAAAAGGCAGCGATGAAACTCATCTTCGTCCACGGTCCCGTTGCCTGCGGAAAGTTGACGATCGCAAAGGAAGTCGCGGCCTCAACTGGGCTGCGGCTCTTTCACAATCATCTCACGGTGGATCTCGTCGGGTCGTTCTTCGAATTCGGAAGCGAGGGCTTTGTGCGCCTCCGCGAGTCGATCTGGATCGAGAGCTTCCAGCAAGCGGCCCAGCATGGCCGCGGTTCTTCGCCTCGATACGAGCGCGATGCAGCCTCGAGAAGCGGCGGAGCAAATCGTCGCGCAAATCAATTCCGGCGACTGAGCGACCGCATCCTCCGTAAGCGAGACAAGGATGGTGCCGCGACCGGCTAGCGGTCGTGATGGGCAACCGTGTTGCCGGTTTCCCTTCGTTTCCGGCTCTTGCGCCTCGACGGGTCGACGAACCAGGCAACCCCGACGCCGACGAGGTACAGCACGATCATCGGCCCGGCCAGGAAGATCTGGCTCACGATATCCGGCGGTGTCAGCATCGCGCCGAGAATGAACATCGCCACGACCGCGTAGGGCGTTCCGACGAAGAGCTGCTTTGCCGACACCACTCCGGTGATTGCCAGGAAGAAAACGAAGAGCGGAAGTTCGAAGGCGATTCCGAACGCCAGGAAGAGACGCGTGGTCAGGCTGAAGACTTCTTTCATGGTCCATGCGGACACGACCCATTCGTTGTCCCAGCTGTTGAAGAACTCGAAGACCATCGGAAAGACGACGGAATAGCCGAAGATCGCACCGCCCGCGAAGAGGCCTGTCGAAAAGAAGACAAAGGGGAAGATCGCACGCCGCTCATTGTCGTAAAGCCCGGGGGCGATGAAAGACCAGAGCTGCCAGAACGTGACCGGCAGGGTCAGCACGAACCCCGAAAGGATTGCGGATTTGATGTAGGTGAAGAAAATTTCGGTCGGGGCGATTGCCTGGAGCTGGCTGTTCTTTGCGCCTAACGCGTTGGTGGCCGGGGCGAGCAGAAATCCGAAAATCTCTTCGGCGAAGTTGAAGGATACCGCCGTCCCCAGCGCCATGGTGCCAACGATCCATGCGATTCGACGACGTAGCTCTGCGAGGTGTTCGGAAATTGGAAGCGCTCGATCATCCACGCGACGTGTCCGCCGGCTTTGAGCCGGCGACCGGAATGTTGCCGAGCTCCGAGTCTGCCGGACGATTGGTATGTTGAGGCTCCTTTGCGAGGTTCGCATCGGATGCATCGGATGCATCGGATACGTCGGAGCCGTCTGAAGTGTCGTCGACGTCGTGATGTTCGGTTTCGTGTTCCGCGCCTAGGGGCAACTCGCCTGAATGCCTATCACTCGCTCCGGGTTCGCTCGAACCTACGGACTGCTCGCTCTCTTGATCAGCGGGAGCCGCCGATTCGTCGGAAGCTTCGACATCATCCCCGGCTTGAGCGGGTCGGTCCTCCGGACGATGGATGGTCTTGTTCGGGGACAAGTCCTGTCGAAGGTCTCGCTGCAACTCATCGAGTGCCAGGCTCTGTCGAAGGTCGCTGCTGGCGCGACGGAACTCTGCGAGGCCGCGCCCGACCGTTCGCGCGAGTTCGGGAATGCGCTTGGGTCCGAAGACGAGTAGCGCGACGACGAGAATCGCCATGAGTTCCATCGGTCCGATGCCAAACATAGATCCAGAATCTAGCAGGTTGCGGAATTGCTCCGGAGCCGGGGTGTCTTTCGCAGCAAGTTTTGCTCACGAAGCCCGTTGGCTTCAGAGTTGAATCGAGGAGGTGTGGAGGCGGGGCCGTGGCAACCCCCCGGTTTATTCGCCACGGCCCTCGCCCCCAGCGTTACCTCGATGGAACTTGCGTTGCTGACCTCCGTGTTCGACTGGGGGTGTGCCGAGCACTTGGTTTTCCGTTCCCGATCTATTCCAGTCGCTTTCGACGCCGAGACTCGCTCGCGCTACGTCGTACGCGCATCATCGGGCTGTTGTTGCGTTCTCGAAGCATCGACAATCCGGCTTCGGCACGTCCATCACGCTTCTCCCGACACCAGACCACCCGCGCCAGTCCGTCGATCGACACGGTGCCGTCGATGTCGCGCAGCCTGACGTGTAGGAGTTCTCCAGGCCAGACGCGCTCACTCAGGTCGAGTCCAAGTCCGGTCTGCGACCGATCCTGCGTATATCCAACATGCCGTCCCTCGTTCGCCAGACGGCGGGGGTAGCGGCTGTATTCGACGACATGAACCGTGCGTTTACGTTCTTCGGAACGCGTCGTTCGATAGCTGGCTTCGCGATCGTTACCATCTCGTGTTCGAGCAGCGTAGGCTTCGCTCGTGGCAGTCATGCAGCACCTCGTTTGTTCGAGTCGAAAAGATCCCGTTCCGTGACATCGATGGAACCGAGAGATCCGGCGGCACCCACGGCTTCGAGCGCGCCGCTTTCGGCCAATGAACAGAAGAGATCGACGACACTCGGATCGAATTGAGCGCCGGCTTCTCGACGCAGCTCGTCGAGTGCTTCTTCGTGGGATTTGGCGGCCCGATAGGGTCGTTCGCAAGTCATGGCATCGAAGGCATCGACGACGGCGATGATCCGAGCCGCCAGAGGAATATCGTCGCCAGCGAGACCATCGGGGTAGCCCTTGCCGTCGTAGCGCTCATGATGATGAAGCACCGTGGTCGCGACCGGAATCGCCAGGCCCAGCGGCAGAAGGAGTTGCTCGCCGATGGCGGGATGGTCGTGGATGGATTCGAGGCGCTCGGGCTCCGGCATGACCCTTCCGGCGAGCAGATCACTGGCTGCTCCTACCTTGCCGATATCGTGCAGAAAAGCGGCCATTCGGACATGATCTCGCTCTTCGCGCGATAGGCAGAGTCGAGTGGAGACGAGTTCGGCATAGAAGGCGACACGCCTGGCATGGCCGCGCATGTAGATGTCGCGACTCTCGATGGTTTCGGCGAGCACTTCGAGAAATTCGATTGTCCGGGGTCCGCCGACCCGAGCGCTGCCGGCGCCGGGACCCAGGATCGGTTCCGTAAGCACTGCGCGCAGCCTCTCCTGAATGGCCGCGCTGCTGTCGAGTTCATCGAGTATGGACTCGGTATCGCGATTGCGACCCAATACGCGGCTGATGCCTTCGAGGAAGTCCACCATCCGTGCGCGACTTTCGCGACGGGCGAGTGCTCGCTCGACGGACGCGGTGACCTGTACGACATCGAAGGGCTTGGTCAGATAGTCGAAGACCCCATGACGGATTCCTTCGACCGCGGTCTCGACGGACCCGCAGCCCGTGATCACGATGATCTCGGCTTGTGGGAACTCGGCGCGGATCGTGCGCATGAGTTCGTCGCCCTTCATGCCGGGCATGTTGAGATCGACTGTGACCAGATCGATCGAGTCCGTTCGCAGGATTTCGAGTGCCTCGGCGCCATCTTCGGCGATCGAGACCTTGTGGATCCCGGAGAGGATCATGCGCAGGGACTCACGCGGGCCGCGTTCGTCGTCGACGACGAGGAGATGAGACTTGCGCGCTTCGGTCGCTGCTCGCGTGCCGCGCTTGCCAGACTCGATGGCTTCTAGATTGGCTGACATGCCCCCGGATAAAGCAAGGCCTATGCCAGAGTTCAGAAATACGCAGAAGAACGTATAACTAATTGATTTTAAACATGTTTTATATTCCAACAGGGTCGAGATTGGAGGTCGACGCGCCGACGGCTCTACTCGACGAGAGCGCCCTCTCGAGCTGACGAAGCCGCATAGATATTTGTTTTCAAAGAAGAATCTGGAAT
>Ga0310122_10001974_pt1 | contig 13087 bp, 7 predicted proteins | sample CB6_Bottom_1051__FD_203503 | JGI IMG/M metagenome (GOLD analysis project Ga0310122, IMG submission 203503) | Marine microbial communities from Western Arctic Ocean, Canada - CB6_Bottom_1051 | ecosystem: Environmental > Aquatic > Marine > Oceanic | place: Canada: Western Arctic Ocean | collected...
GATGCCGCGACGCTGAAGCACCTCGAGATTCTCGAGCCGCTGCATCGCGAGGCGCCCAAGCCGGGGACGCTTTACGCCGCGCTGAACCGCACCTCGACGCCGATGGGCGCGCGGCGGCTGCGCGACTGGCTCTCGCAACCGCTCTCGTCGGTCGAGGCGATCCGGCGGCGGCAGACGGCGCTTGGCCAATTCCTCCACAACAGCCCGGCGCTCGACCGGTTCCGCGAAAGCCTGAAGGAAATTCGCGATCTTGAGCGGACGATCAGCCGGTTGAGCATCGGCTCCGGCAACGCACGCGACTTGGTGCAGTTGAGCGGCGCGCTTGGCCAATTGCCGATGCTGCGCGGCATGATCGCCGAGGTGCAACGCGCCATCGACCCCGTTGCGCCGACGCTGAGCGAGGAGATTTTCGACGATGCCGAGCCGGACGGCCCGCCGCCGTTGCTGAGCGAGCTGGGCGGCCAACTGCACGAGCTGCCCGAGGTGACCGGCTTGATTTCGCGGGCGATTGCCGATGAACCGCCGCTGACGATCAAGGACGGCGGCATCATCCGCGAAGGCTTTGACCCGGCGCTCGACGAGCTGCGCCGCGGCGCGACCGAGGGCAAGGACTGGATCGCCCAGCTCCAAAAAGAGGAGTCGGAAAAAACCGGCATCACCTCGCTCAAGGTGCGGTTCAACTCCGTGTTCGGTTATTTCATCGAGGTGACCAAAACGAACCTCGACAAGGTGCCGGAGCATTACACGCGTAAGCAGACCATGACCAACGCCGAGCGCTTCATCACGCCGGAGCTGAAGGAGATGGAGGGCAAAATCCTCGGCTCGCAGGAGCGCAGCCAAAAGCTCGAGTACGAGTTGTTCCAGCGCGTGCGCGAGCAGGTGCTCCTGTCGCTGCGGCAGATTCAGCAAATCGCCTCGGCGCTGGCGCAGCTCGACGTGCTCGCCGGTTTCGCCGAGGTCGCCCGGCAGCGCGGCTACGTTTGCCCCGAGGTGCGCGACGAGGGCATGCTGCAAATCGACGAGGGCCGCCACCCCGTGCTTGAGCAGGCGCTGGTCGGCGAGCCGTTTGTGCCGAACGACACGCAACTCGAGAGCGACGCCCAGCAGATCGCCGTCATCACCGGCCCGAACATGGCCGGCAAAAGCACGTATATCCGGCAGGTGGCGCTGCTGGCGTTGCTGGCGCACACCGGCTCGTTCGTGCCGGCCAAGCGCGTGCGGGTGGACTTGGTCGATCGCATCTTCACCCGCATCGGCGCGAGCGACGACCTGTCGCGCGGCCAGTCGACCTTCATGGTCGAGATGACCGAGACAGCGAACATTTTGAACAACGCCACTGACCGGAGCCTCGTCGTGCTCGACGAGGTCGGGCGCGGCACGAGCACGTTCGACGGCTTGAGCCTGGCATGGTCGATCGTCGAGCATCTGCACAACCAGGTCGGCGCGAAGACGCTCTTCGCGACGCATTACCACGAGCTGACCGAGTTGGCCGACAGGCTGCCGCGCCTGCGCAACTTCAACGTCGCCGTGCGCGAGTGGAACGAGCAGATCGTGTTCCTGCACAAGATCGTCGAGGGTGGCGCGGACAAGAGCTACGGCATCCACGTCGCGCGCCTGGCAGGCGTGCCAAAGCCGGTTATCGAGCGTGCCAAGGCCATCCTGCGCAACCTCGAGGAGACGGAACTTTCTCCCGACGGGGAGGCGCGCTACGTCTCGCGGCAGAGCGTCGAGCGGGAAAAGCTCCGCCAGATCGAGCCCGCGCCGCAGTTGGACCTCTTCGCGGGCCAATGATGCCTTGACCCCGGCCGTGCGCTTGGCCAAGCTGCCAAGCCCGCTCGGAGAGATGGCTGAGTGGTTGAAAGCGCTCCCCTGCTAAGGGAGTATAGGTTAACGCCTATCGGGGGTTCGAATCCCTCTCTCTCCGCCACTTTTTTTTCACCCGCCACACTGCCAATCACCCTCCGCACAGGTCGAGGAACTTGGCTTCGTTGAGGATGGGGATTTCGAGGGACTTGGCCTTGGCCAGCTTTGAGCCGGCTTTTTCGCCGGCGAGGAGGTAGTCGGTTTTTTTGCTGACGCTGCCGGTGGTTTTGCCGCCGGTGGCCTCGATCTTCGCCTTGGCTTCGTCGCGGCTCATCGTCGGCAGCGTGCCGGTGATGACGAAGGTCTTCCCGGCGAACACGCCGTCGCCGCTTGGCCGGGCACCGCGCGGGTCGATGCCGAGCTTGGCCAGGCGCTCGAGCGTGGCGCGGCCGATCCCGGACGCAAACCAATCGAGCACGGAACGCGCCACCGACGGGCCGACCTCGGTCGTGTAGTTGGGCGGGTGGCTGCCGTTCTCTTTCGAGATTTTCGCGAAGCCAAGCGACACCAAGCCGCCGAGTATTTCGCGGATTTCTGAAACCAAGTTTTTGTACTGCTGCTCGCGCTTGGCCTTGTCGTCGTCCGAATTCGGCCGGTTTTTTCGCGAGCGCGGATTGATCCGAACCGTCTCGGCGACTTTTTCGTCCAGCGCGATGACGTTGCGCAGCAACGGCGACGCGGCGACGGCCGGCAGGTCGTCGTGAAACTTGCCCAAGCTACCGGCGATCGTCCGGCCCATCTCCGGGATGGCCAGCGCGAACAGCCAGCGATCCAGCCCCATGCCGCGCGCGCGCGCGACCGACTCGACGAGCTTGGTGGCATTCTTCTCGCCGAACATCCGCGGCTCGTCGTCGGTGCCCAGGTTCAGCGGGCCAAGCTGCTCGACGGTCAGCCCGAACAGATCCAGGGGGCCGCGGGCCAGTTGGCGCTCAACGAGCTTGTCCGAGACGATGTCACCGAGGCACTCGATGTCGAGCGCGGTGCGGGCGGCAAAATGCTCGAGCCGTTGCGCCGCCTGCGCGGGGCATTGCGTGTTGATGCAGCGCCACGCGACGAACGCCTCGTCCTTGCGGATCTCGCCGCCACACTCGGGGCACCGGCCGCCGGTGGCGCCCTGCATATCGAACGGCTCGGCGCCGGCCGGCCGCAGTTCCCTCAGCACGCTGATGACCCCGGGGATGACATCGCCGCGTTTCTCGATGAGAACCGTGTCGCCGACGCGGATGTCTTTTCGGGCGATTTCGTCCTCGTTGTGCAGCGTGGCGCGGCTGATCGTCGAGCCGTCGAGAAACACCGGCTCCAGCTCGGCGACCGGCGTGAGCGTGCCGGTGCGGCCGACCTGGACGGTGATCGCGTTGAGCCTGGTTTGCGTCTGCTCGGGCGCGTATTTGAAGGCCATGGCCCAGCGCGGCGCCTTGGCGGTGGCACCGACGCGCTCGCGCAGGTCGAAGCGGTTCAGCTTGATGACAGCGCCGTCGGTGTCGTAGTCGAAGCCGGGCCGGACGCGGTCCAGCTCGGCGATGGCGTCGAGGACGTCGTCCACGCCGGAGCAGCACCACGTGTGTTGCGGCGTGCGGAAACCAAGCTGGCCAAGCGCGTCGAGCAGGCCGGATTGCGAGTCGATCGTCGGGCCGCCGATGATCTCGCCGCTGCCGTACAGGACGATGTCGAGCGGCCGCCTGGCCACGAGCGCGGAGTCGAGCTGCTTAAGCGAACCGGCGGTGGCGTTGCGGGGGTTGGCGAAGAACGGCTCGCCGGCGTCGGCTCGCTCGCGATTGAGCTGCGCGAAGCCGGAGCGCGTCATGATCACCTCGCCGCGCACCTCGAGCACTCCGGGGGCGTCCGCTTGGCCAAGCGCATTGAGCCGGAGCGGGATGGTGCGGATGGTGCGGAGGTTGGCCGTGACGTCGTCGCCGGCAATGCCGTCGCCGCGGGTGGTGCCGAGGGTGAACAGGCCATCCTCAAAACGAAGGCTGATCGCGACGCCGTCGGCCTTGGGCTCGACGAGCCACTCGAGCGGCTCGCCGGGCAGGAGCTTTTGCACGCGGACAACAAAGTCGCGCACCTCCTCCTGCGAGTAGGTGTTGTCGAGGCTCATCATTGGCATCGCGTGCCGGACCGTCTCGAAGCCGTCGATCGGCGCGCCGCCGACGCGCTGGCTCGGCGAGTCATCGGTGCGGAGTTGCGGCTGCGCCAACTCGAGGTCGAGCAGCTCGCGGTAAAGCTTGTCGTAATCGCGGTCGCTGATCGTCGGCTGCGCCTCGACATAATACGCCCGGTCATGCCGGCTAATCTCCTCGGCCAAGGCCGCGTGCCGCTGCTGTGGAGAATCAGTCATCAGCCAAGCGCTCCTTCCAATAACCCGGCTGACGGGCGCAATGGGTTACAGCAGCGATGTGAATGAATTCCGGCTCGATGGTGTACAAAACGGCGTGGGGAAAAACAGGGGTTAAACAGCGGCGGACATCCTCTTCAAAAAAACGATATCGTTCAGGATCGTTTTGGATTTTTTGAATGGTCTGCTCGACGTGCTCGATGAAGCGGTGCTTGCAATCCATCCTGTTGCTTTGCGTAGTAGGAAGCCGCTTGTGTGTACTCTGATAGCGCGTCCGGATGAATTTCAATTCTCACCGGGAGACTGACCGACGAACCTGAGCCAGAGCTTCATCCACGGGGACGGTTTTGACTTGCCCGCTTCGCACTTCATCTCTTCGCCGTATGGCTTCCGTCGCCCAGTTTTTGTGGAAGGCTGTCTCAGTATCGTTGCTGAGGTTTTCCGCCAATCGATCGGCCAGAACCCTCGTGGCCTCGGAGGGGAGAGCCATGACTTCATCGGTGAGTTTTTCCATCGTACTGCTCATGGCTCGAATGTGCTGCAAAACCGGTTTTCAGTCAAACATCTTGCCGGGGTTCAGGATGCCTTTTGGGTCGAGGGCTTTGCGGAGTTCGCGCATGACTCGCATCTGGGCCGCGCCGGCGAACTTGGGGAGGAACTCTTTCTTGGCGAGGCCGATGCCGTGTTCGCCGGTGATGGTGCCGCCGAGGCGGATGGCTTCGTCGAAGATTTCCTTGAACGCTTCGTGCACGCGGTGGATTTCAGCCTCGTTGCGTTCGTCGGTGAGGAAGGTCGGGTGCAGGTTACCGTCGCCCATGTGGCCGAAGGTGCCGATTTTCAACTCGTGTTTCTTGGCGACCTCGGCGACGAAACGAATCATGTGGGCCAGTTCGCTGCGCGGCACGGTGGCGTCCTCGAGGATGGTTGTCGGTGCCAAGCGGGCGAGCGCGCTGAAGGCACTGCGGCGGGCGGTGGCGAGCTGCTCGGCCTCGGCGGCGTCCCTGGCCACGCGCACTTCCATCGCGCCGTTGGCCTTGGCCAGCTCCTCCATCTTGGAGGCTTCCTCGGCGACGGCGGCGGGGTGGCCGTCGGTTTCCATCAGCAACAACGCTTCGCAATCGAGCGGCAGGCCGACCTTGGCAAAATCCTCCACGCAATGAATCGTGGTGCGGTCAAGAAACTCCAGCGTGCACGGAATGATTTGCGCGGCGATGATGTCGCTCACCGTTTGCGCGGCGGCATCCATCGCGTCGAAGGTGGCGACCATCGTTTTCTTCGCGGCCGGTTTCGGGATGAGCCGCAGCAGCACCTTGGTGATAACGCCGAGCGTGCCTTCGCTGCCAATCATCACGTCCTTCAGCGAAAAGCCGGCGACGTCTTTCACGCACTTGTTGCCGAGCCTCATCACCTCGCCGTCCGGCAGCACGACCTCCATGCCCATCACGTAATTGCGCGTGACGCCGTACTTAAGCCCGCGCAGTCCGCCGGAGTTTTCAGCGACGTTGCCGCCGATGGTGGAAATCTTCATCGAGCCAGGGTCCGGCGGATAAAACAGCCCGGCCTTCTCGGCGGCCTCGGCGATTTGAATCGTCGTCACGCCCGGCTCCACCGTCATGGTGAGGTTCGCCGCGTCCACCTCCAGAATCGCGCCCATTTTCACCGTGCACAGCACGATGCAATCCGCCGCGGGAACACTGCCGCCGCTGAGGCCGGTGCCCGAGCCGCGCGTGACCACCGGCGTTTCGGTGTCATTGGCCAGCTTGAGTACCGCGCTGATTTGCTCCGTGCTCACCGCGAACACCACACTCCCCGGCATTTCCTTCATCGCCGCCGTGCCGTCGAAAGCGTACGGGATGAGGTCCTCCCTTGAGGTCAGCACATTTTCCGCGCCGACGATGTCGCGCAGTTTGTTGAGGTTTGATTGATCCAAGGCCATCCGTCGAACAGGCGCGAAGCTTCCGTGACTTGGCCAAGCGGGGCAAGCGCGTAGGCCGCTTGGCCAAGTGCTGGGGATACCTTGTCGATAAGCACCGAGCAAGTTTTCAAGTTCTATTCGTTGCGTCGGTGCCGGGTTTGGGGTCTCCTTGAGTCGTGTCTGATGTCTTGGATATGCCGCCCACCGAGTTCGTGGATCTGAAAAAAACGCCGCGAAAAAGGGAATCAACCGCCTCCATTCCGCTGGACCGGACGCCGCCGCACGACACCGCCGCCGAGCAGGGGGTGCTGGGCTGCATCCTGCTTGACCCAAAGGAAAATCTCCCCGCCTGCATTCAGAAGGTCAAGGACGGGTCGGTGTTTTATGACCTCCGCCACAAGGCGATCTACTCGGCGTTGGTGCAGATGAGCGAACGTAACACGCCGATCGATCTGCTGACATTGTCGCACCAATTGCGCACCGACGGGGAACTGGACAACATCGGCGGCGTGGCCTATTTGGCCGAGTTGCAGGACGGGGTGCCGTCAGCCGCGAACCTTGAGTATTACTTTGACATCGTGCGGGATCGGGCGCTCCTGCGGAAGGTGATCCACACCTGCACGAAGGCGATCGCCGATGCGTATGAAGGGAGCGATGATGTGGAGAGCCTGATCGGCGAGGTGGAGCAGGCGGTGCTGGATATTCAGCGTGAGCAAAGCATCTCCAACAACGCAACCATCCAGGAGCATGTCAAAAACGCGGTCGGCAAGATTGAACAATATTTCAAAGACAAGGGAGCCACCACGGGCATCGAGACGGGCTTCACTGATTTTGACCGAATGACGACGGGGCTGCACGGCGGCGAGATGATCGTCGTGGCGGCCCGGCCGAGCATGGGCAAGACCTCGCTGGCGATGAACATCGTGGAGCATGTTGCGCTGGAAAGGGGGTTGCCGGTGGGGGTGTTCAGCCTCGAGATGTCGGCGGACGCGCTGGTCATGCGCATGATCTGCTCGCTGGCCCGAATCAACCTGCGCGATATGCGCGAAGGGCTTCTGCAAACCAGGGAATTCCCGCGAATTGTTGATGCGTCCGGTAAATTAACCAACTCCGGGCTGCATATCGACGACACAGGCGGCCTCTCGATTCTTCAGCTCAAGGCGCGGGCGCGCCGCATGTGGCAGCAGCACGGCATCAAGTTGTTTGTCATTGACTACATGCAACTGCTTCATTCTACTTCGCGCCGCGGCGGGGAGAACCGCCAGCAGGAAATTGCGGAGATTTCCAGCGGCATCAAGGCATTGGCCAAGAATTTGAATGTCCCCATCATCGTGTTGAGCCAGCTCAACCGTGAACTGGAGAAGGACAAAAACCGCAAGCCCCGCCTGTCGGATCTACGCGAGTCCGGCGCGATCGAGCAGGATGCCGACTTGGTGGGGCTTCTATACAAGCCGGGTGGAGCGGATGCCGACGGCGATGAGGCGGAAAGTGAAGCCGAGCAGATCAACCTGCTCATTGCCAAGCAGCGCAACGGCCCGACCGGGGATGTGCGCCTGACCTTTTTGAAGGGATTCACAAGATTTGAGAATGCAGCCAAGATCAGCAGCGACGACGTCCCGCAGGTTGACTAACCCGGCGCGGTGGCTGCGCGCGCTTGGCCAAGCGATCATCGTCTGTGTGCTGCTGTGGGGCGGACAGGCTTGGGGGCAAATCAGCGGCCCGGCTCCCAGGGCGCGGCTGGTTCAAAAAATAATCATCCAGCACGAGGGGCAGCCGGCGGCCAGCGAGCAGTTGATCCGGGCCAATATCCGGCTCAAGGCAGGCGGACCCTACTCGCGCAAAGCCAGCGATGACGACATCCACAACCTCCGCAACACCGGGTTTTTTGAGAACGTTTACGTGACTGACAAGCAGGTTGCCGGCGGAGTGGAGGTGACCTACACGCTGGTGGCCAAGCCGGTGGTCACGGAGATTCTGTTCGAGGGCAACACCGGTGGCCGCAAGTTCAAGGGAAACAAGCTTCGCAAAAAAATCCGCTCCCGCACCGGGGAGACCCTCAACCGGCCGAGAATTTTCTCCGACACACGCCTCCTCCAAAAGGAATACCAAAAAGGGGGCTACGACCAGGCCAAGGTGGGGTACGAGGTCCGGCACGAAGAGGCGCTTGGCCAGGCGGTGGTCGTCTTCCAGTTTGACCCGGGGCGGAAGGTCAAGATTGAGGACATCGTGTTCGAGAATCCCGTTGCCTTTTCCCAGCGCGAGTTGCGCAAGGTGTTCAAGACGCGCAGGCATTGGTGGATGTCCTGGCTGACTTCCAGCGGCAAATTCGAGACAGACCAGTGGGATGAGGATCTCGAGATGCTCGTCCAGTTTTATCAGGACGAAGGCTACATCGACTTCAAGATTCGTGAGATCGAGTTTGAGGACTCCGAGGATGACCGGATGGTGATCCGCCTCGACCTGTACGAGGGCTACCGTTACCAGGTAGGCAACGTCACCTTTGAGGGCACCTCGATCTTTACCGGGGACGAAATACGCCGTGGCGTGCAGGTTCGCAACAGGGCAGTGGCGCCGGTGATGCTGGAGGGCGCCATCTTCACCCCCAGTGGCTTGGGCGAGGACCGGGAAGCCGTCCGGGATTTTTACGAGACCTACGGTTACCTCGACACCCGCGTGCTTGTGTCCAAGGTGCCCAACACCGACCAGGGCACGATGGATCTGGTTTACCGCATCAGCGAGGGTGAGTTGAACTTCGTGGAGAAGGTGGAAATTCGCGGAAACACCCGCACCAAGGACAAGGTGATTCGGCGCGAATTGGCGATCTACCCCGGCGAAGTGTTCGACATGGTCAGAGTCGAGTTGAGCAAAATCCGCCTTGAGGGCACCGGGCTCTTTGACGGTGTCGACACGCAGGTCGAGAAAATCCCCGAACTGCCCAACCGCCGCAATCTCATCATCGGGGTGAAGGAGGGCCGAACCGGCCGCCTCATAATGGGGTTTGGGTACAGTTCCATCGAGGCGATGTTTGTCCAAGCGGGCTTCGTGCAGGGTAACTTCGACCTGTTCAATCCACCGTACTTCACCGGGGGCGGGCAGAAATTCCGCCTGCAAATCACCGCCGGCACGCGCCGGCAGGATTACCAGGTCACCTTCGAGGAGCCGTATTTTCTCGACCGCAAACAGCGTTTGTCCGTGGATCTGTACCACCGCGAGATCCAGTACTTCAGCCGCTACTACGAGCAGCACCAGACCGGCATAAAGCTGGGCTTCGCGCGGAAGCTCTGGGACGATTTCACCTCCGGGGGAGTCAACCTCACCTTCGAGTCCGTAGGCATTTTCGACCGCTCCTCTTATGCCGACATGCTCAAGGAGCATGACATGCTCACCAACGGCTTGGCCATGGGATACGACTTGCCCAGGGAACATCCCGACAGTCTGTCAGCCAACCCCTTTGACTGGACCTACGACATGGACCGGCTGCATCAGGGGGAGTTGGCCGAGTTGAACAACGACCGCTTGGTTTCCAAGCTGGGGCTGTTTTTTGCCTACGACACCCTCAACCACGGGCTCATGCCCAGTCGAGGCCAATTCACCCGGATTAACGCGGATATTGCCGGCGGCCCCATGGGCGGCGACACCGAGATGTATCGCCTCGAGTTCGAGACGGCCTACTTCTATCCCGGTTTTGCCCCGGGCCATGTGTGGGAGGTGGTTGGCAAGCTGGGCGTCGTGGACACCTTCGGCGACAGCGGGCGGGTGCCTTACTTTGACCGGTTCTTCCTCGGAGGCGGATACACAATGCGCGGCTATGACTACCGGGACATCGGGCCGCAGATGCAACGCTGGAAAAACGGCGTGGAGGACGGCAAGCTTGGCTACTATGTGAACGTCGAGGGCGCCGACGGCAAATCGAAGGGAGTGGATTTTGTCCCGGTGAACTCGAAGGTGCCCTACTACCCATTTTCGCAGAGCCCAGAGAAGCAGCCTGCCCCGGGCGACAAGTGGACCCCGGTCATTGAAGACAGCACAGAAATACCGCTGGGAGGCAGCAGCTACTGGTTCGGGTCTGTCGAGTACAGCATCCCGATCATCGACAAATTGCGGTTCGCGATGTTTTACGACATCGGCATGGTGTACGCCGATCCCTACGACTTCGATTTCTCAAGCTACGCCGACAACTGGGGCATCGGCCTGAGACTCTTCGTGCCACTGCTGGGGCCGTTGCGACTCGACTACGGCATCCCGCTCAATAGCCCGGATTACGCCGAGGGAGGCGGGCAGTTCCACTTTGGGGTCGGCTACTCCCGTTCTTTTTAACCTGACTTGATAAACACAAAAAAACCATGAACCACTCATCCCCGGCCAAGATGGCCGCCATGATACTGGCCGCAGCCTTCTTCGCCACCACCGCCACCGCGCAGGAACCCGTCAAGATTGCCACCGTTGATCTCCTGAAAGCCTTCGACAGCTACTGGAAAACCAAGCTGTCCAACGACCAACTCAAGGAGCGCGGAGCCGACTTCGACAAGGCGCGAATTGGCATGATCGACGATTTGAACCTGCTCCGGGAAGATTACAACCGGCTGAACGCCAGCACTCAGGATCAGGCCAACTCCGAGGAAAAACGGGCCGACGACCAAAAGAAAGCACAGGTCAAACTCGCCGAATACAAGCGCCTCGAGCAGCAAATAATCGAATTTAACAAAAACGCCCAAAAAACCCTCGCAGACCAGACCCATCGGCTTCGCAAGGGGCGCCTCGAGGAAATTCAGGAAGTCGTCAGCGCCAAGGCCAAGGAACTGGGTTACGATTGGGTCATCGATTCGTCGCAGGATGTCATGCTGCCGCGCACACCCATCGTTCTTTACACCAACGGCAAAAACGACCTCACCGCCGTAATCATCGGGATCCTCAACGAGGATGTCGCAGGCAAATACAAACCCAGCGAACCGGCCAAGCCGGCCGAGCCAAGCGCGGAGAAACCAGCAGCCTCCACGCCGACAGAAAAATAGTCGTCCCGAACAGTTCCAAGGGAGGGGCGAGTTCCACCTCACCCCATTTTCAGCGTCTCCAACTCGCCGCTTGGCCAAGCGGTAAAGGTTGACTTTTTGAGTCCCATCCAGTAGCAAATCCGCGCACTAAAGAGAGACAAATATCATGGCCGCAAAAGCATCCTCCAAGACCCCATCCGCCGGACTCGACAAACGCACCGCTGACCTCGAGTCCGCCATCGCCGCGATCACCAAGAGCTTCGGCGAAGGCTCGATCATGCGGCTCGGCGCCGAGGGGGCGAACCTGAAGATCGCCGCGATCTCCACCGGCTCGCTTGGCCTCGACATCGCGCTTGGCGTGGGCGGCGTGCCGAGGGGGCGCATCATCGAGATTTACGGCCCGGAGTCGTCCGGTAAGACAACGCTCGTGCTGCACATCGTGGCCAACGCCCAGAAGGCCGGCGGCACGGCGGCCTTCATCGACGCTGAGCACGCGCTCGACCCGTCGTACGCGGCCAAGCTGGGGGTGAACCTCGAGGAACTGCTAATCTCCCAGCCGGACAGCGGCGAGGAGGCGCTGACGATCTGTGAGACGCTGGCCCGCTCCAGCGCAGTGGACGTGATCGTGATCGACTCGGTGGCGGCGCTCGTGCCGAGGGCGGAACTGGAGGGCGACATGGGAATGGCGACCATGGGAATGCAGGCGCGGTTGATGAGCCAGGCGCTGCGGAAGCTGGCCGCCATTCTCGGCAAGTCCAAGACGATGTGCCTGTTCACCAACCAAATGCGCGAGAAGGTCGGTGTGATGTTCGGCAGCCCGGAGACGACGCCCGGCGGCAAAGCGCTCAAGTTTTACGCCAGCGTGCGGATCGATATCCGGCGGCGCGAACAAATCAAGGACAACATGGGCAAGGTGATCGGCAACCACATCCGAACCAAGGTGGTGAAGAACAAGGTGTCGCCGCCGTTCATGGAAGCCGAGTTCGACATTATTTACGGGCAGGGTATCAACTGGGAGGGCGACCTCATCGCCGTCGGCCTCACCAAGGGCGTCATCGAAAAGAAGGGCGCGTGGCTGCAGTTCGAGGGCGAGATGATCGGCCAGGGCAAGGAAGCCTCCCGCAAGGCGCTGCAGGACGAACCGGCATTGGCGCAGAAAATCCTCGCCAAAATCAAGGGCGAGACTGTGGAGGAACCCCCCGCAGAGGAGGAACCGGCGGAGGAAGCCGAGCCAACCGCCGCCGAGCCGTCCGCCGAACCCGAATCCGCCGAGGATTAACCGCTTGGCCAAGCGGGCCGGCCTGAAATTTGGCACTTTTCCCGCTTGACGTGCCGTGGCGACTGGGCTACAAACCCGCCCGCTATGGCAAAAGTAGTGGCAACAATCGTAATGGGACTGGTCGTACTGGCACTCGGCCGGGGTCGGGTTTGTTGCGGATAAGTTAAAATTTCCAAGACACCCACGACCCAAACGGTCGTGGGTTTTTTTTTGCAAAACCAAGTTTTAAAATGAGCCAGACAACAGAATCCAAAACGGCGACAAAGGACAAGCCCAAGGGCGAGATCAGCCCGAGCATGCTCGGCAGCGAGATTCTCGTCAGCGCACTCGAGCGCGAGGGCGTGGACACGATCTTCGCCTACCCCGGCGGCGCGAGCATGGAATTTCACCAGGCGCTGACGCGCTCCAAACAGATCCGCACCATTCTGCCGCGCCACGAGCAGGGCGGCGCGTTCGCGGCCGAGGGCTACGCCCGCGCCACCGGCAAGGCCGGTGTCTGCATGGCCACCAGCGGCCCCGGCGCCACCAACCTCGTCACCGGCATCGCCGACGCGTTCATGGATTCGATCCCGCTCGTCGCCATCACCGGCCAGGTGCCGCAGGCAATGATCGGCAAGGGCGGATTTCAGGAGACCGACTTTTTCGGGATGACCCTGCCGGTGGTGAAACACAGCTACCTCGTCACCGACGTCAACGAAATCCCG
>Ga0310122_10001975_pt1 | contig 13082 bp, 12 predicted proteins | sample CB6_Bottom_1051__FD_203503 | JGI IMG/M metagenome (GOLD analysis project Ga0310122, IMG submission 203503) | Marine microbial communities from Western Arctic Ocean, Canada - CB6_Bottom_1051 | ecosystem: Environmental > Aquatic > Marine > Oceanic | place: Canada: Western Arctic Ocean | collected...
CTATCCCTTCTTGGTACTGTGTTTTTCATTTTTCAGCCTAGAATTATAGAAAATTCACTTCTTGGAATTACTGAACCACTTTTCATATTACTAGTCGTATCATGCCTTGTTCTTTTTTTGCAAGATAGTCTGAAATTAAAATACATATCATTTGCATTTTTGGCTTTAGCATGCCTTGTTCGCTATGAAGGAATTGTGCTTATTTTACCATTATCATTTTTGTTCCTTTTTAAAAATAGAAGAGATAAAATAATTATTCCTAAATTTTTATTAGCCATATCTATTTTTGCCGTGGTTTTACTTCCAATGCTTTTTCTAAGGATGGACACTATAGGGCATGATGTAGTTTTTAGTCATTCTGCTAATGCTGTAGAAGTATATACCAGTGGGAAAAAAATAATACATGCTAGTGAATCTATATTCTCTTTAGCAAAATCTATTGGGCTTGGTGTTTTTCCAATATTTTTTATTTTTGTACCGTTAGGAATTTATGGATTTTTCAGAAATAGGAATTTTGACAAATATGTAGTTTTGTTATTTCTAGTTTTTCTTTCATTACCTATTATTTACGCATCTATACGAGAAATAACAGAACCAAGATTTCTTTTTAGTTTATTTCCTATACTTTCACTTTTTTCTATTTATACCGTAAAAGAAATTATTGGAAAATTCAACCAACCTAAATTAATTTTAATTATCACCGGAATTACAGTTTTGTCATTATCAATAGTTTTTCTAGAATATACTCAAATTGATTATGAACATGAACTCGAAGCTTATCAGATAGGATTTGAAGTTCACAAAAGAACGTCTGTAATCAATGAATACTTGCCGGAAGGAAAATACATTTATGGTAAAGATGATGTGTTTTGGAATTTGGAAACTTTTCCAGTGCTGAGTTCTGAAACTGGACGAAAAGTAAAAACAATCAAGACATATGATTATAACACGTGTAAAAAAGAAAATGCGTTACAAACAGGGTGTAGGCAGTACGACTATGCGTCATTAAATGAATTTGTTGAATTTGGTAGGGAACAGGGTTTAACACACATTGCTGTGGATGATAATCCAAATAGACCAGAATTCTTGAAGGATGTTTTTAAAAATGAAGAAAAATTTCCTTATTTAATTAAAATATATGATTCTTCTGAGCATGGTTTTGAATATCATCTTAAGATTTTTAGAATAGATTATGAAAAATTTGAATCTATAGAAGAATTCAATTAAGTTAGTTTTTGATCTATAGATCTTGAAGAAAACAAAACCCCAATGGTATTAAAATAAACAAGTATGTATATAAAATTCTAAATAAAACATTAAACAAATTTGCTGATAAGTAATTCTTTTCAAATTGAATAGAAAATTATTCTGATTTTTTCACCACTATCGTCATAAATGAAGCCAATGTATTATGAAATGGTGATAATAGCTTTTCAATGTTTGTAAAAAACCCAAATGAGGCAGATGGAACAAACTGTCTATAAGAAAGACCACCACTAAGAAACATACGAAACGGTGTATGTTTATTAATTTTAAGAATTTGTAAATCTGGATACTTTGTTAGAAATTTTTCTCTATCTCTAATAAAAATTATCCAAGGCATTGCAATATTTGCATCTGCAAGTCGTCTTTCCCCACCAACTATCCATTTCTCTTTTTTTGAATCAAATTCCTCTTGGTGAATATACTTGAAAAATAAACGTGAAAATAACGTATTAGTTGGTTCAATCATTATTATTTTAGCTCCAGGTTTCAAACATCTATTAACTTCAGAAAAAAATTTGGCTGGTTCTTTTATATGATGTAATGTGTCTAGAAGAAAAAATACTGCTACTGATTTGTCTGGATAAGGTATTTTTTCCGCAAAAAATACCTTATCCACATTTGGAAGTTCAAGAACATCAGATGTAATAACATCACTAATCACTTCTTTTAAAAATCCACCACCAGAACCAATTTCTATCTTCAAACCAGTAGGAACATCTTTGATATTTTCTTTGAATGTTCCGTAATAATCCAGATATAATTTGTAAAGAAAGCCTTTTTTCTTAATAATTTTTCCATGTAAAACTGTACTCTCAACCTCATCAATATCTTTGATATTTTTTACGTGCTTAGTTTCTGGTATTTTTAAGAGTTCAAGTAGCCAAGTAAACATATCATCTTGCAAATTATGCTTGTATTTGAAAGTTCTTTAGCTTTGACCATAACAACTATTTTTTTATTTATGTATCTAATCATTCAATTCATGGAAGTTTTTGTAGTCAATTTCAAAAACTTTTATTTTAAATTGTTCGTAACCCATTTCATCTGAATCAAAAACTTTTTTCATATAAGGATAATTTTCTTCGTTGTAATACAGGTCATTTAGAAATGGGAAAAGATAACTTCCTTTTTCCAGAATTCCTATATATTTTAGGCTTATAGTTTCACCATTAGTAACTAACTCTTCTACAGTTTTTCCATATACATTCATCCGCACAACTTTTCCTGGTTCGTATAGATCAGGATATGGATTCTTTCCTCTTGGAGATTTGAATGTTTTAAAATCATTATCGTCTGATGTAATATTGATGTAAGCCAGATAATCGTTCACCACTGCATCTCTCAATATCCTACCATCAAAATTTTCAACTAAATGTTCGGTAAATTTAATTTTTTCACGTTCAAGAGCTGAATTTGGTAAACCATAACCAAACTCTCCTATTCCTACTGTAAATGTACAAGAAAGAAGAAGTACAATACTAACAGCTGTTACTAAGAATATTGATTTCTGTTTCTCGTTAAAACTAAACGTGTTAAGGCCATAATTTGTTATTCTTTGAATAGGAATGGTTGATAGAATAATTAAAAATGGAAATATTGGGAATATCCATCTTCTTTCATCTATTATTGCAAATGGTATCATTATTATAGAAATTATAGCGATGATCATGATCCAATTCGCTTTAATATTCTTCAGTTTTTGATCTACAGGTCTTAAAGAAAACAAAATTCCAAATGGTATTAGAATAAACAGGTATGGAAATGATATTCTAATTAGAATATTAAACAGATTCATTAGTCCAGTTGCTAGCCTGTCCATCAGTCCAAGAATACCATGTTTTTCTACAAAATCCGTTATCCCTTTATTTTCTGTAGTCAATAACTCAGCATAATCATCTGATAATATGGTTCCGCTATACCATACGTAAAATGGATCATCAAATTGTAAATATCGCTGAACGAAAAGTGGTGAAATAATTATCAATAAAAATATCATACACAAGAAAAACTTTCTCAGATAGTTAGATTTAGCACGATGGGCAATAAAATATATAAAAATAATTGCAATCATAGGATAGATTGCTTCTAATCTTACCCACCAACAAAATCCAGTAAAAATAAATGCGATATAGTGGTATTTTGTTTTATCACTTAATATAAAATTCATAGATAAAATTAAAACCAAAATCAATAATGGTTCAGATAACGCTCCCCCTGAATTATAGTTAAGATGAGGCTCAAACGCAAAAAGAGAGGAAGCTACTAATGAATATTTTTCATCAAAAAATCTTCTAGCAAGTATGTACATAGGTATTATAGTAATTATCGAAATTGTTATGCTTAGAATCCTAGCAGTACTTCCATAATCAAGAAAATTATCCGAGTTTACAATCGCCATAAATGGTGCTAAAACAAGAGACCATCCAGGATGCTTTTTTTGGCTAAGAAAAAAATCTCCTTCATTATATTGCATTGAATTGAGAATGTACCCAAGATCATCTGTATGTGGTGGAATGGAAAAATCTACAGTGTATAATTTTAAACCCAGTGAGATGATAATTATTAAAATAAGATAAAATATTATCCTAGAGCCTGACAATTGCGTGGTTATCTGCATCTATTTCACTGCTTTTTACAATATCCAATCAAAGAAAAAAATAATGATGACCGTAATCTTCTAACAGTTATATTTTTACAGCCAGCCTTTTCCATCATATCAAATAATTCATGCTTGTGTAGAAAGTCTTGGTCTTCATAAGGCCAATATTTTTCAACTGAGTTAAACATATTCAAAAATCTATAAATAAAAAAAACAAGAGAAAAATAAGCTGGAACAAAAATAACTAATGTACCATTATTTTTTAAAACGCGCATCATTTCTTTTACTCCTTTAGATGGATCTAAATTATCCAGCCTAAAATGCTCCATTACACCTTGATTAAAGACAACATTGAATTGTTCATCTCTGATGGGTAGATTAAACAATGTTCCTTGTGTGAATTCACCATCTAAAGACATGTGGTTAAAAAGAGATTTACTCTTTTTTAATGCGTTTTTAGATAAATCTAAACATGTAACATCAAAACCTTGTTTTGCAAGTGTAACACAAGACATTCCACCACCAGAACCGGGTTCAAAAAATTTTCCCTTTTTTATATTTGACACAGATAATATAGCTTTGGTAAATACACCAGAAAAATATGTGTTAATTAGAAATTCCTCAAATTTCGCAAATAATGATCTTTTTTTTGGTGCATAAAGCATATCCCATTTGGTTATCTTCAATTTTCTGATCACTTCCAAAAAATAAATTCTTTAATTATTTGATAACTTAATTGAGAACCTACAATATGTGGAATCATCTTTCTTTCTCCTCCAATTCTGGATGGTTCATGTCCATCTATTTCTGCAATCTTCAAACCTAATTTACTAGATTTAATAGATATTTGTTGTTCTAGTGTTTGAAATTCTGCATCTAAATTTAGATCTTGAAAGACTTTTTTCTTAATTATAAAGAATCCATACAATGCATCAGATAGATGCCCTCCAAAAAATATGTTTACTAAAAATGTAAACATTCTATTTCCAAATGCTGTTATGAATGTGTCATCATCACTAGAACCAAATTTACCAAAACGTGATATTTGAACAATATCATAATTTCCTCCCTCTATTTTTTTGATTAATTTTGGTATATATTCTGGTTTACAATTTCCATCTGGATGGAAAAACAATATATTTTCTGAATGTGAATGTTCAACTCCTTGCCTACATGCATTACTTGCACCCTTACCTTTTTGTTGAATAACTTTGAAGTTTAGTTTTTCTGCCGCCTCAACAGTACCATCGTTTGAATTTCCATCCATGACAATCCATTCGTCTGCCCATTCTAAGTTTAACTGAGGCATGATTTTTCTAACACCTATTACTTCATTTTTTGTTGGAATTATTACAGTAGTTGTCATGAACTTAGAAAATATTTTTTAATAATATAAGTTTCCACTGATTTAAACATTAAATTAGATTTCTCACTTTTGACGGTTCAAAAACCAATCAATTGTTTGTTTTAATCCATCAGATAGTCTTGTTTTTGGTTCAAAGCCAATTTTTTCTTTTGCACGAATATAACTTACACATCGTCTTGGTTGACCATTAGGTTTTAACTTATCCCAAAAAATTTTTCCGTTATAATCAAGAATGTTAGATATTAGAGATACTAATTTTTTAATTGAAATTTCTTCAGATGAACTAAGATTTAAAGGAGGTATTTCATCATATTTTTCGGCAGCTTGAACAATTCCCTCTGCAGCATCATCAACAAATAAGAAATCTCTTGTTGGACTTCCATCACCCCAAACTTCAATTTGATCAAGATTATTTTTTTTTGCGTTAGAAATCTTCAAAATCAACGCAGGTATAACATGTGAACTAGATGGATCAAAATTGTCGTCTGGACCATACAGATTTGTTGGAATAACAACAATTGAATGAAAATCATACTGTTCCCTATAAGCTTTAGATTGAACTAACAACATTTTTTTTGCTAGTCCGTATGGAGCATTCGTTTCTTCAGGATATCCGTTCCATATATCGTCTTCAGAAAATGGTATTTGAGTAAATTTGGGATAGCTACATACTGTTCCAAGAGCAATAAACTTCTTAACATTTGCCATTTTAGACTCGTGCAATAATTGGGTACCCATCATCAGATTATCAAAAAATAATTCTCCTGGTTTTTCCCTATTCAAACCAATTCCCCCAACATGAGCAGCAAGATGGAAAACTACATCAATACCATCAACTGCTTTTTTACAATTACCCATATTTCGTAAATCACAGTCACTTGATGACTGGGTGATAATATCACTAATTCCTAAATTTTCAAGATTTCTTACTACGTTTTTACCAAGAAATCCATTTCCACCAGTAACAAGTATTTTTTTATTTTTTAAGTCCATAAAGAAGTTGTCATTTTGTAACTTATTGATTTTACTAATCATAATATAGATACGGAATCAATAAAAGAGACTTTCTGATAAAATGTTCAAAATTGAAATTTCAAAATAAAAGAGTTTTAGTAACTGGAGGTGCAGGTTTTATTGGTTCTGAAGTAGTTAGTCAGTTATTAACTAATGGTTATTTTGTCACAATTCTGGACAACTTTTCTTCTGGAAAAAAACAATATCTTCCTAAATCAAATAAAAAATTAAAAGTCATCAAAGGAGATATACGTGATAAAAAATCTGTGAAAAAAGCTGTAACAGATCAAGAAGCTGTTATACATCTTGCTGCACTTCCTTTTATCCCTGATTCACTTTATTACCCAGGTGATTTTTTTGATGTGAACACGAATGGAAGCGTAAATATGCTTTGGAATTCAATTAAATCAAGAACCGTTGAAACGTTTGTTCAAATTTCGACAAGTGAAGTTTATGGTTCTGCTCAAACTGTACATATGGATGAAAATCATCCTACTACTCCTCATTCTACTTATGCTGTTAGTAAACTTGCTGGAGATCGAGCTACATTCACATTACATAAAGAAAATGGTTTCCCAGTTGTTATCATAAGACCGTTTAATTCTTACGGACCAAGATTTACTGAACCATATATCATTCCAGAAATAATGAGTCAAATTCTAAATAATTCAAAAGAAATCGTTCTTGGAAATGTTAGGACATCTAGAGACTTTACATATGTTCAAGATACTGCTTCAGCCATAATAAAATCTATAATTGAAAAGAAAGCTAATGGTGAAATAATTAATGTTGGATCTGGAACTGAAATTTCAATTTTGAACCTTGCTAAAAAAATATTAAAAATTGCTAAAAAGAAATCCAAAATTAAATATGATGAAAGTAGAGAAAGACCTTATGACGTTAATAGACTTAACTGTAACAATAAAAAAGCTAAAAAAATTCTCAAATGGTCACCAAAAATATCTATGGATAAAGGATTAAGTCAAACATTCAGTTGGGCTACAAAAAACAAAATTTCTTTTGATGCTCCTTTTAAAAGATGGTACTACAAAAAAACTTGAGTTGTTTGAGATGACGGAAAAAGCATCATTTATGACAATAGTGGTAAAAAAAATTAGAATGATTTTCTAGTGAATTTAAAAAGAATTCTTTCTAAATGAGAACCAACCAGTAAATTTCAACGAAATAAATCCAATAGATACTGAATACCATAAAACAAAAATTCTAATTATTACACTAAGAATTAGTGCTGTAGAAACATCTATTCCTTCTAGAGTGAATAAACCGGCAAGTGCGCCTTCAGTAATCCCAACTCCACCAGGAATAAATGATATGGCACCTAAAAGAATAGAAATTGCATAAATAGAGAGAACTTTCAAATAATCTAATATGTTGATGTCAAAACCTATCAAAGTATAGTAAACCGCAGTTGAAACAATAAACCAATATGTAACTGCAAGTAGAATACATATTGTAGCAACTTTTACATTTGTAGATTTTTGGACAGTTTTGTCGAACTCTGATATATTCTCAACATATTTTGAAAAAAACTTTGTTTTTGTTACGCGTTTAAAAAATAATTCAGAAGCTGGTCTATAATACAGAAAGAAGAAAACCATAGCCAAAACTAAAATTGCGATAATGATAAGATATACATCCATACCTAGAATTATTATTCCTATTATAGAGGCTAGAATGGCGCCGATAAGATCATACACCTTTTCAACGAGTATAATTGGTGCAGTTTTTGTACGCGGAATGTTAAAACTTGTTTTAAGAATTTGAGATTTCATTAGTGCTCCAAGTTTACCTGGTGTGATGTCAAAAGCTAATCCTGATAAAAAAACTGTAATACTTCTTGTTAATGGTATATCAATTTCACAGTTTTTAAGTAAAAAATGCCATTTTATGAAAACAGGACACCAACTAGCAGTTACAAGAAAAAGAATGAGTGGTAAATAATTAATTTTAAAATTAGATATTTTTTCTGTGATTATATTAAAATCTGATGTGAATAAGAAAATTGCATAGATTCCAACTGCCGCGACTAAAACTAGGATTAATCTATTATCTAACTTCATAAATATTCAATCTCTAATTGAAACGATGACATTATAATCTAAATCGATAGTTACAACATAAGTAAAAAAAATTCAGTCTATTGAAATTTCTCGTTTGTCTATATGTTCATTTAACCGCTTTTGCAATTTAGAAACTTCCTCCAATTCTTTATCTGTTAATTTTTTATTTTCTGACACCTTTATTATCAATTCGGTAAGTTTGAGGTACGATGGTAAAAGAACCTCAGTGTTTTGAAGTATTCTTCTAATATGTGGGCTTGTTTCTATAAGGATGTCTGCTTCTGCCCTAAATGACTTTGATTTCTTGTAATGCACGTATCCCACAATAACAAGCATTGGTATACCAACACCCACGACAATCACAATATAATGAAAAAATGTGGGAAAAATCACACTTAGTGATGGATATTTTTCAATTGCAAGGAAAAATGTTACAGTTAAAGCATTAACAGCAGCCACAATAAAGGCAAAATATGTAGCCCAACCAGTCCTAAAATAAAACCAGCCTCTAAAACCTAGATTTTTTTCCACAAATTTTTCGTCTAATTCAAGTATATCAATTTCACGACTAATTGAAATTGATTAACATGTTTCCATAATGACTAGATATAAGATGTTAAAATAAAGGAAAGTTACCTTATATTTTTTGCAATATACTCTAAGGCAGTATCTGAAATTTTGTGTTCGTTATGCGTATCATCTATAAAAATTTGGAAATTTCCTTTTCCCAATTGCAATATCTTATCTTTTATAACAAATTCATAAGTCTCATATCCGTTTCCTGAGAAACAACACGGATCATTTTTATTAAAAATTTGAATATGTTTCCTCCCATCACCATATGCACTCAAAACATATAATTCTAAATAATTTACGTTTTGATACAGGTCGATGTTTGTTTGTTCATAATCACCTATGTCTCTATCATTTACTCTTAGATAAAACGGCATTGAACCACCAACAGAAAAACTATCTGAAATTCTTTCATCGATAGCAGAATAGATTACGGTAGTCCACCCACCACCAGATAATCCAATCATTGAATACTGTTTAAAATCATATTCCATTTCTATAAAATTTAAATTAATTCTAATTGGATCTAGAAATATCTTCATTGGATTGAAATTATTTGTTTCCAGTAAACTCAATTGATCGTGAGAGATTAACTTCATCTTACCTAACCCGTCTATTTCTACGATAGGCTGATTATTCATGCCAACTAGAGGCATAGTTGAGGCAAGTACAGTAAAATTTCTATTAAGAAAGAATTGAATAGTATCCTTACCTAAAATAAAATCTCCGCCATGTCCTTGGTGATATAAAATTAGTTTTTCGTTAGATTGTTCCGGTATGAAAAGATAAGAAATTGAATTTATTCCATGTTTCATTTCAACGGTTAATCTATCAATCCGCTTTAGATTCTGAAAATCATTGTACCTAGAATCAGATATATCAGATTCAACTTCAGGTACTGGAACATATCCTGCTGGAATACGCTTGAAAGTTGTACTTCCAACGTTCCAGAAAACCTCCGTTAAGAAATTTCTCTTTTCATTAATGTCTGACTGATCATAAATTTTAATTAAAGAATCTATATCTGCCTGATTGACAAATTGATTGTTTTCAATAGTTTTTTGCCCAAATAAAGCGTCATTTGATGAGTCTAAAAGTTCATACGGAAAAATCTTGTACATACCTACAGAAAATCCATAAAAAAATACAGCAAAAAATACTGATAAAATCAGCAAATATTGTAATTTTTTCATGCTAAATGATTTTAAAATTTGAATTTAAAAGGTACTCATAAATCCATTTCAACCTATAAATTATTCTGGGAAAAACAGAATTAAATTGAAAATTCTTATTGCGTCTGGTGCTGGCGGTGGTACAGCTAAAGGTAGAATTGGAAAATACTTCCATTTGAAGGAGTTTGGTGATGCGCTCGAAAAAATAGATGTTGACTATAAACTAGTGCATGAATTCGATTACATTACTGGTTTTCCAAGTAAAAGTCCAAAAGGATGGTTTTCAAAGAAAAAATTTTATGATTTAATCAACGAATACAATCCAGATGCTGTATTCGTTGATTGGCAATCACATTTTGCATTAGAAACTATTAAAGCTGGAATTCCTCTATTTGTTTATTTGAGAGGTCATCTTTGGATGGAAGTAGAATCTGCAAAAAAAACTATTTACAAAGATCTAAAGATGCGAACTGTATTAAATCTGAGGCTGAAAAATGCTGAACGTGTGTTCACTAATTGCCAAGGGATTTTTATGACTGCTGATTATCTAGAGGATGTAATTAAGGAGCATATTCCAAATGCAAGATGTTATCATTTTTTGGAAGGACTAGATACAACACGTTGGTATCCTGCACCTGGTATGAAACTAGAGCATCCCTGTGTGGGACTAGTAGTAGATGCAAATATGTGGCATAAGTCAAAAGAAATGCTTGTTCTTGATGAAGTTATACAAGCAATGCCAAATGTCCATTTTTATTGGGCTGGAGATGGACAATACAAAAATAAAATTCTGCCAGTTTTAGAAAAACACTCAAATTTTCATTATATAGGTTCGTTAGAATATCCAGATAAAGTCAGGGAATTTCTTACTGAAATAGATGTGTATGCATTACCAACTGGTATGGATACCACACCATTGTCTTGCAGAGAGGCAATGGCCATGCAAAATCCAATTGTTGCAACAAAAGTGGGGGGCATCCCTGAGATGGTTTATGATAATAAAACAGGTTTTTTGATAGATGAGGGAGATTATAACAAGTGGATAGAAAAATTATCACTTTTAATTAATGATAAAGAGTTATCACAAAAAATCGGTAATAATGCACGTCAACTTGTTATTGAAAAATTTAACTGGGATGTTCTTGCTAAGCAATTTGTAGAAGTAGTAGAATCTCGTTTAAGTGAAAATGTAAAAACAACTTAATAACCAATCTTTCTAAGAAAATTGTCATTATTTATTTTTTTTAATAAAAAAACTATATCATTTTTAGAAATTTGTCGTGGATTATTATCCAAATGTTTTCTATCTGTAAGTATAAGTTCTGATGCCTCAGCTAAATCTTGTTTTAAAAAAATTTTCCTGAAATTTAATTTTTCCACAATTTTATAAAACCTATTATAAAAAATGGAATTATTAAATTCGTGTGCAACTGTTGTTGTAAATGCAAGCGCATGACCATGCGAAATGCCTTCGTTTGAGAAAACATACGATAAAGCATGACCTAATGTAGTTGAAGAATTTCCAAATCCTAGACCGCAATAGAGAGATCCAATTGCTAAATCTTCATATTTTTCATTCATTATCCCATTTTCCAGAACATCAAATGCCTTTTTACATAGAAATTTTGTGTAATTGTTACCAATTTTGCTGTCATACGCCTCACTACACTGTGCAAGAGCATCTATTGCAGAGTTTTTAATAATGTCTTGAGAAGAATTTTCTAAAAACTGTGAGTCAATAATTGCTACATCTGCAAATAGTCCATCATCATGAAAACTTTGTTTCTTTCCATTTACTTTTAGAACTGAAATACGAGTGACTTCGCTACCACTTCCAAAAGTGGTGGGAATTAAAATTTTAAATTTTTTTAATTTTAATGCAACAAATTTAGCTACATCTAATGAACTACCACCACCCAATCCAATAACGTGAGAAAAATTTGAATCTTTAAAATCAGAAATTATTTCATCAATAATTTCAATTGAAGGATTCGATTCAACTTTGTCAAAAACATAATAATTCTTTAATTTAAAAAAATCTAGCCATCCTCGTGATTTAGCGCCTTTAGATGTTATAACTAAACAATTTGTCGGGAAGTTAAATTCGTCAATTGAGTTTTTGCCAATAATTATAAAATTTGGTTGTTTAATCGAATTCATTTACTTACTAATTAAAAGCATGTTTTTTATAACTTAATTTCATCATTTACGAATGTGGTGTATTATTAAAATTGAAAGAGATGTCACAGCGAAAAATGTTTGATTTATTGTTACACAAGGGAATTAAAAATTTCATAGGTGTACCAGATTCTACTATGAAGCATTTTATTTCACAGGGTTTAAAAAAAAAGAAAATTCTAGTTGCTACCAGAGAGGATGAAGCAATTGGCATCGCAGTTGGAATGTCTTTGTCAAAACAAAATTCGTTAGTTTTCATGCAAAATGCCGGATTTGCAAATTCTATAAGTACGATCACATCATTAGTTCAACTTTACGAAGTTCCCATAATTTTTTTAATAGGATGGAGAGGATATTTGAAAAATGATGCTCCTGAACATAGTAAAATTGGAAAGATCCAACCCAAATTGCTCAAAGCTGTTGGTATGGATTCTAAAACTGTAACAGAATCTAATTGGAAACAATGTTGTAAATGGGCAATTAATAAAGTAAATCACTCTACTCCATGCGCGTTAATAATAAAGAGGGAATTTTATGATTAGAAAAGATGCCATTAAAATTGCATCTGATATGATTGATGATTCGCCAATAATTTCTGCAAATGGATACATTAGCAGAGATCTTTTTGAGGCAAATGATAAAGATACTAACTTCTACATGATAGGATCTATGGGATTATCATCATCAATTGGATTAGGTGTAGCACTAAAAAATCCAAGAAAAAAAGTTTATGTTTTTGATGGTGATGGAAATATCTTGATGAATTTAGGTTCGCTGACAACTATAGGCAAATTAAAGCCCAAAAATTTGATTCATTTAGTTTTTGATAATCA
>Ga0310122_10001977_pt1 | contig 13075 bp, 10 predicted proteins | sample CB6_Bottom_1051__FD_203503 | JGI IMG/M metagenome (GOLD analysis project Ga0310122, IMG submission 203503) | Marine microbial communities from Western Arctic Ocean, Canada - CB6_Bottom_1051 | ecosystem: Environmental > Aquatic > Marine > Oceanic | place: Canada: Western Arctic Ocean | collected...
ATGATGAGCAAGCGCCGGTCGCGCTGCTTCGAATTGCGGAAGAGCGTTTGGCGACCGGGGCGACCGAGATGGCGGTCGAGGCCGTTACGCGTCTCCGCGAGGACTACGGCGACGCTCCCAGCGCGGCCGGCGCCTACGTATTGGACGGCGTCATGCAGCTCGCGACGGCCACCGGGCCGGACGACCTTCGTGAAGCCTGGAGTACGTTCGGCAACGTGACGGCACGCTTCGACCGGAATCGATATCCCGAGGCGCGATGGCGGCGGGAGGCCCGGATGCGGCGTGGCCATGTCGCCGTGCTCTTGGGCGACCTGGACCTCGCCGCGGCGGAGTTTCTCGCAATCATCGAGGACGAGCCGCTCGGCGACCAGACCGCCGAGGCCCAGTTCGAACTCGCGACCGTACTCCTTTATCAAGGCCGGTGGAACGAAGCCGCTGAGATCTTATCTTGCAGCGGGTCGTTGACCGCGCCTCGGTGGAGACAGCCTCGGACGCCCTGACGGGTACTTCCGGGGCCGCTCGCCGACGTCTGAGTTTGCTTCACCGGATGGTGCTACGTCCCGCCGTGGGGATGACTCCGTGGACGCAGGTGCGGCGGCTTCAGGTGCCCGCGGAGGCCCGCGAGCCGATCGGCGTGGCCGCGTCCAGCGACGGACGACTGCTGGTTACCGACGACAGGGCTGACCTGGCGTTGATGTTCAGCGCGAGCGGCGAACTGGCAGGCCGGAGCGCCGAGCAAGACCTGCGTTTGCCCTGGTGGGGCATCGACGGCGAGCCGTATGTTCTCAGCCGTCGGGCGGTTGTGCGACCGTTCGGCCCCGCCTCTGGGCCAGGTTCGGCAAACGCTGCCGGCGCCGTGACGTTCGCGGTGCCGGACGGCGGGGGCGTCGACTAGCTCGACGACCTCCGGGCGGGGGCTCGTAACTCTTTTGGTGAGTGGGTCATCCTCGACCGCGACCGTCGTCAGGTCGTGCGATTCGACCGCGACGGGCGCTATCGGGCCACGGTTGTCGATCGCATTCGTGACCAGAACATTGTCGATCTTGACGTCGACGCCCGGGGGCGACTCTGGGTTCTCGATGGCGAACAGAATCGTGTGCTGCGTTTCGGGCTCGATGGGACCGCGGAGGGAGTAAAGGTCCGTCATGACTGGCGACAGCCCGAAGCGCTGGCAGTTGACTCGATTGGCAACGTCTATGTGCTTGACCGGGAGGCCAAGACGGTCGACGTGTTCGGTCCAGATGGGGCCGCGCTACATAGCGTCGGCCCCGTGCTTGGCGATGGCACGGAGTTGCGCCGCCCGCGTGACCTGGCCGTTGACGGGTCCGGACGTCTGTACATCGTCGACGGCGACCCGGCGGCGGTCTTGATTCTCGAGTAATCGGTTGACCATGCGAATCGTAGCGAACAGGTGGGTGACGGTCCTGTGGCTGAGCGGTACCCTCGTGACGACCGCTCAGGCGCAAATCGGCGTCCAGTCGCCGCGAGCGGTACTCGACGAAGCGGCGCGGCTCGACGAGAACCTTCAACCGGACGAGGCCATCGAGGTCCTTCGTCCACTCATTGACACCCTTCGAGCGACCTTCGACGCCGGCGAATTGTCGACCGAACAGCGCCAGATTTTCGTGGACAGCCTGGCTCTGAGAGTGAAGGCTGACGTTGAAGATGCGAGCCGCGGCCCTGATCTGGCCCTGGTCTTCCGGTTGGAGACAGGGTTCAATTGCGAGCTGTTTGTGACCCTGACTTTGATCGCGCGATGCCAGGAAGTGCGAGCCGAGCTCGTCGGCAGGCTCGCGCTGCAGATTAGCCCAGTGGGTGGCCAGCAACTCAGCCCCGTGGATGCCATTGTCCAGGTCGACGGCCGGGTTATCGACTGGGATGGGGGACCCATCGAGATTCTGGCGGGTTTGCGCCTCATATCGGTCGGTGGCCTGGGCTGGCAGCAGCAGAGCGCGTCCGTTGAGGTCACGCCGGGGCCGGACGCTCCCACGCCGCATGTGGTGGACCTTCTTCGAGTGAGCTCCGTGTTGCGCATCATCACGCGTCCATCCGGTGTGACGGTGGTTGTCGACGGCTTGGACCGTGGCACGACGCAGGGTGCTGCCGACGGGGACTCGTCGGCGCTCACGGTGGCCGGTCTCGGTGCGGACGAGGCCCGTGTCACGCTGACCTTGGAAGGGTACCGAACGGTGAGTGGGCCGGTAACGTTCAACGGGTTTGGAGACTATTCTCTCAACCGCGTGCTCGAACGGGCCGAAGGCACGGTCGTCTTCGACGGGGTCCCGGAGGGCGCCACGGTGGAGATCGCCCGGAGCGGCGCGCCCGCGTCTACCCAGGTCGCCGAAGACTCGGGTCCCGTGACGCTGCCGGTCGGCGACTACGACGTTGTCGTGGCACATCCAGTTGCCGGCTACTTCGCGGAGGTGGTCACGGTTGTTGACCTTGGGGAGCACCGGGTGTCGGTACGCCTCCTGCCCACCGTAGCCATGTTGGGCGTCCTCGGGGGTGATGACATCGGCAGGGATGTCCTCATGCGGTCATTGGATGACGTCTTCGATCGGCTCGATGGCTGGATGCTACAGGACCGGACGGCGGAGGGTGAGGCCATCGTCGCAGAGGCCGAGGCCTCCATCGACCGACTCCGTCGGCAGGTGAATCCGTTCGCGGCCCGAGTCGACCAAATCGACTGGAGCGCCCTTCAAGCTGCGGCCGACGACATGGCGCCGAGTTCGGTGTATCTGTTGGGAGTTCTGGACGATGATTTGGCGGCTCAGTTTGCCGACCTGTGGATCTGGCGGTCGGCTCCGGGTCCGGCCATGGCGTCGCGCGTGCGCGTGTCGCTCGCCGGCGACGGTCTCGACACACCGGAGACGGTCGTCGGCCGAGCGTTTGACGACGTGTCCGTGGAGCGGCCCTGGCTGGGCGCCCTGCTCATCGAGACGGACGCCGAGCCCGGTCCGTTCGTCGCGACTGTCACCGATGGTGGACCCGCGCAGGCAGCCGGCATTTTGCCTGGGGACATCATCGTGTCGGTCAACGATCTGCCGGTGAGTTCGGTCGTAGAGGTGACGGCGCGGCTCCTGTCATCGCCGTCGCCTCTGACGGTTACCGTCAGGCGCGCCGGGATGCCCGTGGTAGCGGAGCTCGCAGCGGGCTCGGGGCCCCTGGTCGTGCCCCGTCGGGACCCCACGATCGCATATTCTGTGATTTCCGCCCGACTGGCCGCAACCATGGACCGACCCTCGTCTGGACAGCCGTCATGGGTCTGGGAGCTCAACCAAGCCGCCGCATCGATGGAGGTCGGCGATTGGGACCGGGCGCTAGCAACCCTTCGCCGAATCGAGCCGGAGACCCCAGCCGGCGCCGGGGTGGCAGCCGGCGCGGTTCGGTATCGGCTGGGTCTGGCCTACATGATGGCTGGACCACGGTATCGGGACCTGGCGCGACAGAGCTTTCAGCAGGCCGCCGACGATGTTGATGCGCGCTTGTTTCACAATGACGGCCCCTGGGTGGCGCCGCGTGCCCGCGCTCGTCTGGCCGAGCTCAACCGGAGCACTCCGTGACAACCGTGACGCGTTGGAGCGAAGAAGGCTTGCAACGACCAGCCTCTCCCGCTTGCCACGCAGATCGCCGAGGCCCGTCAAGTCGGCGGGATTCTACGTGTCGGCTAGGATGGCCAAGATCTGTGGCGCGGCCTCCTCGGCGCGCGCTTGAATCTCTGCATCGGTAAGCGTACTCAACGGATGCGTAATGACGACCGTCTCCAGACTGTTCGCTCCCAGCGCCGAGCACTGAACCTCCGCCTCTCGGATGAAGGCCGCCGTGATGATGGCCGCGGTCGGCACCCCTCGTTGTTCCAGCCCGACTGCGTCGTGCAGACCGCACGACGTGCAGGACCCTCAATCGCCGATGGCGGTCACCACCGCGTCGTTTTCGGCGGCGATGCGGTCGAGCAACTCAGCCGGCGCCGCGCGAGAGAAGCTGTCTTTCGTGTAGACGGTGACGGCCGACGGCGCGGCCTCGGTTTCCAGCAACGCCCGGACGCGTCGGAGCAGCTTCGAGGCGTTCCACTTCGAGTTGTCCAGGACGCCCAGCCGGGTGCCCTGTAACGTCTGGAGCCGGGGCGCGAGCGTCACCGCCGCCGCGGTCACGGTACCGCGTGGGTCGAACACGATCTGGCCGGAGGGAAGCGTGGCGTGGGTCGTCATGATGTGATTCCTTCCGGACGCGATGCGTCAGGTCCGAGGTTCATAACTCACAGGTGCCGTCGGCGCAACGGACATCGCGTTCTGGGGACTTCCCGTTGAGGGCGCGTAGCACCGGCGACGTCATATGCCCCCAGCCGGGGAGGAACGCCGAGAAGCGGCCGGCTTCACCGCCGGCGACGAACAGATGGATGTCGTCCGGCGACGGCACAATGGGAATGCGCGCACCCGGTTCACGTCGATACCATCGCGGCAGGTTGCGGTTGTAGATTTTGCCGTAGCGGCCCTGGAAGCTGATGTCATCGAAGGTGTTGGTGGTGTGCGACCACAAATAGCGTCGGACGTCGCTGCGGGTCCAGCCGGCGCCGGCGATGGTGGCGGCGTGCTCCGGTCCGATGACGACGGCACAGGACCCACTGCTGACCGCGTTGTTGTGCGCAATGGTGCTCATGGCTGAGACGAGGCTGTCGAGCACGCCTTGCGGGTCGTTCGCCACGTGGTTGGTCACGCTGTGCGGACCTTCCGTGGCGATGCAGAACACGGTGCTGTCCTCAGGCCGATAGCCCTGTTCGACGTGGTACGGCGACCACGGGCTGGCTTCTTCGTGCTCGGCGATACAGAAGGTGTACTTGCCGGGATGACCCAGCGTGCTCTTGTCGAGGTCGCCGGGCCATCCGCCACCGACATTGAGCATGATGAGTCGGAGCGCGCGGCCGATGGTGGCGTTGGCCCGGTTGCCGGAGCCGAACACGTTGGCACCGGCGTTCATGCCGATCGCGTGGCGAATCGGCCCGTTCACGACCAGCAGCGGCGCCGCCATGTGGGTGGTGGCCTGAATGCCGTTGAGGTTGAAGTGCGAGCCGCACAGCGCGAGGATCGCGGCTCGTACCACCGGCGCGTAGGCTGGCTTGCACCCAGCCAGCACCAGATTGACCGCGAGCACCTCGCGGGTCAGGTTGCCCCACCGCGGCGGCACTCGGGCTTCCAGGTGGTTCGGGTCCCCGCCCAGTGCGGCCACCATCGCCGCGACCGTCTCCGGGGTTGGTGGCACCACCGGTAACCCGTCGGTCCATCCCTGCTCGAAGTACCACTCGACCAGATCGATCTGATCGAGGACGCCGATCGTCGATGAAGTCGCTGGTTGGGACGTGCGCGGCAGATCTTGGAGTGTGCCCATGCTCAGAAGCCACTATAGTGCAGACTTGGGCCCGCCGACATGGCCGGACGCGGGACGAGGGCATCCGAGTGAGACGGGAGACGGCGAATGAGGAAGAGGACATCGAGACGTGCGGCGACGGCGATGGCGTGGCTGCTTGGCACCGCCCTGTCTGTCGTGCCCGCCGCGGCGCAGCGCGGCGCTGCCGACGGCCAGTGGGCGAGCTACGGTGGCGACGACGGCAGCACCAAGTATGCGCCGCTTGACCAGATTGACGCCGGCAACGTCGACCAGCTCGAGGTGGCCTGGCAGTGGGCGTCCGCGGACAACCCCATCCTCGCCCAGAACCGCGAGATCCGCGCGCAGGGATTCAAGGGCACGCCGGTGATGGTCGACGGCGTGCTCTACGTGCGGACGTCGCTCAGCATCGTGGCCGCGATCGATGCCGCGACAGGTGAGCAGCTCTGGGTGCGCAACGTCGGGAGCTATGAGGCCGGACGTCCCACCAATCTGGGGTTCAACACCCGGGGCGTCGCGCACTGGTCAGACGGGGTCGAGGCCAGAATTTTTCTGGCGACCGGCGATTCGCACCTCTGGTCCTTCGATGCCGCGACCGGGCAACCGATCGGTCGATTTGGCGCCGACGGCAAGATCGACCTGACACAGGGGCTTCGGCGCGAGGCGCCGCGTGGCGCCTACCAGGTGATGTCGCCGCCGATGGTGGTGGGCGATGTGGTCATCGTCGGATCGTCGATCGCCGACGGTCCTCAGAATATGACCGCGCCCCCCGGGGACATCCGCGGGTTCGACGCCCGCACCGGTGAGCTGCTGTGGACGTTTCATACCGTCCCGCAGCCGGGCGAGTTCGGCCACGATACCTGGGAAGGCGACTCCTGGACCTACACCGGCAACACCAACGTGTGGAGCATCATGAGCGCCGACCAGGATCTGGGGTACGTGTATCTGCCGATCGGGACCCCCACCAACGACTGGTATGGCGGACACCGATTAGGCGACAACCTGTTCGCGGAGAGTCTGGTCTGTCTTGATGCCGCCACCGGCGAGCGGGTGTGGCACTTCCAGATGGTGCACCACGGACTCTGGGACTACGACCTGCCGGCGGCGCCGACGCTGGTCGACATCTCCGTCGACGGCCGCGACATCAAGGCAGTGGCCCAGGTGAGCAAGCAGGGGTTTACCTATGTGTTCGACCGGGTGACCGGCGAGCCGGTCTGGCCGATCGAGGAACGACCGGTAGCGCAGTCGGGGGTGCCGGGGGAGCGGACCTCGCCGACCCAGCCGTTTCCCACGAAGCCTCCCGCGTTCGAGCGGCAGGGTATCTCCGTCGACGACCTGATCGACTTCACACCGGAGCTGAGAGCCGAGGCGGAGGAGATCCTGTCGCAGTTCGAGTACGGAGATCTGTTCCATCCGCCGTCGGAGAAGGGCACCATTCAGATGCCGGGGTGGGGCGGCGGCGCCAACTGGTACGGCGCCGGGTTCGACCCGGATTCCGACTACCTGTATGTGCCGTCCAGCACGAATCCGATCTCCGTGCGGTTGGATACGCCGGATCCCGAACGGTCCGATTTCACCTACCGGCGCGGCCGGAGCGGACTGCGGGGCCCGCAGGGGCTGCCACTGGTGAAGCCGCCGTATGCGCGGCTCACGGCGATCGATCTGACGACCGGCGAGCATGCCTGGCAGGTGCCGCTCGGCGACGGTCCGCGCCAGCAGATCATCGACCTCGGCGCGCCGGACCCCGGACCGCTCGGAGGCGGTGGATACACCGGCCCGGTGGTCACGAAGACGCTGCTGTTTGTGGGGCTCCGTGGGAATCGCGCGAGCGGACAGGGGCCCGTGCTGAACGCGTTCGACAAGGCAACGGGCGAGATCGTGCACGCCGTCGATTTGCCGCGGCCGTTGAACGGGACGCCAATGACCTACATGGTTGCGGGCAAGCAGTACATCGTGGCCGCGTACAGCGGCGATGGTGAATCAGGTCTCACCGCGTTGGCACTGCCCTGACCGCCCGCCGCAGGTTGCTAAACGACGATCCAGAGAGGTTTCCTGCCGAGGCGTTCGTCTGGCCAGGCGCAAGGAGGGAGCAGCCAGGCAGACTGTGACGGACCAAGCACACCGCCAACCCACCCCTCTCGCAGACCCGGTTTCCTGACGAGGCGTCTGTCTGGCAAGGCGCAAGGAGGGAGCAGCCAGGCGGGCTGTGACGGACCAAGCACACCGCCAACCCACCTCTCTCGCAGACCCGGTTTCCTGACGAGGCGTCTGTCTGGCAAGGCGCAAGGAGGGAGCAGCCAGGCGGGCTGTGACCGACGAAGCAACGCCGCCAGACAGACGCCTCGTCAGGAAACCTACAGGTCGCCGAATCCCCGGCCTTGCTCGGCGAGCTGCTTGAGGAGCGGCGCCGGTTCCAACCAGTAGTCACCGTGCTCGTCGTGCAACCGACGCATCATGTCGTAGATGGTGCCGAGGCCGACCAGGTCGGCCCAGAACATCGGACCGCCGCGGTAGCGCGGGAACCCGTAGCCGTACATCCAGACGACGTCGATATCGCTGGCGCGCTGGGCCAGCCCCTCTTCGAGGATCTTCGCGCCCTCGTTGACCAGGGGGTACATGCAGCGCTCCAGGATCTCTTGGTCGCTGACCTCGCGCCGTGTGAATCCGTTGTCGGCCGAGACTTGAAGCACCAACTCGTTGACGACCGGATCGGGAATCGGAGTGCGGCTGCCCGGTTCGTAGCGGAACCAGCCGGCGTTCGTCTTCTGGCCGAACCGACCGAGTTCGCAGACCCGGTCGGCCACCGTCGAGTACCGCAGATGGGCCGGGCGGGTCGCGGCCTGCCGTTGGCGGATACGCCAGCCCACATCGAGTCCCGCCAGGTCGCCCATGGCGTACGGACCCATCGGCATCCCGAAGTCGTAGATGACCTTGTCGATCTGGTCGGGGAGTGCGCCCTCCTCGAGCAGGAAGTCAGCCTGGCGCCGGTAGGCATACAGCATCCGGTTGCCGACGAACCCGTCGCAGATGCCGACCAGGACGCCGATTTTGCCGATCGTCTTCGACAGCTTCATGATCGTGGCGATGGTCTCGGCCGACGACTGTGCCCCGCGCACGTTCTCCATGAGCTTCATGACGTTCGCCGGGCTGAAGAAGTGCGTGCCGATGACCTTGTCGGGACGGCTGGTGGCCGCGGCGATTTCGTCGACGTCCAGCGTGGAGGTGTTGGTGGCCAGAATCGCCTCAGGTTTGCAGGCGGCGTCCAGACGGCCGAAGACCTCCCGTTTCAGGGCCATGTCCTCGAAGACGGCTTCGATCACGACATCCGCGTCTGACAGGTCGTCGTAGCTGACCGTGCTGGAGATCAGGCCCAACCGGGTGTCCATGTCCTCCTGGGACAGGCGACCCTTGGACACCGTCGCCGCGTAGTTCTGCGCGATGATCCCGAGGCCCTTGTCAAGTGCCTCCTGGGAGACCTCGAACACGGTGACCGGGATTCCGGCGTTGGCGAAGTTCATCGCGATGCCGCCGCCCATCGTGCCGCAGCCAATGACGGCCGCGGTCTTGACCGGCAGCAGTGGGGTGTCTTTCGGCACGTCGGCGATCTTCGCTACCTGTCGCTCGGCAAAAAACGCGTGCCGCTGTGCCTTCGACTGGTCCGAGGCGAGGAGCAGCACAAAAATCTCGCGCTCTTTCGCGGTGCCTTCCGCGTAGGGCAGGTTGGCGGCGGCCTCGAGACACTCCACACAGGCGTAGGGTGCCTCGAAGCCCCGGGCGCGGCGAGCCATCTTCTTTTTGAACGCGATGAACACCTCGGGCTTGCCGCGGGTCTCGGCGACCCGATCGTCGATGGCTGACGCGCGGCGAATCGGCATGCGTTCATCGACCATACGGCGAGCGCGCGTTACCGCGGCGTCGACGACATCGCCCTCGACCACGTCGTCAACGATGCCGAGCGTCCGCGCACGCGCGGCAGGCACCATACTGCCGCTCACGATGACGTCGAGCGCGGCGGGGACGCCGATCAGGCGCGGGAGGCGCTGCGTGCCACCGGCACCCGGCACGAGACCCAGCGTGACTTCCGGGAGCGCGACGCGCGTGCCGGCGGCCGCCAGTCGCACATGGCACCCCAGCGCCAGCTCCAGAGCCCCGCCGAGCGCGAAGCCGTGGATGGCCGCGACGACTGGCTTCTCCGACGCCTCAATGGCGTCGATGACGGTCGGAAGGTGAGGCGTGCCGGGTGGCGGTGATTGTCCGAATTCGCGGATGTCGGCGCCACCGCTGAACATCTTGCCCGCGCCGGTCACGACCAGCGCGTCAACCGCGCCGTCGGCCGTTGCGGCCTCGAGCGCGGCCTGCAGACCCGAGCGCACCGCGCAGCCGAGACCATTCACTGGCGGACTTTGGAGCGTGATGACGGCCACGCCGTCTCGATGGGTTACGGTGACAACATCAGACATCGGAGATCCTTCCAGGGCGCCGGCCCGCGTAAGAGGCCGACGGAGAGGTCGGCGCACGGTCGAGGGTGGCGCACGGTCGAGGGTGGCGCGCCGCGGGATTATATCGTCCCCGCCGTCAAGTCGGGGCCCGGGCCGGAGGACGGGGGCGCTGCTGGCCCTCAATGACGCCGGCTCACACCAGATCTGGCGGAACGGACTTGCGCCCGGACAGCATCTCGTAGAAATCCTCGCGAACGCCCGTCTGGCTGGTGAGCAGCGACACGATCGGGACCACCAGCAGCGGCACGAAGAAGGTGAGATACGACGGGTCGATGCCTTCGCCGTCGACGGTCAGACCGTAGGCGAGGGTCCGCCAGAGCAGACCGGCGTCCGGCGGGGCGGCGAATCCGGTGGCGAGCGCAAACTTGATCGACCCGAACCAGACCAAGCCAGAGGCGTAGCCGATCGCCATGCCCCAGTAGGCGCCCGCCTCCGTCGTACGGCGCCAATACACGAGGTAGCCGAGCGACACGGCGGGTGGCACCACCATGGCGAACCCGAACAGCAGCAGGTCAAGAATCGAGATGGTCGTGTACTCGGCGACGAGCCAGGCGGCGATGGCCGCGGCGAAGGCGTATACGGTCGTCGTGATCCGATACGCCGTGAGCCGCTGTGCTGACGTGTAGGAGCGCGTGAACGGCAGCCAGTCGCGAACGAACATCGTGGCGCTCGATAGCAGGATGGGTCCGCCGGAAGAAATGACCGCGGCGAGGACCGCCGCTAGTGCGATGCCCCCCACGACCGGGCTGATCTCCGAGGCGAGTGTCGTCAGGTTTCGGTAGCCACCCAGGCCCGTATCCAGGCCGTACTTGGCGGCGGTGAGAATACCGATTAGACCGGCCAGTACCGGCATCGCCGCGGCGATGAGGCCCCCCAGGAGAAACGCCGGGGCGATGTGGCGTTCGGATCTGGCTGCGGTCGCGTAGTTCGTGTAGACCGAGGCCGCCGGGGTGTGCACGGCGGCGGCGAAGAACATCCCGAAGACCGGCAGCCAGCCGGTGCCGATGAAGCCCCACCAGTCCGCTGTGTCGCGAGAGGCCGCGGCCAGATGTGCGTCGACCGTCGCGGTGACGGCGGTCCAGCCGCCGAGATCGTTGATCCCCATGAGGCCGACCGTCAACAGCCCCACCAGCACGACCGAACAGTGAATCAAGTTCGTGACCGCGGTGCCCCACAGCCCGCCCAGCGACACGTAGGTGGCGAAAATTGCCCCCGCCACCAGGACGCCACCCAGCATGGGGAGTGGCGTCAGCGTGCTCAAGATGACGCCGATGACGTAGGCCTCGATCAGGTTGACAATGGCGTACTCGGTCTGGACACAGAGACTGGTCAGCCACTGGCAGCGGCGGTTCCCGAAACGAATCGTGAACAGCTCGCCGACGGTCTGGAGCCTGAAACGTCTGAAGTAGGTGGCGAAGAACAGACCAACAATGGCCAGCGCCAGGAACGCGTTGATGCCGTACCACCACAGGTTCCAAACGCCGCCGCTGATGACGTCGCCCGCCACGCCGTAGGTGCCGGCTCCCCCGATGCGTGTGCCGGCGATACCGACCGCCACCAGCATGGTGGACATGCCGCCGCCCGCCACCGCCCAGTTGGCGGAGTTTCTGGCCCGGCGTGCCATCAGGCTCCCCGCCGTGGTGGCCGCGACCAGGTAGACGATGATGGTCGTCAGCGCGATAACATCCATCTACCCGGGTCCCTCCCACCCTGCGTGGCCAGGGTTTCAGCCGTTGGTCGTCAGCGCCGCGATGATTTCGTCGATCGCCTGCTGCGCCTTGACTCGCATCTCGTCATCGGTCGAGCCCTGGACCGGGTGGGGCACGAAGACCGATTTGGCGGCCAGATCGGGTACGCCGAGTGCCGCCGCTTGCGTCTCAGCCGCGTGAACGAACTCGGTAGACGCCACCATGACCGACGGAATCCCGCGCATCTCGTAGTCGACCAGGTCGTGCACACTGCACGACGTGCAAGACCCTCAATCGGCGAGGGCTTGGATGACCGCCTGACACCGCGCGCCCACTTCGTCTCGTAGAGACGTCGGTGACGGCTTGGTATAGGTCGGCTTCTTCAGCCGGATGACGTCCAACGTCGGCAAGCGTCCACGTATCAGGCGCTCGATCTCATCGAGAAACACATCTCCGCGTGGTTTCGCGATGTCGACGATACCCAGCGTGCCCTGAAGCTGCTCGGACCGCGTGGCCAGCTGTCGGCCGATAGCGGCGCGTTCGTCGGTCGGGTCCAGAATGACGAGCGGCTCGTTCATGCACTCTTCTCCATCTCGAATGGGTTGCGGCTGACTGTATCACTCCAACGCGGCCCCGCGGGATGCGACCTCGTCAACGGTGCCGCGAAGGCGCGCACCTGCGCGCCTCGCGGCCGCAGAGTGGGGCACTCGGGGTCCCCGCGTAGCGGCCGCGTGCGGGTTCGGGGCGCAGCCCCGTCTGACTCGTGATGCAGAGTGGGGCACTCGGGGTCCCCGCGCAGCGGCCGCGTGGGGTTCGGGGCAGCGCCCCGTCTAGGAGAGGATCTCGCGGGTGACGGTCATGGACCCGGCGGCGCCGTTGGCCCAGCCGCCGAGGAAGGCGGAGAACTTGCCGGCGGTGCCCCCGGCGACCATCACCAGGATGTCGCTGTCCTGTTGGAATTTCGACAGGGGAGTGTCCAGGCCGTCGGCGGTCGGGCGTCCGTCAGGACCGAGGAGCGCCTGTGGCACGGCTCGCAGGGCCATACCCTTCTGACAGTCAGCGTCGGGGAGCAGCTCACGGAGTGGTCGTGCGGTCGCCTCCTGGATTTTGGCGCGCAGGTCCGCTTTGGTGTAGCCGTCACGCTCGAAGATCCGGATGTGTTCCGGGCAGACGACCAGCAGCGCTTCGCCCACGTGGGCCAGCTTGGGATGCGCCATGGTCTGCAGACACATCCCCATGCTGGTGGCGAGCGAGGGTGCGGTGCGCGACAACTGGTCGCGAATCGCCCTGGGCGCCTCGCCCGCGAACACGGTCACGGTGCTGGTGTCGGCGGTAAAGCCGCGTTCCACGTGAAGCGGTTCCCAGCAACTGGCCTCCTCGAACTCGCCCACGCAGCAGGTAAACTTGCCCGGTTGTCCCAAGGTCGACATGTCGACGCCGCCCGGTTTGCCGCCACCGATGTTACGCACCACGAGCTGCAACGCTCGTCCGATGGTGGCATTGGCACGG
>Ga0310122_10001978_pt1 | contig 13075 bp, 11 predicted proteins | sample CB6_Bottom_1051__FD_203503 | JGI IMG/M metagenome (GOLD analysis project Ga0310122, IMG submission 203503) | Marine microbial communities from Western Arctic Ocean, Canada - CB6_Bottom_1051 | ecosystem: Environmental > Aquatic > Marine > Oceanic | place: Canada: Western Arctic Ocean | collected...
CACGTTGCGTATCCCCAGCAGGCTGGCGATGTAACTGTGCCGGCGGGTCTGGGCCAGGATGCCCAGCCGTGCGTCGATCAGGATGATGGCCAACTGGCAGGTCGAAGCGCCGGTGACCATGTTGCGCGTGTACTGCTCGTGGCCGGGGGTATCGGCGATGATGAACTTCCGCCGGGCCGTGGAGAAGTAGCGGTAGGCCACGTCGATCGTGATCCCCTGCTCCCGCTCGGCCTTCAGGCCGTCCATGAGCAGCGCCAGGTCGACCTGTCCACCGGCCGAGCCCATGATCGACGAATCGACCTCCAGGTCCGCCAGGTGGTCCTCGTAGATCATCTTGGAATCGTGGAGGAGTCGCCCTATCAGGGTGGACTTGCCGTCGTCCACGCTGCCACAGGTCAGGAGGCGCAGCAGGTCCTTGCGCTCGTGCTCGGCCAGGTAGGCGTCGATGTCTGTGGCTATGAGGTCCGAGGCGTGGGACATCTAGAAGTATCCCTCCCGCTTCTTCTCCTCCATGGAGCCGGACTGGTCATGGTCGATGATCCGGCCCTCGCGCTCCGACCGGCTGGCCAGGAGCATCTCCTGGATGATCTCCGGAAGCGTCGTGGCCGTCGACTCCACGGCGCCGGAGAGCGGGTAGCAGCCCAGCGTCCTGAATCGCACCGAGCGCATCTCGGGCTCTTCGCCGTCGGCGAAGCGAAAGCGGTCATCGTCCACCATGATGAGCCTTCCGTCGCGTTCCACGATCGGCCTGGGCGCCGAGCGGTAGAGCGGCACGATCGGGATGCCCTCGAGGTGGATGTACTGCCAGACGTCCAGCTCGGTCCAGTTGCTGATCGGGAAGACCCGGATGCTCTCTCCACGGCCGACCCGTCCGTTGTAGATGTCCCAGAGCTCCGGTCGTTGGTTCTTGGGATCCCATCGGTGGAAGCGGTCCCGGAAGCTGAAGATCCGTTCCTTGGCCCGGGACTTCTCCTCGTCACGCCGAGCACCGCCGAACGCCGCATCGAAGCGGCCGGCGTCGAGGGCCTGCTTGAGGGCCTGGGTCTTCATGATGTCGGTGTAGTTCCTGGACCCGTGGTCGAAGGGGTTGATTCCGCCCGCGACGCCATCGGGGTTGGTGTGAACGATCAGGTCGAGGCCCATCTCGGCGGCGGTCCGGTCGCGGAACTCGATCATCTCCCGGAACTTCCAGGTGGTGTCCACGTGCAGGAGCGGGAATGGGAGCCTTCCCGGGAAGAACGCCTTGCGGGCCAGGTGTAGGAGGACCGACGAATCCTTGCCTATGGAGTACATCATCACCGGTCGTTCGAACTGGGCGACGACCTCGCGCATGATGTGGACGGCCTCGGCCTCCAGTTGACGGAGGTGTGTGAGGCGCAGCTCGGGAGGCAGGGTGGCAGTCGGGACGCTCACGGGGTGAAGGCTACGGCGGACCATCCCGCGCACCGTCGGTGGCCGGCGGCGGCGACATTGGGCCCGGCTCAGGCTCCTGACAGGGCAATCTCCTCGCAGCGGGCGAGGCCCCGTTCCAGAGCCACCTGGTCCGCGTATCGTGCCCAGTTCAGCCACAGCCCGTTCTGCGTGACGGTCACGTCGATGGCCCGTTGGATCGCTCCGCTGTGACCGAGTTCGGGACGGACGTCGACGATGAGCCCAGCCATCTGCTCCGCGTACACGTCGTACATGCTCCGGTCGACGGCGTCGATCCTGGGATCGATCCGACCGGCGGCCCAGATCGACAGGCGCAGCCGCAGGTAGTCGGGATGCAGGAACTCCTCGCGGAAGGACCCCCTTATGAATGCGCGGACCCGGGCATCGGAGCCTGCCACCCCCTCCAGGGACTCCATGGACCTCTCCAGCAGGCGATCACAGGCCAGTTGGAACGCCGCCACGATCAGGGACTGCTTGTCGTCGAAGTGGTAGCTGAGCAGCCCGAGGGAGACGTCCGCCTCGGTCGCCACGGCACGCATGCTGGCGCCGTCTATCCCATCGCGTGCGATGCACGCGATGGCCGCCCCGAGGATCTGTTCCTGAGTGTCGGTAAGTGCCATGTCCCGTCGCCCGTCAAGGTGCAGTGCCCCGTAGGCCATCCGATGGCCCGGCCATCCGGACCACTGAACGAACGTCCAGTATATTCTCCACGTAACTGAACAATCGTCCAGGACACTCCATCTGATCATTCAGGACACCAACCAGACACCTCCGACCCGACAAGCCACCGGGAGGCATCCATGCCCACCGCCTTCGCCGAGTTCGAGAACGACCTCGGATCGGTAGTCGACCTGGACCGCTTTCCCATCCACCTGTTGGCCGATCCACGCCGGGCGGCCCTGGTCGCCGGGACCAGGGCCCAGATGGACACCCTCGGCTGCTGTCGCATCCCTGACTTCATCCGACCTGAAGCCGTAGCCGAGATGAGTCAGGAGGCCGCCCACCTCCATGACCGCACCTACTGGTCGGAACTGGACCACAACCCCTACGCCTCTCCCGACGACGAGGCCTTTCCGGAGGGGCACCCACGGCGGTTCCAGCAGCACCGCAACTCAGGGTTCATCAACTCCGACGAGCTGACCCGGAACTCGCTGTTACGGAAGGCCTACGACTCGGACGTGATGCTCCACTTCGTGTGGGAATGCCTGGGCGTGGACCGCCCGATCTACCGATGGGCAGACCCGGTGGGCCGGAACCCCTACGGCGTGATGGAGCCCGGGCACTACTTCCCCTGGCACTTCGACGGCAATGAGTTCACCGTCAGCATCCTCGTGCAGCGCCCGGAAGGTGGTGGCGTGTTCGAGTACGTGCCGGACATCCGGACGCCCGACGATGAGAACTACGACCGCGTCCAGGACGTGTTGGAGGGCGGTCGGGAGGGTGTCCACGAGCTGGACCTCATGCCCGGCGACCTGCAGTTGTTCAAGGGTCGGTTCTCCATGCACCGGGTGACCCGGGTGGAGGGCGGCGCGCCGCGCTACGTCGGGCTACCCACCTACGTGCACGACCCCTACCGGATGAACCGACCCCACCACAGCCGCACCTACTACGGACGGTCCACCCCCATGCACGAGGAGCGGGCGCACCTCGTCGTGGACGGCCTGGAGGACTAGCCGCACCCACTACGGGCGGGCGGCCACCGGCCCGCTGGACCAGACCCATTGCTCCGGCGGCATGTAGCGCGGGATTGGCCTTCGACCAGTCCCCTTCCTAGTGTCCGGCCCATGCCAGGCCCCTCCCCGGAACACGTCGACGTCCTCATAGTCGGCGCCGGGATCTCCGGCATAGGCGGTGCCGTCCACCTGCAGGAACGCTGCCCGGGTACGACCTTCGCCCTGCTCGAGGGCCGGCCGGACATCGGCGGCACCTGGGACCTGTTCCGGTACCCGGGCGTCCGATCCGACAGCGACATGCACACCCTCGGCTTCCGCTTCAAGCCGTGGAAACACGAGAAGTCGATCGCAGACGGCCCGGTCATCCTGGACTACCTGCGCGAGACGGTCACCGAACACGATCTGGAACGCCACATCCGCTTCAGGCACCGGGTCTCCAGGGCCGAGTGGTCGAGCGACAACTCCCGATGGACTGTCACGGCCAGCCGCACCGACCCTGGCACCGGGGTCGAGCAGACGGTCACGATGACCTGCGGGTTCCTGTACATGTGCTCCGGGTACTACAGCTACCGCGAGGGATACACGCCAGAGTTCAAGGGCCGGTATCGCTACGGGGGGACGATCATCCATCCCCAGGAATGGCCCGAGGATCTGGACTGCGGCGGAAAGAGGGTGGTCGTGATCGGGTCGGGCGCGACGGCCATGACGCTCATCCCGGCCATCGCCGACGACGTGGCGCACATAACGATGCTCCAACGCTCCCCCACCTACGTGGTGTCCCGGCCATCCCGGGACGTCTTCGCCAACTACCTCCGTCGCCTCCTGCCCGACAGGCTCGCCTACGCCATCACCCGCAAGAAGAACGTCCTCCGGCAGGGCCTCGTCTACCGCAAGACCCGAACCCAGCCCGAGAAGATCAAGGAGCTCCTCATCGGCGGTGTGCGGGCGGGTCTGGGACCCGACTACGACGTGGACACCCACTTCACTCCCACGTACAACCCATGGGACCAGCGGCTCTGCCTCATCCCGGACGGAGACCTGTTCAAGGCGATCCGCTCCGGGAAGGCATCGGTGGTGACCGACCACATCGACACCTTCACCGAGACCGGGATCCGCCTCCAGTCCGGAGAGGAGTTGGAAGCCGACATCATCGTGACGGCGACCGGCCTGAACCTGGTCACCCTCGGGGAGATGGACTTCGTGGTGGACGGCGAGCCGGTCGACTTCGCCCGGACCTGGACCTACAGGGGTCTCGCCTACTCCGGCGTGCCCAACCTCGTGTCATCGTTCGGGTACGTAAACGCCTCGTGGACCCTGAAGGCGGACCTCACGTCCGAGTACGTCTGTCGGCTCCTGAAGCACATGGCGAAGGCCGGAGCCACCCGCTGCGTGCCGCTGCTCCGCCCTTCGGACGCCGACATGCCGGAACGCCCCTGGATAGACGACTTCCCGGCCGGCTACATGAAGCGGTCCATGCACCTGCTGCCCCGTCAGGGCGACCGGGCCCCGTGGCTGAACACCCAGGACTACGCCCGTGACGTGAAGATGATCCGCCGCGCCGCCATCGACGACGGCGTCATGGCCTTCGATGCCCCGGACCGGGAGTTCGTCGAGACAAGGTAGCCACCAGCCACCGGCCACCGGACCAGCAAGATCTCGTCCGAAGTTCGGCGGTCGCTCCATAGTCAGTCAGTTTCGTAGACCGTCCCATACATCGTTCCGCGCTCAATAAGCCACCTACGGAAGGCAAGGCTCCCTGCGTCCGCTGGTTGGTGCACTTCAGCGCGTATGTCCAGGGGCAGTCGCTTGGGAAGTTGAGATTCCACCACGTTGATGTCCTGTTCGAAGATCATGCGATTGAAGGCACGCTGAGCATCGGGGTCCACTTCCGGATCGCGGACTGTCACGACACGCCAGACCAGACATTCGGTTTCGTTTACGGGACTCGCTACTAAGAGGATTGAAAAGCCGCCGAGGCCACCGCCATCAATATCGCTCGGTGTCTTCGTGAGGGTTGCAGCGTAGGGATGTGAGACGGTGTACTCATAGGACACTGGTCCCCCGCTGGTCGCCAAGGGTCCAGGTTTTGGCTGCCAAACCGACACGCCGCTAAGGCTTAAAACTCCTTCAACGACTTCAACGCCGTACCTGTCAATACTGGCGTTTTGCGGGTCACCGAGGTAACCCGCGTGCACAAACGGGAAGTGTGCGAGGTCCAGAAAGTTCTCGACGATCCGGGGACCTGAACTGGCGAGTGGAACTGCCTCCAGTACAAGGCTTTGGCCAGTGCCATCCTCGTAGTAGGGGTACTGCGGCAAGTTCTGCGGATTGTCGCCCAAACAGGCCCAGAGCAATCCGTATTCCTCACGCAGCAGATAGGAGGGCAGAGCGGAGGCCTTCGGTGGCGAGCGATCAGGATGGGCTGGCTGGTATAGGCACCGTCCATCGAGTCCGAATTCCCAACCGTGATAAGGGCATTGGAGCTTTGAACCGTTGAACGAACCGAGGCTCAGTTGCGCACCTCGGTGAGGGCAGGTGTCGGGGAACAGTGATGGTTTCGCATCAGTATCGACTACCAGTAGCAGGCGGTCATCTAGCAAGGTCAGCGACGAGCAGGTTTGCGGTTGCAGATCACCACAATTAGCAATTGGAAACCACTCGTCATGGATATTGCCGAAGACATCCATCAGTTGCCGGAGGCGTCCAGATGCTTGGTTACATCGACACCCCCCACCCAGACCGTGTCTATGTCCGCCGCTCCCCCGCTACGGACCACTTTCTCGAATATTTGCTCCCAGCCAGCCGACTCAGACCTATCGCCAGGAGACAGGGTCGGCCCGACACCTACCGCAATCGCATCAAAGAGTCGGCCCGGAGCTAGCAGTCCAGCAGAAATCCCGAGGAGTTCGGCGCCTCCGACGGTTGCCATCCAAAATGCGGTAGCGATGTCAAGACGAGAGTTTGGGACACCCCGGTCTGCCTGAAGTTCCACATCAACCCCGTCTTCGAGCATCCGCGAAGAGTTCACCGCATGGGCGCACTGGGCGAGCATCGACGGCTCTGATCCACCTGCAATGTCGCTCCCGAGCCCAACCCTTAGTCCAGCCTCAATGTTTCGGCGCGCTGGGAACACCGCGTTTGCAAAATAGGAGTTGGAGAGAGGGCAATGAGCCACGCCTGCGCCAACTTCAACGAGAAGCCTCCGATCATGGTCGCTGAGATGAGTGGCATGAGCGAGAACGGAATTATTTCGAACTAAGCCAAACGATCGGAGTGATTCGGCGTCAGTACAACCGTGCCTCTCAATCACGTAGTTGTGTTCCCAGTCGTTTTCGGAGCAGTGGGTCTGAACCAACGCACCCGTCGCCTCGGCCAACTCGCCAAGCCCTTCAAGGGCTGCGTCTGAACAAGCTGGAATGAATCGCGGAGTGATGATTGGCTCCACTAGGCCTTCAGCGCCGGGCAGCGAACGAATAGCTTCTATCGAACGATGGCTTGCGGCAACCGACTGGTTGGGACCCGAATCCCGATACCACTCAGGAGTCCCTTCCGGATGGTCCATAGCGACCCGGCCTACGAAGGCCCGCTGGCCGTAGGCAATGCAGGCCTCAGCCAACGAAAGCGTCGCCGGCTCATGAACTGACGAGTAGTAAACGGCCGTAGTCGTGCCGCGCTGCAACAACGCTGGGATCATCGAGTCCCAAACCTTCAGAGCGAAAGCCGGGTCTTCATAACGAGATTCCAGTGGGAAGGTGTAATCGAAAAGCCATCTTTCGAGGGGCTGGTCAAGACCAGTTCCGAGTTGCGGCCACTGCGAGGCGTGGAGATGGGTGTCGACCAGACCGGGCAGAAGGATCAGTCCCTCGCCAAGGTCTACGTCTGCTGGCCCATCATCGGAACTAACGGAGAGGATGATCCCGTCGTCACCGATAACCACTAACTGATCCTCGATTACCTCCATTTCGCCAGGATGCGGCGTCTGGAGAATGGTTGCCCTAACGCTGTGAATCCGAGTCATATTACGCCTGTTGAGAGGCCGAGCTCCTTCAACCAGCGCCGATAGGCGATGCCGGCCGCATCGGGCTTCAGGTGAACCTCAGCATTGGGTATGCCAGCGATCAATGCTTGCATGCTTGCCGCCGCTTCCCCTTCGTGCTCAGGCATTCGATTCAGCTTCGTGTGATAGCAATCGAGCGTCGCCTGCCGGGAAGATTCCGGGCATAGGCACGAATCCGGGGATTCGCTTCACCCGATCAGTCCACCTCCGAAGCGCGGGGTAGTCGATACGAGCGATACCCCCTTCTTCGGAGAGGATTACGTCGGGGAATATGGCGATATCAGCAATGGTGGGTTGTTCACCTGAGCAGACCCAGCCGAGATCTTCTTGTTCTCGGAACCAAAGATGTTCCTCGAGTACACGGAACAGGCGGTGAGCACCAGCTCTGCAGGCTTCAATATCGAATTCGTAGCCGAGGTTCACATGCAGGCGGGCCGCAGAGGCAGTGTTGGTGGTCCCCTCGGCAAAAAGCATCCACTGGGCAGTTTCGCCGATGAGCTCCGGGTTGTTAGTCGGGTACCAAAGACCGGTGGGGTCGTATTTTGAAGCGAGATAGATGAGAATTGCGTGAGCGTCCCGCAGTATGAAGCCGTCGTCGTCGATGACCGGTATGTGACCGAGTGGGTTGATCTTCTTGAACTCCTCGCTCTTGTGTTCCCATCCGGGGTAGAAGTCGATAGGTATCGATTCGAAGGGCACGTCGAGGATGCTCATCATCAGTCTCTGCTTGTAGCAGTTCACGGAAAGGATGTAGTCGTAAATTTTGACCATCGCAGCGTCCTAGATGTCTAGAACCAGACGAGGCGACCTTGCCCGTGAGACACAAGTCATGATTCTCTGGCCGGCCAGTTTTTCTGAGTCGTTGAGGTAGACGTCCTGGTGCTCTGGTTCGCCTTCAATCACCGTCACTTCGCACGTACCGCATGCACCCTGTTCGCACGATGACACCACCGATACCCCGTTATCTCGAAGTATCTCAAGAATCGTTCTGCCGCTCGGAACCTCAAGGGTGAGAGCCGACCTGGCCAGGCTGATTTCGAACGAAGATGAACTGTCAATCTCGGTGGTGTTCTTAAAGTACTCAAAGTGGACGGCTGCATCAGGCCAACCAGCCTCAGACGCAATGCGCCGCGTGGCGTCAAGCATTGGGCCGGGTCCACATACGTATATGTGCATAGCTGGCTTGTATTCGGTGAGTAATCCGGCCAGCGCCTGGCCGGTCTCATCTGGCGATAGGCCAAGATGGAGGACCAGTGCGTCGCCGAGCTCGTCAAGTACCTCGGGGAAGGCGAGATGCCCATCGGTCTGGGCGAAGTAATGGAGCTCGTAGCCCAGCTTGTTGCTTCTCAGTGTCTGCGCCATTGACAACAGGGGCGTTGCACCGATCCCACCAGCTATCAGAATCGTCTTTACTGCGTCGCGGCGTAGCGGAAAGTTGTTACGCGGCTCGGAAACGGCTAAGACATCGCCCTCCTTGACCGTTTCGTGGAGGCAAGCAGAACCACCGCGTGAATCGGCTTCGAGTTTGACACCGAGCCGATACAGCGATCCTTCCCCGGGTGCATTTGTCAACGAGTACTGCCTAACCAATCCGTTGGGCAGGTGCACGTCGATGTGGGCGCCCGGCTGATGAGTTGGTAGAGGTTCGCCGATGGATTCGAGCTCCAACCCCACAACCCCCTCGGCAGTCGTCCATTTGCGAAGCACTTGCACGCGAAGTAGGGCCTTACGGCCCGAGGGCGTCGTTATTTCGGAAAGGGCAATCGGAACCTGTTCGATAGTGGCGACCATCGGCTCCAGCGATGGTCCATCAAGGGCCTCTAGCTCGACTATGTCGCGCAGGCGGGACAGTTCCGCACTGTGGTTCCGCAACGTCAGGAGCCGCTCAGCACCCGATGGGCTACTGCTGAGCATGCCTCGAATCACCGATCGGTTCGAGTCAACCGGCTGGACGAAGAAGACGACTGTCAACTGTTTGCCATCGCAAGTCGCTGTCAGCGAAAGGGACCGCTCGTCCTGGTAGTCCAGGGAAGTCGTGGCGAGGTTGTCGGGATCACCGGTGATGGAGAAGTGGTAGTTGGCGAGGTGTTCCAGGACGAGATTGAGCGGAGCGTTGACCGCGATATTCCGCAGCAACAGCGTTTCAGCATTCTCCAAGGCTGCGATCTCAGGAGGTTCGCCTGTGGGTTCCTCGCCCGACCAGATCAGTCCGTAGCGCTCAACAGATGGGAATGTTCGGTTGCAGATGGTGCGGGCCGGAGCGTCCGCTGGGTGGGCCGGAATATATGTACAGCCGGCTGACCGATTCGCGTAACGCCAGCCGTGATACTGACATTTCAGTTCGAGTCCCTCGTTCCGCCCAATCGAGAGTCGTAGACCTCGGTGCAGGCAACGGTTCTCCCAGACATTGACAAAGTCGTCATCGGCCCGCCACACGGCAAGCTCACGGCCGAGTAACTGGCCCTGGAAGATGTGGCGATACGGCAAGTCCTCCGAGCTGGCGATTGGGTGCCAGAGGTTCATCAAGCTTTCAGTCATTGGATCGATCCTCCGGGATCACGCCGTAAGTGACGCCTAGGTCAGAGAGCCACCGCCGATAAGTGATTGCCAACTTGTCGGCCCGAATAGGCGTCTCGGCACGAGGGTCGAGTGGCAACAGTTTCGGATTCTGATTTTCGAGGATGGGTTTGTCTTGAGCGAAGATCGACTGTTGGAACCGACGGATGAACGAATCAGTGTTCGAGTCATCAATCAAACTCAGAATCAGGTGTGCCTCAATACGCTCGGGACCGACCGATCGGGCGAACAACCCGATTACATCCATGCGAGAGTCATCGAGGGGTGACGTCTTGTAGAGCAGCGAACAGTACGGGTGAGGCACACGGAAGGTGTAGCCAACCATTGCACCAGCTGTAGAAGTAGCTGCCGCCATTGGTTGGAAGAAGAGACACTGAGTAGCCCAGATCTCATTACTCTCTGCATCAATTCGCACGTCGTATTCGACGACTTCAGTGTGGGGCTCGATGCCAAGGACCCCGGTGTGCACGTATGGAAAATGGCCCATATCCAGAAAGTTCTCTACTGCACGAGGCGCCGAGCAGTGGACACCAATCGTCGCTGCGTGAATATTTCGTCGGTCTGGTTCGTCATATTCCGGGATTTCGAAGAGATCACCGCTCGGAACTCCAAGGCTTGTCCAGAGATACCCGTAACGGTCCACAATCGGAAGTCCCTCGGTTGTCGACGAGGGTTTGAAGGCTGTTCCAGCTGGAGCTGCGGGATCCGCTCGCCAGGCCAGGTAGATGTCTGGCGCTGTTGACGTACAACAGACCGCTTGTCCAAGCAGCGGCACCTCGCGCACTATTCCCACTTGGATCTCACTAGTAGGAGCCAATGGATGCCAAAGATCAAGAATGGCTGCGTTCGTACAAACCTCTGGGTTCCCTAGAAGTTTCATAACACCAAAGGCCCCAAGCCCCCGACTGTCAACTCCCGGGACTGCCTACAACTGTCAACCACTATCAAGGACCTCCCCACTCAGACTGACCCAGCGAAAGCATGGGTCGGGATGACGCCAGCGCCAGAGCTTCGACCCTGCCGACCACTACGGCCAGTCTGACATCCTCTACCTCGACGTGAATCGAGGCCATCTGACCCTAGTCACTAATGTCGGAGTGATCGTTAGCGACGGGGTAGAACTTCTCCACGATGACGGCACCGAGGTCACCTTCGGCGCCGTCCGACACCGACACACGGCGTAGGGTCGCCGGCCATGCGACCGCCGACCCGCTCGCTCGCGGGCTGCGTGCTCCTGAGCGGTGCTCTCGGAAGCATCCACGCGTACAGCCTGGTCATCGAGTCCTTCGAGTCCGACCTCGGCGTAGGACGCGGCGAGGTGGGTACCCCCTACTCCGTGGCCCTGGCCAGCCTCACCGTCGTGGTGTTGGTCGGCCACCGGTTGTTCCGGGTAGTGCCAGGCCCCCCTGGTTGTCCTGATCGCTTCAGGGGGCGCCGCCATCGGACTGCTGCTTGCTGCGTCAGCCAACTCCCTGGCAGGCGTTGTCCTTGGGTACGGCGTCGTGTTCGGTGCCTTCAACGGCCTTGGCTACGCCTTCTCACTCCAGCGGGCCTCCGAGTCAAACCCGGACCGTCGCGGATTCGCACTCGGCGTTGTCACTGCGGCCTACGCCCTCGGTGGCGCATCCACCGCCCTGGTTCTCGGCAAGCACGTCGCTGCGAGCGGCGCTGCCAGTGCCCTTCGCTGGCTTGCCCTCGTCATCGCTGTGACCGGGATCGCCACCTCTGTCCTGCTCGCCAACAGCGGCTCTCCGGCCCGTGGATCGTCGGCACGCCTCTCGTGCGCGAATCTCCGCGTGCTCGCGCCTCTCTGGACGGCCTACCTGCTCGCCGTGCTCGCAGGTCTGATGGCACTCGGCCATGCCGCTGCCATCGTCGACGATGCCGGTGGTCCAGGTGGCGCCGCTGTCGTGGCCGCCGGGCTGGCGAGCGCGTCGGGAGGCATATGGATCGCGCTTGTCACCGACCGAACAGCGACAGATCGTCTGCTACGCCTGCTTCCACTCGGATCGGCCGTCGTGCTCGTCGTCGCTGCCATGGCGTCTCATGGTGTCGTCTTGGTGGTCGCCGTAGCCGGGATCGCCTTCACATACGGAGCGCTAATAGCCATCTACCCGCTCGCCGTCGCCCAGAGATTCGGGCAGGACGGTTACCCCCAGGCCTACGGCCGTGTCTTCACCGCCTGGGGTACCGCGGGCTTGGTCGGGCCCGTCGGAGCCGGCCACCTATTCGAAGTGACCGGCTCCTACCGGATCCCCTTGTTCCTGGCCGCTGCAGCGGCCATAGGTTCAGCTGTCGTCGCCAGACAGCTATCCGCCGACAAGAAGTGGGCCGACTAGTAGATCGCCATCAGTTCGGCGATGACGATCAGAGTCACGATGAGGAGATTGGCTACACGCATCATTCCGAGCGGAGCCTTCACCTAGTTCCGAATCGAGCGATTACCGTCACCTCGTGGATCTCCAGATCACAGCTACGGCACGGGACTGCGCCGGCATCGCCCGAGATTCAACCGGCAGGGTCGTATTCGTCGAAGGGGCACTCCCGGGCGAGACAGTGAACGTCGAGTTGGTACGTGTTGAGAAGCGCTGGTCGAGAGCGCGGATCGTCAAGGTGCTGGATCCGTCTCCGCTACGTGTCCCCGTCTCGTGCATACACCGCCTCGCCGGTTGCGGCGGTTGTGACCTCCTTCACGTGGCACCCGAGTACCAGCTAACAATGAAGGCCTCAATCGTGATCGAGCAACTTGGACGGTCTGACGTGACCGCACCAGAGCCGGTTCTCCGGACCCTCGAGGGCGACGGAGGGCGGACAACGGTTCGTTCTGCGGTATTGAACGGCAAGGCCGGCTACCGGGTAGGCGGATCCCATGAAGTCGTGCTCCCGGAGTCCTGTGGGGCGGTAGATCCCGCAGCAGAGCAGCTCTTGCTTGAAGGTCGGTACGACGGAGCCACAGAGATCACCATTCGGGTCGGCAGCCGCACCGGGGAACGCCTCGTGCTTGTAGATGGTCCGGCCCCCGAAGTATCCGTCCCCGACGACGTCCTGGTCGTCAGCACTGACGAGTTGGACGCAGGCCGGCGAGCCTGGATACACGAAGAGGCTGCCGGTCGCCGCTGGCGGGTCTCGGCCCGTTCGTTCTTTCAGAACCGCCCGGCAGGGGTCGACGCACTCGTCGAGGTCGTTGCTGCCATGGTCGACGAGTTGGGAGCCGTCGGCCCGATGGTTGACGCCTATGCAGGCATTGGAATCTTTGCCGGCACGGTGGGGCAGGGCCGGAACGTGTACGCCATCGAACGAAGCCCTGACTCACTCGCCGATGCCCGAATCAACCTCG
>Ga0310122_10001979_pt1 | contig 13070 bp, 10 predicted proteins | sample CB6_Bottom_1051__FD_203503 | JGI IMG/M metagenome (GOLD analysis project Ga0310122, IMG submission 203503) | Marine microbial communities from Western Arctic Ocean, Canada - CB6_Bottom_1051 | ecosystem: Environmental > Aquatic > Marine > Oceanic | place: Canada: Western Arctic Ocean | collected...
TCCTCGACCGCATATGACTACGCCAGGTTCCTCCAGATGGTCTTGAACGGCGGCGAGCTCGACGGCACGAGGATCCTGACCGAGGCCACCGTCAGTCTCATGACGAGGGACCACATCGGTGACGTGCCTGCGGGGTCCGTGGTGCAACCGGGGAGCGCCGGGTTTGGTCTCGGCTTCGCCATCCGGGGGCAGCCCGATGCGGGCGAGCTCGGGTCGGAGGGGGAGTACTACTGGAGCGGTTTCTTTAACACCACGTTCTGGGTGGACCCCACCGAGGAGCTGCTTGGGATCCTGATGACACAGATCTTTCCGTCCGGGTCCGATATCCAGGCCAGGTTTCGGACGCTGGTGTACGAGGCGATCGAGGTACCCGAATAAGGGAAACAACAAGGAGGTCTCCGCGATGCATCGACGATGTCTTCTGCTGACACTCGTGGTCACGGTCCTCTCGCTCCCGGTGGGGGTGGTCACGGTGCTGGGCCAGTCCTCCGAGGCGTTCGTTCGAGTCACCGACGCCATGCTGCAGGACCCGCCGCCGGGCGAGTGGCTGATGTGGCGCCGAACCCTCGACAGCTGGGGCTACAGCCCGCTCGACCAGATCGATCGCGACAACGTTGACGAGATCCAGATGGTCTGGACACGCGCGATGAGCCCGGGCCTGCAGCAGGGCACGCCACTCGTCTACAACGGCGTGCTGTATATGCCCAACCCGAGGGACGTCATTCAGGCGCTCGACGCCGTGACCGGCGATCTCATCTGGGAGTATCGCCGCGACCGTCCTGACGACCTCGCGGATTACATGATCGGCAGCCTGATCGAGACGAACCGCAACCTCGCCATCCATGGCAACCTGATCATCGACACCAGCGCCGACGAGTATGTCTTTGCGCTCGACGCGACGACGGGCGAGCTGGTGTGGGAGACCCAGATCCTCGACTACAAAGTGCACCCGGCCAACCAGACCTCCGGACCGATCATTGCGAATGGCAAGGTCATCTCAGGGCGGAGCTGCGCACCGAAGGGCGGACCGAACGCCTGTGTCATCGTCGCGCACGATGCGGCGACGGGCGCAGAGCTGTGGCGGCGTCGTCTGATTCCGGCGCCGGGTGAGCCGGGGGATGAGACCTGGGGTGGGGTCCCGTTCGAAGACCGGAAGCACGTCGGCGCCTGGATGGTGCCGAGTTATGACCCGGACCTGAACCTCGTGTATATCGGGACCTCTGTCACCTCACCGGCCCCGAAGTTTCTGATCGGGGGGATCGAGAACAAGCACCTCTATCACAACTCGACGCTGGCGCTCGACGCCGACACCGGGGAAATCGTCTGGTATTACCAGCATCTGAACGACCACTGGGACCTGGATCATCCGTTCGAGCGCTTGCTGGTCGACACGGTGGTGGCGCCCGACTCGACGAAGGTGAGCTGGATCAACCCCCGGTTGCGCGCGGGCGAGGTACGGAAAGTGATCACCGGTATTCCGGGAAAGACCGGTGTCGTGTACACCCTCGACCGGGCAACCGGCGAGTTCCTGTGGGCGACCCCGACCGTGGCGCAGAACGTCATCACCAACATCGATGGCGCGACCGGGGCGGTGACCGAGAATGCGGAGCTGGTCTTTACACGGGAGGGCGAGGAGGTCCTGGTCTGTCCATCCTTCGTGACCGGTGGCAAAGACTGGGAGGCCGGTGCCTACAGCCCCCTGACCAACCTGATGTACTACCCCTTGCGCAACGCCTGTGCGCGCTTGCTGGTCACTACCGAGGGTGGCGTCACGCTCTACGCGCTGGCGAAGCGAGACCAGATTGCCCCGGGCACGGACCAGGTCGGTACGGTCCAGGCCATTTCCGCCGAGACAGGAGAGATCGTGTGGAAGTTCGAGCAGCGGGCCGGCACGACGTCGCTCGTCGCGACCGGCGGCGGCTTGGTGTTCGGTGGCGATGGGAACGGCCGGTTCCGGGCCCTGGACCACGAAACAGGCGAGGTGCTGTGGGAGATCAACTTGGGCTCGTCGGTCACCGGGTTCCCGATCACGTATGCCGTTGACGGGCGGCAATATGTGGCTGCTAGCACCGGGACCTCGATGAGCTCCAGGGACAACCTACGGTTGACGCCGGAGCTCCGCCCGAGTCTGGGGAACAACCTGTTCGTGTTCGCCCTCCCGGACTAGTAATTAGACGGGGCTACGCCCCGAACCCCACGCGACCGCTCGTGGGGGGGGGGGCATCGCCCCACCCCGCGGCCGCGGGGGCGCGCACGTGCGCGCCCTGGCAGCCGGTTTTCCGCAGCCTGGTTGAGGTCCGATCGCGAGCCAGGCTAGGGCTCCAGCCGGTTGTAGCGTCTGAGAATCTCCTGGAGCTGGTCGTGCGGCAGCGCCTCCGACCGGTTGCCGTCTCGGCCCACCATCGTCTCGGCGGCCACCATCGCGTTGATGATCGCTTCCTCGGTGCCCTCCACCGTCGCCTGGAAGAGCACGCTGATCTGGGAGTTGCTCAGTAGCGTGACTGCTGCGGTCGGGCTGGCGCTCGCCGCGCCCGCATTGGCGGTGGAGAAGGCCACGAAGATATCGCCCGAGCCGTTGCTCGCGGTGCCCCCGGTGCGCGCCACACCCAGGGCGGCGCGGCGAGCGATCCGCTTGAGCTGTTGCGGCAACAATGGGGCGTCGGTCGCCACGACGATGATGATCGAGCCGCGGTCGGCCTGACCAGACGAGTCGACGGCCGCCCGACGATTTCCGAGAAGCTCGCGGCCGACCGGTACACCGGCGATGGTGAGCTGGCGGGCGCCGCCGAAGTTGGCCTGCACCAGGACGCCGACGGTGTAGCTGTTGGCGCCTTGCGTCACTCTCGACGAGGTGCCGATGCCGCACTTGACGCCGAGGCACCGCATACCGGTGCCGCCCCCGACATTCCCTTCCGCGACCAGTCCGGTGGCGGCGCCTTCGAGCGCGGCCTGGACGTGTTCTGCCCGCACGTGGAAGCCGTTGATGTCGTTCAGCGACCCGTCGTAGGTCTCGGCGACGACCGGGAGCGACCAGGGCTGGAACGCGGCGCCGCGTTCGACCTGCCACGCGATGATCGCATCGCGCACCGTTCCCACGCTGTGCGTGTTGGTGATCGAGATCGGCCCTTCGAGAAAGCCGGACTCCTCGATCCACGTGGTGCCGGTCATTTCCCCGTTGCCGTTCAGCGCGAACCAGCCGGCGAAGACCGGGTCTGCAAGGTTCTCGGCCCGCGGCAGGATGACCGTGACACCGGTTCTCACCGGACCCTGACCGACCCGGAGCTCGCCCTCACCTCGAATCAGCGTCGTATGACCGACATGGACGCCTGTAACGTCGGTGATCGCGTTGAAGGGGCCTGGGGTGCCGTCGAATGGCACGCCGAGGTCGCGGGCTCTTGGTCGGGTCTGCGCGGACCCGAGGCTTACCGCCAGTGTAAACCCCAGTCCGACGAGGGTTATCAACCCGACGTAATGCTTCATCATGATGTTTTCCTGGGCAGAAGGTCACGCGAGTAGGCCGAAGATGCCGCCGGTGTGGACGAAGAGCGGGCGGGGACCGAACCGCTCAGGCTCGTGCAAGAGCGCGCGGAACGCCTTGCCGGTGTACACCGGGTCGAGGATGAGTCCGCTGGCCCGCGCTACCGACTCGATGTCGGCCGTTTCCTCTGCTGTGGAAAGGCCGTAGCCACGACCCTTGTAGCCCTCGACGACGTTCACGTCGTCGGCACGCACCCGCGGCAGGTCTGGCCAGCGCTCGGTCGCCTCTGCGCTGATGCGGTCGACGATGTTCTGGAAGTAGGGCGCGTCGTCGCACACCGCCACGCCGTGCAGCGGGATGTCGAGCCCGCGGCGCCGCAGACCGATGGCCAGACCGGCGAGAGTGCCGCCGCTGCCGGTGGCGCAGACGATCGAGGACGGCGGTGTCTCCCACTGTGCGGCCATTTCGTCGATCGCCCGAATGTAGCCCCAGGTACCCAGCGCGTTGCTGCCGCCCTCGGGGATGACGTAATCGTTGGCCCCAGCGGCATCCGTCATAAGGGCCATGCGGTCACGGTATTGTGCCGGCGTGATGAAGCGGATCTCAGCGCCCACGATCCGGTCAAGCTTGAGGTTGCCGGTGGCGGCGTCGTCCGGGCCTGGGGGGGTGTCCGTCCGGAGGAAGAGCAGGCAGTTGAGCCCCAGACGCGCAGCCGCCACGGCGGTGGCCCGGCAGTGGTTGCTCTGGACGCCGCCGCAGGTCAGTACCCGCCGGGCGCCGCGCGCGCGGGCGTCGGCGAACAGATACTCGAGTTTGCGCGCCTTGTTGCCCGAGAGTGCCGACCCGGTCAGGTCGTCACGCTTGACCAGCACGGTCCAGCCGTCGCAGATACGGTCGGACGCCTCGAGGGGCGTGGGCAACCGGGCGAGATGCAGTCGATCGGGCTCGGCTGGGGTCGATGCCATCGCAGTACGTCCAGGAGCCGGATGGTAGTTGGGGCACCCTTGCGGATCAAGCCGGGAGTGGCGAGACGCGGCTCGGCGCAGTAGGCTCTCTACGGCACGCACGTGCGTGCCCCGCGGGCGCGGCGTGGGGCGACGGGGCCCCACAAGCGGCCGCGGGGGGTTCGGGGCGTAGCCCCGTCTGAAAAGACACCCCAGCTAGCCAATCATCACATCCATGCCGACATGTCGAAAGGACTGCTCGCAATGACCAAACAGAAGACCACGTCCCGAAGATTCAGCACCTTGTCCACGGTGGCTATCGGCGCGCTGGCGTTCGTGGCTGGGTTCGGTGTCGCAGGTGGTACGTTGGCTCAGGGGGAGACGCCTGCGGGGTATATCGTTGTGAGTGCGAGTGCGACACCGACAGACCCTGAGGCGATGGAGGCCTACCGGGCTGCGGCCGGGCCGCTGGCGGTGGCCGCGGGCCTGGAGATTGTCGCCAGAAATCCGAAGGTCACGGTGCTGGAAGGGGAGTGGCCCTACGAGGAAGGCATCACGATCGAGAAATTCACCTCGATGGATGCCGTGATGGAGTTCTGGTACTCCGATGCGTATCAGGACGCGAAGAAGTTGCGCGAAGGCGCCTCGAAGATCAACTTCATCGTCGCCCTGGAAGGGGCCCCGATCACGGAGTAGTCCCAGGACGACATGTCCATCGCAGATGCGGTGCCGGCGCGGCCCTCAGCGCGCGCCTTGTGAGGTCGGTCGTGGCGGTGCGCTCGGACCCATCACCTCGCGCAGGAGCGCCGCCGTTGCATCGTGGGCCCTGAAGTACGGTCCGGCGATGGCCCCGTCGGCGATGTTCACCGGCATCCGGCCCTGCTCGTCCTTTGCGTCCAGGCTGGCGCCGTGGTCGATCAGATAGAGGGCGATGGAGTTCGCGCCCCGATAGGCCGCGCCGTGCAGCGCGGTTTCCTTCACCGTGTTCGCGGTGTTGACGTCCTCACCGAGCTCCACGAGTATCTGGACCGCCTCGAGCGCCTGGGTTTCAGATGCCGCGATCTGGCCTTCGATATACCCGATGCCTGCCGCGACCAGCAGCGGCGTCGTCTCGTCCTCGTTCCCGATCGCCGGGTCGGCGCCGTGGTCGAGTAAGAGATGCATCATGGCCGTGTCAGCCGCCTTGACCGCCAGGAAGAACGGCGTCGCGCCGACCAGGCTCATGTAGTTGTAGTCATAGGTGCCCTTGGTCGGGGGCTTCGCCGTCATCCGCGCGTTCACGTCGGCGCCGTGGGTCAGCAGCATCTCGGCCAGAACCAATGTGTCCAGCGTGCTCGTGTGTGTCGGACACGGCAAGGCCGTGCGCTCGCAGTTGCGGCTGCGCACCACCCCATGTAGCGCCGTGCCGCGCGGGCCGTCGACGCCGAGGTCAGCGCCCTGGTCGACGAGCCAGCCAGCGAGATCGTAGTGGGCATTCGCGATGGCCGTCGCCAGCACACTTGACCCCACTCGCGCTGATGCCGGCTCGGTGACGGGGCTCTGCGTATCGGTCTCCGCCGCCTGCCGCGGGCGGGGCTTGATGGCGTCCTCCGCAGCCTCATCGATGTCCGCGCCCCCCTCCAAGAGCGTCCGCACGGTGTCGATGTCACCCGCGCGCGCGGCGAACAGCAGGGCGGTCATCCCCGCTTCGGCTCTGGCGCCAACGTCGGCGCCATCATCGATCAGCGCTTGCGCGGCTGCGGCGTTCTTCTCGGCCGCCGCCCACATGAGGGCGGTCTGGCCGCGCCACGTTTCGGTCGCGTGGATGTCGGCTCCGCTACCAAGCAGCAGCTTCACGACATTCGCGTTCCCGGTGCGGGCGGCGGTCATGAGCGGCGTTTCGCCGTCGGGCGTGCGTGTGTTCGGATCGGCGCCACCGGCAAGGAGGGTGGCGACGACCGAGACGCTGCCGTTGAGACAGGCCAACGAGAGCGGGGTGACCCCGTAGCGGTTTGCTGCGTCGACATCGGCGCCGGCGTGCAGCAGTAATGTCACGATCTCCGATTGGTTCCAGCGGGCGGCCCAGTGCAGGGCCGTCGTGCCGTCCGGTTGCGTGGTGTCGACCGGCATGCCCTCTTGCAGCAGGATGCGCGCGGCGGCGGCGTTTCCGCGCTCGAGTGCCTCGACGAGGCGCAGGTCAGCCCCCGCGGCTGTGAGGCAGGACGTCAGGAGAAGGAGCAACACGAAGCCGACGCACGTGCGCAACCTATTCGTGTGATCACTCCTGATCGCGAGGTCCCAAGGTATCGCGGTTGGCCCCATACGTGACAAAAGTATAGGTGACAGGTCCGGATCTAGAGGAACTTTAACTGGGGCTATCTCTATCGGAGGACGGGCGAGCTGACGGAGTCGCGGCGGGAGCACGGACTAGGAGGACTCTGCCCCCTGGGTCCGTGCTGCTACTGATTCTCGTTCTACGCCAAAGCAGATTCGAACAGGGCCAGCAGTCGGCTCCAGGCCCGCTCTGCCTGCGCTTCGTGATACACCGCGGAGTCCAGCGCACACCAGCCGTGCATGGTCCCCTCGTAGACCTCGATTTCCGCCGGTATGCCCGCGGTGGCATACGCGTCTCGCAACGTCACCTTGACCTCTGGGGCACCCTCGTCGTCATTGGCGGCCACGCAATGCAACATGTGCGCTGTGGAGTCCGGGATCGTCAGGTGTGGACTATCGGCGGCATCGTTTGCCAGTCCATTGCCACCGTGGAACGTGCCACCTGCGCCCAACCGGTCGGGCACCCCGGCCACCGTGCGCATGACCATGGCGCCACCCATGCAATAGCCGGTCGTGCCAATCTTGCGACCGGTGTCCACAGAGGCCTGCTGATCCAGGAAGGCGACCATGGCCCTGGCATCGGTGACGTGGGTCTCGGGGCTGAGATTGCCCATCATGCCTATCACGAGGCTACGAACCTCAGGGTCACCAAAGCTCGCGCCTTCCTCGACCACCGGTGATCGTGCCTCCCGGTAAAACGGGTTGACCACCACGACGGAGTAGCCTGACTGGGCCAGACGTTTGCCCATCGTCCGGAAGGCCGGCCGCAGGCCGAGGATATCGGGCCAGATGATGACCGCGGCGTGTCGGCCGGAGGACGGGTGTGCGAAATAGCAATCAGCCACCCCATCTGGAGTGGTGACCTCCACATCGGTCTCTGTCACATCCTGGGCGTTGGCGACCGTGGGCAACATCATCGCCATACCAGCCGCGGCTGAGACCTTGCCAAACTCGCGTCGGGTCACGCCTGAACGTCGTAGGAATTCATCGGCATCGTGCTGGGTCTGTTCGTCGCACATGGTTTACTCCTCGGATAAGGTCTCTGTGGCTCTTCGCCAGATTGAGGCTGTGGGTGGCAGATCACTACCGTGTCGGGTTGACGACTCCTTCCGGATCTTCGCCGCGGAATTCCGCTTCGAGCAGACGGGCGCCTCTCATGATGCCCTCGAGCGCGTAATTCGCTTCGTGACAGGCGTACTCGAACACCTTGTTGTCGCTCCGTGGCCAGGCATACTGGCCGGTGAACGGCGCCGTCCACACCGTTGCGTCGTCGACCACAAATGTATAGATCAAGGTGTCGGCACTCTCCATGCTGAAGCGCTCGGTGACCGTCATGTTTCCGGTACCTCGTCTGAAGGCCGGCCGGTCCACGAAGTTGGTGGTCTCGACGACCAGCGTGTCCCCCTCCCACCAGCCGATCGAGTCGCCCAGCCACTTCTTGATCTCGGGTGGATCGTGCTCGGCGTTCATCCGGACAATGCGAGCGTCGTGCACCATCTCGATGAGGATCAGCACGGTGTCCTCGCCCTGCACGATCCGCTTGTGGTTGTTGTAGAGCGACGGCAGCATCGGTGGCCCCGAGGTCGAGCCGAAGCTGAGGAGACAGCGTTCGGCGTACGGGCGCTGCTCCATGTCGTCGTAAGGCCCCGGCGCATCGACCCCCGCCTCCAGCCAATAGGCGGTGCCGTCGTTCGCCCGGCCGCCGCCCCTGCCGGTATTCGACCCCTCCACGCGTGGCGGATACCGGCCGTTGGGGGGATCGATGAGAATCGACGTGCGCCACTGACCGTCGATCTGGAACGCGGCCTCGCCGGGGTCGATCCAGAAGGCGTTGTATCCGCCCACATTCCCGGAGGCGCCCGGTGAGCCGTCGCCCCCCTGCGGCGGGGCGCCCCGGTTGGGATCGCTGTCTCGGTTGGCCAGCGCCATCGCCTGCCGTGTGCGTTCCGCGAGCGCGGCCGCCTCTTCGTCGGTCAGCGCCATCTTCTCGCCAAGCTCGGCCGGTCGTTCCATCGGCGTCAGCGTCGACACGTCATAGGTGCCAGACAAGTCGGGGCGACCGCTCGGTGTTCGGGGGATGTCGCTGTTCTGCGCCGCGGCAGCAGATGCGTGCGCCAGGCAAGCCAGCGTCAGGAGCGTGATTCCACGCATGTGACCTCCTCACTGAGAGCCGAGAGTCCGATGGCTCAACTCGCGTAGGCCGCCCAATTGTGTCCGACCGGCGGGGTCTGCCCAACGGAGAGTTTCGTCGAGGATACCACGGCCTGATCGGAACGCCTGGTAGCGAGCGGAGTCGCTCGCACAGCGCGTGTCGAGGCAGGGAAATGGGAAGCGCTGGGGTACGCTGTCGTCTCCGGAGGATTGTCGAAACAGAAGGGGGCCTGGTGAAGAACATCATCGTCTGCTGCGACGGAACGGGAAATGAGTTCGAGTCCAATGTCACCAATGTTGTCGAGACCTACGCCCTGGCGACGAAGAACGCCCAGTAGGTGGTGTTCTACGATCCCGGGGTTGGGACTGGTGGCTGGCAGTACGATGAAGGGACGGGGAAGTTGCGGGCCGTCAAGGACTTGGCGACCGGAGGAGGGTTGTAAAAGAATATCGAGGACGCCTACCGGTATCTGATGGATGTGTACGAAGCGGGGGACCACATCTACCTCTTCGGGTTCAGCCGGGGCGCGTTCACCGTCCACTCCCTTGCCGGGATGCTGCACAAGTGCGGGCTTCTCCAGAGCACTGCGGACAATCTGATGGAGTACGCCACCAAGATCTACAACACGAAGAAGAACGCCAAGATTACTGCGGATTTCAAATCTACTTTTTCACGAAAATGTCCGGTGTACTTCATAGGGGTGTGGGACACCGTGGGCTCACTGGCGCTCAACGCCGGGAAGCGGTTCCACGATGCCAAGCTGAACAAGGAAGTTTCGTTCGGCTACCACGCCATGGCCATTGACGAGATTCGTACGGACTTCCCAGTGAGCCTCTGGGACGAACGGAGAGTCGGAGCGAAGCAGGTGGTGGAGCAAGTGTGGTTTGCTGGGGTTCACAGCAACGTTGGAGGGTGGTATCCCGACCGCGGACTCTCGAATGGGGCGCTCCAGTGGATGATGTCGAAGGCGACGGCCTGTGGGATGCAGATCGATGAAGCGGTCCTGAAAAGCAAGAAGGCGAATCCCCATGGCAAACTCGAAGACTTTCATACAGGCTTCTGGAATTTTCGAGGAAAGAATGTGCGGACGATCGACGAGGGCTCCAGAATTCACACGTCGGTGATCCAGCGGCGCACGAGGGCGTCGAACAAATACAACCCCAAGAACCTGCCGAGACGCTTCGACGAAGTGAGCTAGGCCATCTGCGGGCGGGGACGGAAACCTGACGCCGTATCGGCTACAATGACGTGGTTTCCGAAGGAAACCTGTGAGGGTCTGAAGCGTCGACGATCTGCATGACTGGACGCCGCTGCACACTACTCGTCGGTGGGATGCTGTTGGTGGCGGCGATCCAGCCTGCTCGTGGACAGCCGCCGTCCCGCGCCCTCCTCGATCAGTATTGCGTCACCTGTCACAACGAGCGGCTGGTCCGTGGTGAGGGGGCGGCGCCGACGGCGCTGGTTGGCCAACTGCGAGCCGTCGGTCTGACCCTCGACACACTCGACCTGGCCCGCGTCGGTCAGAACGCGGAGACCTGGGAGAAGGTGGTGCGGAAGCTGCGCGCCGGTATCATGCCGCCCACCGGTCGCCCGCGGCCGGATGACGCGCTCCGCGATCAGTTTCTCGCGCGGCTCGAAGGGGAGCTCGACGCGGCATGGGCGGCCCGGTCAGCTCTCCCTCGCACCGCGGTCTTCCATCGTCTCAATCGCGCCGAGTACGCCAACGTCGTCCGCGATCTGCTCGCGCTGGACGTGGACGTCGCCGCGCTGCTGCCGCCCGACGATGCCAGCTACGGTTTCGACAACATCGCGGACGCATTGGGCGTATCGCCGCTACTGATGGAGCGCTATCTGTCCGCGGCGCGGAACATCAGCCGGCTGGCGGTGGGCAGCTCGGCTATCACCCCGGCCATCGAGACTTATCTCGTCCCGACGGTGCTCACACAAGACGACCATATCGAAGGCTTGCCTCTGGGTACGCGGGGCGGTATCGCCATACGGCATCACTTTCCGCTCGACGGCGAGTATGTCCTTCAGATTCGCTTGCTGCGCACCGTCGTCGACACGATCCGTGGCCTGGCCGAGTCGCATCAGATCGAAGTCAGCGTGGACGGCGAGCGCGTCACGCTCTTCACGATCGGGGGCGACCCAGAGGCCCCCGACGCCGGCGACCCGGAGAGCGACGACGAGGCGGCGCGACGGGCCGCGCGGGAGTCGGCGCTGGCCTACTCGATGACCGCGGATGCCGCTCTCGAGGTCCGCTTTCCTGTGAGAGCGGGTCCCCGCACCGTTGCGGTGGCGTTTCTCAAGAAGACGGCTGCCCAGGCCGGCGGCGTGCTGCAGCCGTTGCTGCGCAGTTATATCGATCCGGTTGACATCGGCGGGCAGCCGCACATCCGGAGCGTCGCCATCGGCGGTCCGTATGACGTCACAGGACCTGGAGACACCCCCAGTCGCCGACACATCTTCGTGTGCCGTCCCGCCGAGCTGGACGACGAGCTTCCGTGCGCGACCCGGATCATCGGCACGTTGGCACGCCGCGCGTATCGACGCCCGGTGACGGATGCCGATATGGAGCGACTGCTGGAGTTCTATCAGATCGGTCGCCGAGACGGGAGCTTCGAAGACGGTATCGGACGGGCGGTGCAACGGATGCTCGTCAGTCCCGCGTTTCTGTTTCGGGTGGAGCGCGATCCGGTGGATGCCGCGCCGGACACCGTGCATCCGCTTGGCGACCTGGAACTGGCGTCGCGACTGTCCTTTTTCCTCTGGAGCAGCATTCCCGACGACGACCTGCTGGATCTGGCCGAGCGTGGAGCGCTCGGCGACCCGGTCGTCCTGGAACAGCAGGTGCGACGGATGCTGCGAGATGCGCGGTCACACGCCTTCGTGACCAATTTTGGTGGGCAGTGGCTGTACTTGCGCAATCTCGCGTCGGCGACGCCTGACCCGATCCAGTTTCCCGACTTCAACGAGAACCTGCGGGACGCCATGCGGCGGGAGACGGAGCTATTCTTCGAGGACGTGATCCGAGAGGACCGCAGCGTGCGCGAGTTTCTGACCTCCAATACCACGTTTCTCAATGAACGTCTGGCCCGTCACTACGGGATCCCCAACGTGTATGGCAGCCATTTCAGACCGGTGACGTTGCCGGACGGGCGCCGTGGCGGGATACTGGGCCACGCCAGTCTGTTGATGGCCACCTCCTACGCGAACCGGACCTCGCCGGTCCTGCGTGGCAAGTGGATCCTGGAAAACATCATCGGCGTCCCGCCACCGCCGCCCCCGCCGGACGTGCCGGAACTGGAGGAGGAGACGGGCGATGGTGCGGTCCTGTCGATGCGCGACCGGATGGTGCAGCATCGGGAGAACCCGAGCTGCGCGGTGTGTCATGCCCGGATGGACCCGCTCGGTCTGTCGCTCGAGAACTTCGATGCGGTCGGCCGGTGGCGGACCCTCAGTGAGGCCGACACGCCGATCGATGCGTCCGGCGCACTGCCTGATGGCACCACGTTCGAGGGCCCGGAGGGGCTGCGACAGGCCTTGGCGGCGCGCTCGGAGGAGTTCATCACAACCTTCACCGAGAAGCTGCTGACCTACGCGGTCGGCCGTGGCGTGGAACTGGCCGATGCGCCGGTGGTCCGGCAGATCACCCGGCGGGCGGCCGACAGTGACTATCGCTTTTCATCGCTTATCATGGGCGTTGTCGAGAGCGCGCCGTTCCAGATGCGGAGATCACAGCCATGATCATCACGAAGAGGTCACTCCCTCGTCGGACGTTCCTGCGTGGCGCGGGCGCGACGGTGGCGTTGCCGCTGCTGGATGCCATGGTGCCGGCCCTGTCGGCCATGACCACGACGGCAGCCAACCCGGCCCGCCGACTGGCCTTCATCTACATTCCCAACGGCGCGTATCACGCGGCGTGGACTCCCGACGGCACCGGTACGGATTTCAAGTTCTCGCCATCGCTGGCACCGCTCGAACCGTTCCGCGATCAGGTGGTCGTCGTGACCAACCTGGCACACCGCCAGCTCGAGTCGCTGGGTGACGGGGGCGGCGATCATTCGCGGGCCAGCGCCGGTTGGTTGAGCGGGGTGCACGCGAAACGGACCGAAGGCGCCGACTTTGCCGTGGGTGTCACCGCCGACCAGATCGCCGCGAAGGAGATCGGACAGACCACGCC
>Ga0310122_10001980_pt1 | contig 13063 bp, 10 predicted proteins | sample CB6_Bottom_1051__FD_203503 | JGI IMG/M metagenome (GOLD analysis project Ga0310122, IMG submission 203503) | Marine microbial communities from Western Arctic Ocean, Canada - CB6_Bottom_1051 | ecosystem: Environmental > Aquatic > Marine > Oceanic | place: Canada: Western Arctic Ocean | collected...
GGGAGGCTAAAAATCGGGTCATCGGGGGCTCTTTTTTAATACTCCCCCAGTTGTATATTTTTTCCAAAAAATAACCCAACCTTGTTGCAGTTCGGTAAGAAATACTGCGTGTAACAGGCGGTCGGCTTGTTTTTTCCAGTACTTCATTGATCCATTCCCACAGATTCACCGGTTCACCATCGCTGACAAAATAAACCTTACCGGCAGAAGGCTTACCAATCCCTAGTGCATCACAGGCTTTCAGATGGGCGTACACAGCATTATCGATATAAATGATATCGACCCTGTTTTCCCCTTGCCCCACTCGCACCAATCGTCCTTTATCTGCTTTTGCCAAAAGTCTGGGGACCAAATGCGGATCACCCGGCCCCCAGATTAAATGCGGCCGGATAGATACCGTGGCCAAATTCAGACCATTGGCTTCTATCACGAGTTTTTCAGCAATCGCCTTAGTGCGGGGGTACTCACTCAAATAATTCTCTGGGTAGGGAACCGTTTCATCCACACCCTCAAGACTCGAGCTCCCGTATACGACACTGGGAGAACTGGTAAATATCAGCTTTCGGACCCCGTTAATCAGGCAGGCTTTAATAACATTGTGTGTTCCATCAACATTAATGCTGTAAAAATCTTCTGCCCGCCCCCAAATTCCGGGAAAAGCGGCAGTATGAAAAACTGCATCCATTCCCACGATTATCTTGCGAAGGAAATCAAAATCCCGGATATCTCCTTGGAATAGTTTAATACCCTTTGGAAGATGGGAATAATGATGGCGGCCGACAACGGTAACGTCATGTTGTTTTTCATGGAGCGATTTAGCAATTCCGCTTCCAAGAAATCCGCCACCGCCTGTAACCAGAGCCCGCATTTCATATTCCTCTGTAATTAAAAGGCCACTAGGCGTGGGGCGGTGATATTCTTCCTCAGTCTTCCTGCCCCGAAGGGGTACAATTAGCAATAACTTTATCTGGCGAGAAAAGAGTTATCTCGGCTTGACGAGTTATTTCTGTCTGCCACCGGCGGCTTGCCGGTGCTTGTCTTATTCTAACGGAAGATTCGCTTTAGCATCTAAAGCCTTAAAGTCAGCCGACAAACTTTTTTGCCGAACAAATTTATGATAACCGGCACAAGCAATCATAGCGGCATTATCGGTGCAAAAAATTCGGTCCGGAAAAGAAGCCTCAAACCCATGAGATTGAGCCGCATTTCTTACGGCCTCCCGCAACGCACCGTTTGCGGCCACCCCACCCGTCACGACTATTCTTGATATTTTCTCCTTTTTACAGGCGCTGATCAGCTTGTCAACCAAGACATCAATTACCGCATCCTGAAACCCTGCAGAAATATCTTCATCCGTCAAGGTTATACGATTGCCCTGCTCTCTTTGCTGCAAAAATGTTCGGACCGATGTTTTCAATCCGCTGAAACTAAAATCCAAAGAACCTTTCTCCAGATATGCTCGGGGGAATTTATGGGCCTTTCCGTTTCCCTTTCGCGCCAACCTTTCAATGGCCGGACCTCCGGGATAGGGAAGTCCAAGCATTTTGCCAACCTTATCAAAAGACTCCCCCGCCGCATCATCACGGGTCCGCCCCAGCAATTTATATTGCCCAAAGTCAGACGCCCGGTACAGGTCGGTATGCCCTCCCGAAACAATGAGAGCAACGAAGGGAAACTGTATTTTTTTCTGTAGAAAAATAGCAAGAAGATGGCCTTCCAAATGATTCACGCCGATCATGGGTGTATTGAGACCATAAGAAAGGCCCTTGGCAGTGTTCAGACCAACCAGCAATGAACCGATCAATCCAGGCCCCATCGTGACAGCAATGAGATCTAGATCCCTTAGTTGCACACCAGCCTCTTTCACGGCCTCCTCAATAACCCGATGCACCCGATCAATATGGGACCGGCCTGCCAACTCAGGAACAATCCCTCCATATTTTGAATGGATACCAATCTGGTCATTGATTACATTGGATAAAAGGGTATCGCCGTCTTTCAAGACCGCGGCGGCGGTTTCATCGCAGGATGTTTCTAAGCCAAGAACGAGCATAGGGGGATGAATATCTATAAAATGGACCCCTCTTTTTCAAAGTACCCGCTTCGGGGCATGAAATAAATGAAAAATACCACAGGGGCTGGGGTGATTTACAACTAAAATATGCAGGCCGGGAAATGTATTTGCCAAAAATCAGAGAAACAAACGTCAATGCATGCTAATTCGGCTAGCAGACTCCGGAATGGGCACCTGCAAATTCTTAAACACTTTTTTCATGACCTCCCAACCTGAGAGCAGTGAAACGGCATGCTGAAGTTGATTGTCCTTAACCAGATCTTCGTTGATAGCGGTTTCTTCAGTTTCTTCTTTTTTAATCGTGCTCTCCTCATTGTTTTCCTCTTTCACATCACCAATACTGCTTTTGCCCTTCAAATGTTTTTTTAAATCTTTTTCACGCAAAAATCTTCTGAGCCGAGTTTTTTCTTCTGGTTCTTTTTCATCGTCTTCTTCTAATTCTTCGGGAATTTTTCTCTCAATAATGATATCAGGCTCAATTCCATTTTCCTGGATCACCCGGCCACTGGGAGTGTAGTAACGGGCTGTTGTTAAGCGCAAAGCGGATCCATCACTAAGTGGTATGATCGTTTGAACCGATCCTTTTCCGAAAGTAGGTGTACCTAAAATAATGGCCCGGTTCAAATCCTGCAAGGCACCCGCAACAATTTCCGAGGCACTGGCACTCCCGCTATTGACCAAAACAATTAGAGGATAAGAAACGCCTGCCACCTTATCATGGCTAGTAAACCGCATATTCTGTTCGTCCGAGCGGCCTTTTGTATAGACAATAAGATTTTCCCGGTTTAAAAACCGATCTGTCACTTCAACAGCTTGATTCAACAACCCACCAGGATTGTTCCTAAGATCCAAGATCAACTTGGATATTTCCTTTTTCTCAAGTTCAGCCAGGGCTTTATCCAGATCCACACTGGTATTTTTTGAAAAACTGCGAATTTTGATATAACCAATGTCTTTTTTATAAAGTTTATGAACAACACTCCGGACTTTAATAATGGCCCGAACAATAGTAAATTCTTTAGGGGCTTTGAAAGAATCCCTGAAAATGGTGATGGTAACAGGAGAACCGGTTTCCCCCCTCAGTAGGGAGACCGCATCCTGAAGTGTCATATCAAGGGTTGACTCCTCTTCAATTTTGATAATTTTATCGCCCGCTTTAATTCCCACCTTAAAAGCCGGAGTTTCTTCAATCGGTGAAACCACGGTGAGGACACCATCCCGAATACTGATTTCGATGCCCAATCCGCCAAATTTCCCAGTTGTCTCCACCTGCATTTCTTTATACGATGCAGGAGGTAAATAGGAGGTATGGGGATCGAGGGCCTTGACCATTCCCCGTATGGCCCCATTTATAATGGTGTCACTTTCAACCGATTCCACATAATTAGATTCAATCAGGGAAAGCACCTCGGAGAATATCTTTAGTTTGTTATATGTATCCGGTTTAGGTTCTTCAATGCTTTCTTCTGCATAAAGAACCTGCGCGGGTAGCCCCACTAACATAATGAGAACCATTAACCGGCTAAATCCAGCTTTAATTGTTTTACCTGCCAATGACAAATTCAAGGTGTATCTCCTTGATATAAATATATGTAGAATTATATATTAATAAGAGAACCTGCGCACTCATTTCCTGACCTCATTTTACCAAAAGCGATATACAACACGTCTATTTCCTACGAGCCGTTTTGAACCAGCGGACCGGCTCAATGGGTTTGCCCTTTTTACGCATTTCGAAATAAAGAGTCTCCCCTATCAGCGATCCCGTATCGCCGCTTAGGCCAATAATATCCCCGGTTTGAACCACCTGATTTTGCTTGACACCAATACGATCCAAATGGCCGTACAAGGAATGATAATCCTTTCCATGCCCAATAATAACCAGATTTCCATAGCCCTCGAGTTGGCCGGTATAAAGGACTTTCCCATCAAAAACTGAATGGACCGACATCCCGGTTCTGACCCTGATATTAATACCATTATGGACAATGAACGAAGCAAACTGTTTATCCTTTTGCCTTCCAAATTTATTGAGAATCTTGCCTTTCACGGGCAAAGACAACCTACCTTTTTTATCGGAAATATCCAGACCTGTTCCGGATACCAATTTCGTCAGTAATTTTTTAATCAGATCATTTAAACTATTGGAAGCCTTTAAAAGCTCTTTACGCGTTTGGATTCCAAGTCGTTTCTTTTTTTTAATCTTCTTTAAAAAATATTTTTTGTCTTTTCTGGCTTTTTCAAACTCGCTCTGCTTACCCAAGGCATCTTTTTCCAGCCGCACCAGTTTCGCCGTGACGGCAAGAAGGGATTCTTTTTCAGCATTCAGACCCTCAAGCCGACTTTTATAATCAGCCATCAAGCTTGCATCATGTTCCGCAATCATTTCCATATATTTGAGGTGTTGCAACAGGTCGCTTACACTTTCAGATGAAAAAGCAACTTTCAGAGGAAAAATGGGGCCTTCCTTATATATTTGGCGAAAACGTTTTCCCAACAAAACCTTCTGAGCCTCCAACTCTTTCTTTTTTATATTACGATTCTTTTCAAGTTTCGCGAGTTTCTTTTTATTAATCAGGGAATTCCACTGGTATATCTTGAGTTCCCTTTCCTTCAGTTTTATCTGATTATCAATTTTCCTAAGTTTGGCAAGCAATTTTCCTTCTTTTTTTCCCACTGAAGAAATCAGTTTTTCCTGCCTTGCTATTTTTTCCTTTAAAATTTTTAATTCTTTCTTCTCATCCTTTAATAAAGAATCAATTTCCTTAGCACTTTTTTTAGCTGGCCAAACAGTTGCAGCAAAAACTAAACTTGAAACCCCTAAAATAAATGTCGCAAAAAATAAGGATTTATATTTCATCTTTTATTTAGAACCTGCATAAATTGATAGGTCGAAATATAACTGGCAATAAATCCAATCAGCACACTCAATCCCACAAGGATCAATAAAAATGGCTGGGAGATAAACTGAAATTCCATTCCCCTTGCAATGGATTCAATGGAGGGCTGAAACTCGTTTTTCATATAAATATAAATGGTTCCCATAAGACCCAAGGAAATCAAAGAACCGGACAAACCCTGTAACATCCCTTCCAGCAAAAATGGGATCTTGACAAAGCGAGGGGTCGCTCCAATCAGCAGCATCAATTCGATTTCATCTTGCCTTGAATAAATGGATAGCCGAATGGTATTAGAAATAATCAAAATTAGCCCTAAACTCAGTAAAATGCCTACTCCCAAAAGAAAAACCCGGCAAATAAGCATAAATTTTTCAAAACGACCAATCCATTTTTCCCCAAACTCCACGGATTCCACACCCGGTTCTCCCCGGATTTGCTCAGCAAACTCCCTAATATGCAATGAGCGGTTATCAGAAACCGTAAAACGGATTCTAAAAGAAGCCGGCAACGGGTTAAAACCCAAGTCTAGATCCACACCTGCCCTATCCATTTGCTTTAATTTAAATTCCTGCCAAGCCTTTTCCTTGCTAACCTCTTCCGTCGATTGGACTTTTGAATTCAATTTAAACAGGTCTTCCAGGTCACTTTTCTGAGATCGAGAAATATCGTCGCCCAAATAAATAACTAATTGAACTTGCTGGTTCCAACTTGTCAAAAGTCCATTTAAATTAAAAAATACGATGAGGAAAAGCCCCAAAATACCAATCGAAATGGCAATAGTCATGACAGAAATCAGGAAGGTTTGCTTATTAGCGCGAATATTTGAAATCGTTGTCCTAAGACCAATAAACAAAGCCTGAATTGCTGAGTTCATGATGAGACAACCTTTCCACGATTTAAAACAATCACTCGATGCTTTTTTGGCTTCATTATATCCTGGCTATGAGTTGCAAACACAATGGTCGCCCCATTCCGATTCATTTCTTCAAAGAGCTTTAAAATTTCGATGGAAATTTCCTGATCCAGATTTCCGGTGGGTTCATCTGCCAAAATGATAGGAGGGGTATTCACCATTGCCCGGGCAATAGCTACACGCTGTTGCTCCCCTCCAGAAAGCTGGGGAGGGAAAGAATCTTTTTTTGGTGTAAGCCCTACATTTTTCAAGGCTTCCCATGTTTTAAATTTAATCGTTTTTCTGTCACGGTTTGTTACTTCCTGAGCAAACGAAACATTTTCAAAAACCGTTTTATTGGGAAGAAGTTTATAGTCTTGAAAGATTACCCCAATGGAGCGCCTTAAAGTATGGATGTTTCCAGCATCCAACCTCCCAACATTGATTCCTTGTACCAAAACCTGGCCTTCCTCAAAACGTTCCCACCCAAAAAGGATTTTCAGAACGGTGGTCTTCCCCGCTCCACTCGGGCCGGTTAAGAATACAAATTCTCCTTTATCAATTTTGAGCGAGATATCATCCAGTGCTGGTTTACCACTGCCATAGTTTTTAATAACATTGAATAACTGAATCATGCCCGGAATATAATTGAGAATTTAGATGGAGCAGAATATGAAGAAATAAAAAACGCGGCATCAGACTAAGGGGTTTTGCCTTTTTATTTACTAAGAAATTCCTCGTGCTCATCAGCCAGAATAAAGTCCGCACCGAAAATATCTTTTGTAGCGTATTCTTTTGGAAGCATTGAAATCATGCCTGAACCATAAAACTGTTTTATCTGGTCATCAGATAAAAGGTCGAGATTGATATAGGTTTTTACAATCAGGCGGCCTTCAATTAAATCATAAGCAAAAATTCCTTCCCCACACGTCAGGAACCCATCATTTTCACCATAAGAAGATAGAGCCTCAATGAAAAACGCATCCAACTTGATAACGCAATTTTCCCGGGCGTTCATTCTTTCGCTAAAACGGTCCACGCAATGCGAGGTATAAAATACCTGAGGGTGAGAGAAAGATTTAATCAGTTTCCCTTTATCGGTCGATTCTGTCTCTGCAGGGGAAACCACAGAACAAAAACCATTTCTGGAAAAATCAATCAGCACCAGCACATCTTTCCCAAACCGTTTGGCAATTTTGCGCGTTACCTCACCTATAAATTTCTGTCTTTTTCGAAGGGAAATTTTACCGATATTTTTGAATTTTTTCTTAAATTCCGCTTTTAGAAAATTTTCTATTTGAGCTTTTTTAAAACTAAAATGTCTATCGTTACCCATCGTTCATTTTTTTAATTCATAATACTTGTAAATAATCATACAATACAGGAAAAAACAGTTAAAGGAAAAACTTTCATAACTTATTGTATTTATTATAAATAGCGCCACTATGCTTGCAGGAAAAAACTAAAATAGAATGCTCTTTCATTTCCAAATTTTCCCAAGAATGCCAGAAAGGGGCCATGCTAAAATAGGCTTATGAACCCGACACCACGTATATTTTTAATGCTCCTCGGTGCCACCCTCTTGTTTCACACCACCTTGAACTTTATGGAGGAAAATATCGAGGATTTTGAAACCGTTCCGCTTCCCCCGAAAAAAATTAAGAAGATCAGCACTAACAATCCCATTATCCAGGTCAATGCTAAAGATAGAGATTCCTGGACGTTAGTGGAGTTTGCCACAGGAAAGACCCGGAAAATTTCGGAAGCCGAAGCAGAAACAAATAAGTTGAGCCAGGTTTCCTGGGATCTTGCTTTCAGCCGGACAAAAATCATGTCCAATGGCGGGAAAACCAACCCATTGGGGAAAACTGGAGTCCTCAATCTGGGCCCAATTAACTTTGATAATATTAGCACTGCCCCGGAAACCGGTTATATCCAAGATTCCCGCTCACTGGGCAACCTAATCAATAAAGAATTGATAGGCTGGTACAATTACCGTACCCGGACCCATAATATCGAATCCAAGAGAAATGTTTATGCATTAAAATTAAACAATGGCATCTTCATGAAAATGAGGATCCTAAACTACTACTGCGCCCAAAAGGAAAATGCCTGCCGTTCTATGATGTGTACCCGAGAGGAAGCGGCTTGCCTCACGATTGAATATATATTGACTGAGCCAGGTTCCAACACATTTGTGCCTCCAGACACCCATTTAGCCAAGAAAATCCAATCTTCAGCAAAAATAATTGAATAAACCAGTCCTCATTGCACTCACTTTAATATTTCTTGTTTCTTGCGAAGGCGAGAAACATACCGGGATGATGCTTATCCCTGAAGGCGAGTTCACACTGGGCTTGAATCCTCAAAGCACTATCCTGCAATTCATGTCGGAAAAAACCTCCGCCCTCAACGCCCAGCCGGAACAACAGTATTTCTTAGAGGCCTTCTATATCGATCAATTTGAAGTAACCTATGAAGATTTCATGAAGTTCAAGCCTCAGGCGAAATATCCCATTCGACAAATGCATCTACCCGTCAGTGGAGTCAGTTGGTATGAAGCCGATGCCTATTGTCATTGGATTGGCAAACGTCTGCCGATGGAATATGAATGGGAAAAAGCAGCCCGCGGTAGTGACAACAGACTTTTTGTATGGGGCAACAATTTCGAAAAGGGCACCGCTAATTTCGGCAAACAAACGCAACCCGTGAATGCCTTGGAGGGAGATGTCAGCAGTTATAATATATGGGGAATGAACGGGAATGTTTCGGAATGGACCTCAAGCTGGTACCTACCCTACCCCGACTCCGTCCTTCAGGATAAAAACTATGGAAAAAAGTTTAAGGTAACCCGTGGCGGCTCCATTCATAAACGCAAACACGGATTTCTGAAACAGTTCGCAATGCTACCCTACAGAAATATTTCCCCTCCTGAAATGCGGTTTTGGGACACCGGTTTTCGTTGCGCCAAATCTGTATGAAGCTTTCAATCCCCCGCCCCATCGATCGGAGAAGCCGACTCATTAGATACAGGTGGTTCCCCACTTAAATTCTGGCTTTCCCGTACAAAAGGCCTCGGCATTGGCGGATTAATATCACCAAAATTATCATCTTTAGAAAGCTCATTATTCTCCGAGTTTGCCTCATTCTTTATATCTGGGCTAGCATTATCGACCGGTGCTCCTTCTTCCTTCTTTGAAGCATAACTGGGACGCCGATATCTTCCCCGCTGGGATCCTCTGCGAGTAGTGGGCCTTCGGCGGGTATACCTTCTTTTAGGAGTAGGCTTAGCATTTTCGGGTTCCTTCTTTTCCGTACCTTCCTTTCCTTTTTCAACCTTAATTGCGGGTTTTACCGTTTCCCTGGACTTAGAAGATGTTACTGACTTTTCAGGAGATTTTGCCTCCTCCTTTACGCTCTCACTTTCCCAAACTTCGGACACCCCATATTTAAAATTATCATAAGATAAATTCTGTGTGATCTGGAAGCGAATATCGACCAAATGCTTCACTTTCAAATCAGCCAGAAAATTTAATTTATTGTTCAGAAAATAATTAGAAACTTCTGGAGATACTTCCAGAGAAAGTACTTTTACTTTTTCCTTCGCAATTGTCTCATGAATTTTGCGCAGGACATTTAGGATTATGGAGTCCATTGATCGTACTAACCCCGATCCTGCACAATGTCCGCATTGTTCAAAAACCCCTTCCTTGACAGGTGGGGAAATCCGTTGCCGCGACATTTCGAGCAGACCAAATTTTGAAATTCTTGCAAGATTGATTCGTGCCTTGTCAGTTTTGCACGATTGTTTAACCTCTTTTTCCACAGCGGCCTTATTTCTTTTCTGGAACATATCGATAAAATCGATGACAATCAGTCCACCCAGGTCCCGCAACCTGAGTTGCCGAGCAACTTCCTTGGCCGCCTCAAGATTAGTCGTCAACGCTGTTTCTTCCAGATCCAGTCCTCCTTTGGTTTTACCGGAGTTGACGTCAATAGATACCATGGCCTCTCCAATATCGATCACAATGGAACCTCCGGATGGCAATAAAACCTTACGCTGGTAGATCGATTCAATCTGTTCTTCAACACGGTATTCAGAGAAAAGGGGTTTGGTTTCGTTATATAATTTGACCAGATTTCGGTTACGGGGCATAACCATCTTTACAAAATCCTTTAAAGCCTTATATGCGTCTTTGCTGTCCACTAAGATCTGAGAAGTATCACTATTAAAATGGTCCCGGACTGTCCTGACAACTAAATCCGGCTCCTGATAAATTAAAAACGGAGCCGTTGTGGATTCATCTTTCTGCCCGTCTTCAATTTTTTTCCAAATCTTCAGCAACATCTGCATATCTTTCTGCAATTCTACCTTGGTCTGTCCTAAACCGGCGGTCCGAATAATCAGTCCCAGGTTTTCCGGCAAATCAAAATCCGAGACAATGTCCTTGAGTTTTTTTCTCTCACTCTCATCCTCAATTTTTCGCGAAACTGCGCTTCCTTGTCCCTGCATCAAAACCAGAAACCTCCCAGCCAAGCTCATCGCATTGGTCAGTGAAGGCCCCTTGGCATCCCGACTCTCTTTCGCCACCTGGACCAAAATGTGCTGACCACGAATTAGAACATCCTGAATTCTGATTTTCGCTTTTTTCTCTCCAGTATGGATGTAAGATTCTTTCAAAACATCCTTGAAAGGCAAAAAACCATACTTTTTTCCACCAAAATCGACAAAAGCCGCTTCAATGGAAGGCTCGACCCGGTTGATCACCCCCAAATAAACATTCCCCTTAATTTGTTCTCGGGAGGAAAATTCCACGATGTAGTCCTGGATGATATTATTGTCCAGGACAACTACCCTGCATTCTTCAGGATGCTGGGCATTGATTAACATTACTTTTTTGCTAGTTTTCGTTTTTCTCATTAGAAATTCTTCCTGACTCTTCTTTGCAGATCAACACCAAGGGGGAGCTCAAAACCGGCTAAAATACTCAAAAGGTTGATATATTTAAAATTAACCTTTATAATTCAAATAATTAAATACTAATTTAATTTTTCTGCCGGTCGGGATCACAGTTTAACGATTTTGGTGAGGAAAGAAGAAATCTGTGTTTTAGGGCTGGTTTTTCCTGTTGGAAAGCCTATAAAAATGTTATTTAATTTATTTTTTAAATTTCGACAAAAACCGCAAATTATTTGAATGATACGAACTCTTCCATAAATAGGGAAACGATTATAAATAAAACCAGTGTATTCTCGCAAAAATTTTATATTCAAATCAGGGTCCAAATGTAACTGGGCTTAATCATACCATTCTTAGCAAAAGAAGGAAAACTTTCTTGTTGAATTAACCAATAATCCCGTTAAGACTTGTAGCCGGATTGTTAGGTTTATTAGCAAAAGCAGCCGATTTTTGTTAATCCGGGACTCAAAACAGTAGGAAATCAAGATGGCCAGCTCAAACTCTAGCAATTCAATAGGAATGACCAAATTAGGGGATTTGAAACCGGATGATTTAAGAGGTAAAACTATATTTATCCGGTGTGATTTTAACGTCCCCCTGCGATCAACCGCAAAAGGATTGTATCGAGTCGCGGACGATACCCGAATCCGACGTTTCCTGGATCTCACATTCAGGAAGATCCACGAGTTGACGGATGGAGATTGCCGAATCATTATCGGCTCGCACCTTGGTCGACCTCATGAAACGAAAGACCAAACCGGCTGGGATGGCATCTTCAACATCCAGTTTGTCTCCTCACATTTCGATACTTTGATCCGAAGAATTTATGGGGATACTTACACCATATTCCCCCCAGAAACAATGGATTCCCATATGCAACATTCTTTGGATATCGTTTCACACAAGCGTCTACCGCCGGGAGGAATCAAGTTTCTTCCCAATTTGCGTTATCTTTTGGATCCGAAAAATACGGATCTGTACCGTATCGAATTCATCGCCAAATTGGCACATGTTGCTGATGTCTATATAAACTGTGCCTTCGGTTGCAGTCATCGCGTAACTAAAAGCATCAAACTTTTGCCCCAATTAATGCGGCAAGAGGGAAAACTAGTGGTTTCCGGTGATCTTCTCTATGAAGAAATTTACCGTCTTGGAAAATTTGCCAGCAAGGTTCTATCCCAACCTAAAAAAACCCTGGTTGTAACCGGGGGGGCTAAAATATCTGACAAAATTGAAATTTTAAAACAATTTGTTTCGACCGGAGTCAAAAGCATTTTAATTGGTGGCAAAATGGTCAACGCTTTTCTTCTGGCTCAGCAGCAAAAAGAATTATTACAACCTTTTCAGAAAGATACCCTGCCCGCAAAGTTACAAAGCCAAGTTGAAGCCAAAAATAATGAACTCCTGAACGAAATCAATCTAGCCGAAGAAATCATTGAACTTGCGGAAGCCAACAAGGTGAACCTGCACCTTCCTGAAGATTACAAAGTTGTCACCGATTATCAGGACACCTCTTTTGAAAACAAAACTTCCCCTGATTTTTCCAAAGAACTCCAATTGGATTTAGGTGAAAAGACAATAAACCAATTTGAAGAGATTTTTAAAGATATCGAAAATGTATTCTGGAACGGACCTCTGGGAGCCTACGACCACCCCGCATGTAGCTATTATGCGGAAGGCTCCTTAGAATTGGCGAAGTTGCTTTTTCAAATGGCTCTGACAAACCCTAAAATGTCTGTAGTTATAGGTGGGGGAGATTCTGCCGCGATCCTGAACAAAATAGGAATCACCGAATTGAAAAAAATGATCAAAGCCCAAATTGAAAAACAATTTCCCTCAAACATTAATCGAAACCAAATATCCATAGACTTCCTTGAAAATGATTCTTATCAATTGTGGAATTATTTTGCCGCCAATTTTTTCGTATCCACTGGCGGTGGAGCGGCTCTGGAATTCCTTCAAGGATTTTTAAAAGGAAAAGCAAAAGAGGATATGGCTTCCTACCTACCTGGGACCGCCACATTGATGGAGTTGTGCGAAATATAATCCGATCGAGAGTCGGACAACTTTTTCACGCAGCTTTTTAAATTTTTCTTCAATTTCTCACATTCGTTGATCAAGTCGATGTAACTCTTTCGGGTTTCAATTGCCAAAAAACATACATTATTGCCTACCAAGTTTTCTTTTCTTTTACTGAACATGTCAGCAAGAGGTCGTACTTCTGGATTACTAAGTCC
>Ga0310122_10001983_pt1 | contig 13049 bp, 7 predicted proteins | sample CB6_Bottom_1051__FD_203503 | JGI IMG/M metagenome (GOLD analysis project Ga0310122, IMG submission 203503) | Marine microbial communities from Western Arctic Ocean, Canada - CB6_Bottom_1051 | ecosystem: Environmental > Aquatic > Marine > Oceanic | place: Canada: Western Arctic Ocean | collected...
GATGTTGATCCCCGGAATGAGGAAGATCTCCAGCAGTATGAGGAGAAAACCGATGACCAGCATGCCGATGGCGTACACCCACGGCATGGCCCCTGCGCCAATTTCCCAACTCACCTCACACCTGCCTCACGACGATCCGACTGCCTCGCGCTTCAATCACTTTGACGGTTCTCTGAGGCTCGATGAACTCTCCATCGGCGATGATGTCCACACGCCTCCCATCGAACTGGCCGATGCCGGTGGGTCTCAGGACGGTCAACGTCACCCCCTCCATTCCCAACAGCTCTTCATCGCGTTCCCTTGAAGCTGACACGAAGCCCTCCGAGGCCTTGGTCTGACTCGAAAGTACAAGTCGATTGAAGGCCGCCAGCTTCGGCAGGAACCTCATAGCCACCGCGGCAAGCACGATGGCGCCGATCATCGATCCGGCCAGTTGACCCACCACCGATGAGACATCGTCGACGCTTACCCAATCCAGCCCCGGTAACCGCGTCAGGGCGAGACTGGCCACCATACAGACAATTCCGGCGAGCCCCACCAGACCGAAGCCGGGAATAAAGGCGATCTCCGCCACCAGCAATCCGAGACCCACCACGAACAGGAGCAACTCGTCCCACTCGGCCAGGTGGACGACGAGGTGACTGCCAAAAAACAGGGACAGGGCGATGAGAGCCATAGTCCCGCCCAGCCCCCACCCGGGCGTGCGGACCTCGGCGATGAGGCCGAAGATGGCCACCGATAGTAGAATGGAAGTGACCACCGGGTGAGTGAGAATGCGGACGACGTGTTCCGCCCAGTTGATCTCCACGTGCACGATCTCGGCATCGGCCAGGTCGTAAATACGGAGCACGTCAGCGAGGGTCTCCGCAGTCTCGTTGGCCACCCGGTAATGGAGAGCCTCCGACGTGGTCAGCGTCGCCGGCTGGCCCACCACGTCGCTGAAACCGGCGATGTAGATGGTCTCGTCCACCATGGCCTCGGCGATCTTCGGATCGCGACCGGTGCGCTCGGCGGTGGCTCGCATCTCCGCCTTCATGACGGAGACATACTTGTCGCCGGCCTTCTCCCCCTCCCCCGAAACCGGTGTGACCGCGCCAATCTCACCCCCTTGGACCATGACGATCTTGTCGCATGACATCGCGATCAGGGCACCGGCCGAGATCGCCCGCTTGTTGATGAAGGCGATGGTGAGAGCATCGGCGTCAAGTATGGCGTCGCGGATCACCGTAGCCGCGTCAACGCGTCCGCCGAAGGTATCGATGTCGAAGACGATAGCGTCGACGCCCGCCGCGTTGGCATCCTCCACCACCCGCTCCACAAAGGCGGTGATCCCCGGGTCGATCATCCCCCCCTGGGTATTGACGGTGTGAATCTCGAAGACGTGGACGAGAGGTCGGTCAATGGGCCTGGCCTTCAGGTCCCTCGCTGAGGTTCGAGATGCCTTCACCGGCTCTTCGGTCGCGACCAGCCCTTCGGTCGAGACCACCCCTTCACTCTCCCGCGCCCCTTCGCCGCTGTCGTGCGCCTGGTCTTCGGGTGCCTCAACCTCGCCCACGACCTCCTCGACCTGGACGGAATCTCCCTCTCCAGCGGCCCCGATCGGCCGTCCTACAGACAAGGCGACGATGGCCACCCACATAAGGGCGACTATCGCCGTCCGTATCGGCGTTGAGCAGCACTTGGAGACCCACTTGGAGAAGCTCTCTTCGACCACTGGTTTCATCACTCTTTTCTTCTCGTATTTACTGGTACTTAGAGCGAGTAGATTGTACTCCGCAATCGGGCCCCCTGTCAACACGAGATAGGCGGTTGACCTCGATCGGACTGCCGGCTACTTTCTCCGCCCACCCGCGTCCAACCTCACAAGTGCAGGCAGGCTCATGGCTTCCAACAAAAAAACTCTCGATCTCCTCCTCAAGGGCGGACACCTGATCGACCCAGCCACGAAGATCGATGGCCCTCGCGACCTCGGTATCAGCGATGACAGAATCGCCCGCGTCGAGTCCGACATTCCGAGCGACGAGGCCATCCACACGGTGGACGTCTCCGGTCTGTACATCACCCCCGGACTGCTCGACATCCACGTCCACGCCTACTTCACCCGCGGACAGCTGGACGGCAATTATGGCGGGAGCCTCAACGCCGACGCCCACTTCCTCAAGGAAGGCGTCACCACCTGCGTGGATACGGGCACTGCCGGTAGCGAGGAGATGGACCATTTCCGCGAGTCCGTCATCGACAAATCGACCTGCCGGGTCTTCGCCTACGTCAACATCTGCGCCCCGGGCATGGGAGAGCCCGAGCAGACCGTCGCCAACCTGATCCCCGAGCGGGCTGCCGAGGCGGCGCGTGCTCACAGAGACGTGGTCGTCGGCATCAAGACCGCCCACTTCTGGACCGAAGAGCCCTTCGACGACGCCCATCCGCCATGGGCCTCCGTCGATCGCGCCGTGGAAGCGGGGGAGCTCTGCGACATGCCGGTCATGGTCGACTTCTGGCCGAGACCGCCGGACCGACCCTACGACGATCTCATTCTCCGACACCTGCGCCCGGGGGACATCCACACCCACGTCTTCGCCCGCCAATTCCCCATCATCGACGGGAGCGGCAAGGTCTTCGACCATATGTTCGAGGCGCGGCAGCGGGGCATCCACTTCGATGTCGGTCACGGCGCCGCCAGCTTCTGGTTTCGCAACGGCGTACCCGCCCTGCTGCAGGGATTTCCCCCCGATTCCATCAGCACCGACCTCCACATGGGCAACATCAACGGCCACGTCCACAGCATGCTGGACACGATGTCCAAATACCTGGCCATGGGCATGCCGTTTCAGGAAGTCATCTATCGCTCCACCACGACACCGGCAAAGGCCATCGGCCACCCCGAGCTGGGCACCCTGAGCATAGGCGCCGAGGCGGACGTGGCCGTGCTGAGAAAGAGGGAAGGCTCCTTCACCTTCCGCGACTGTGGCTGGAGCCGTATCGATGGCCGCGAGCAGCTGGAATGCGAGCTCACGCTCAGAAAAGGGAAGGTGGTGTGGGACCGGCACGGCCTCACCTGCCCCGATTGGGAACGGGCCGGCGAGCACTATTTCCAGACACCCGGCCTGCAGGTGCTGCCCGTGGAGCGGCTGTGGCGAAACTGAGTGGCCGACGCCGCCGCAACCATGTCGTCCTGGCGCATTCGGGGCTGGCGCTTTTCAGGGTTGGCGCGTTCGGGGGCTGGCGAGTGAATCCGTGACCGGAGAATCGGCTGGCTCCACCCTCCGGATACACCTGCTCCCCTTCGCCCTCTTTGCGATTCTGGCGCTGGCCTGGATCGGCTCCAATCCGCTCGATCTGGCCGAGGCCATCCTGCTGACGCGCTCGAGTCTTCCATTGGGCGACTTTGCGCTCACTCAATACAGCCCCCTGTACCTGCTCATCCTCCATCTGTGGAGCGAGGTGAGTGAGCACGCCACCTGGCTCCGCGGGCTGGGAGTGGGTTTCGGTGCGGCTTCCATTCTCCTGGGACCATGGGTGTTGCGAGGACTGGGTGGCACGCACGCCACCCGCGCGGCGTTCTGGCTTCTCGCTGCTTCCCCTTTTCTCATCGGTCACGTCCGCGTCCTGTCCACCTCGCAGCTGTCGCTGCTGACGGTTATGTGCGCCTATCTCTGCTTCATCGAGTACAATCGAGCCGGGCAGCTCGGCTGGCTCGCGGGCTGGGTGCTCTCGATTCTGGCCGCCCTGCTGACCCACGGGGGACTCTACTGCGTCGCACTCGTCCACTGTCTGGCCATGGTCGTATATCGAAGGCGATTCCATCAGCGGCAGCGAAACTGGTGGCTGGCTCAAATTCCGGTTCTCTGCCTTTTCGCGATTCTGTCCGGAGCTCAGCTCGGTCACTTCGTCGGTCACCGCATTTCCGAAACCAACACCGCTATCTCCGCCAGCGTGCAGTGGGCCCAGCTGGGAACCGGATTGCCGCTGCCCTGGAGCGCGATCGCCGGAGGTCTGATGTTGCTTCTACTGGCATCGGGTGCCGCCGTCTGTCGCGACTGGCGACGCAACCCGCGCCACGGTCTGCTGTTGATCGGCTGTGGCGTGCCCACCCTCACCTGGCTGGTCTGGCTGCCCTACGATTTCTACGCCGTTGCCGCTCTCCCCTGCCTGGTAACCCTGGCGGCCATGGGCACCCGACTCTATCCCCGTTGGGCGCGCCAGGTTCTGTGGTGCGCGGTGGCTGTCACCTACGGCTGGAGTCACTGGCGTCTACTGACATGACCAGCGCCTCGCCAAGCAACCGCGGCGCCGTGGCTCGGATTCGCTGGGGGATCATCGGCTGCGGTGACGTCACCGAAGTGAAGAGCGGCCCGGCGCTGCAGAAGGCCCGAGGCTCGGAGCTGGTGGCAGTCATGCGCCGCAGCGCCGACAAGGCCGCCGACTACGCCCGGCGCCACGGCGTGCCGAAGTGGTACGACGACGCCGGTGCCCTCATCGCCGACCCCGACGTGGACGCCGTCTACATCGCCACTCCCCCCGACTCCCACGCCGTCTACACCCTCATGGTCGCCGACGCCGGCAAACCGGTGTACGTAGAGAAGCCGATGGCGCGGACCCACAGCGAGTGTGTGGAGATGGTCGCCGCCTGCGAGCGAGCCGGAATCCCCCTCTTCGTCGCCTACTACCGCAGGCGCTTACCTGCGTTTCGTCAGGTAGAGAGTCTGTTGGGCGCCGGGGCCATTGGCGAGGTGCGGATGGTGATCGTCCGTATCACCGGCCCCCCGTCCGGTCCCGATCACCGATCCGAGGACTTGCCCTGGCGCGTCCGTCCCGAAGTGGCCGGCGACGGCTACTTCTTCGACCTCGGCTCCCACCAGCTCGATCTCCTCGACTATCTTCTCGGGCCCATCGCCGCCGCCGCGGGTTCGGCGGCCAATCAGGCGGGCCTCTATCCGGCCAGCGATGCGGTGTGCGCTACCTTCCGGTTCAAATCGGGGGTAATGGGAACCGGCAGCTGGTGCTTTACCGCTTTCGACAGCGGTCGAACCGACCGCACCGAGATCATCGGCAGCGAGGGCAGCATCAGCTACTCCGCCTTCGACCTGGACGCACCGGTCGTTCTGGAGAAGGACGGCGGCAACGTCGAGGAATTCACCTTCTCCCCGCCCCAGCACGTCCAGCAGCCCCTCATCCAGGCCGTGGTCGACGACCTGCTGGGTCGCGGATCCTGTCCCAGCACCGGCCAATCCGCCGCTCGCACCAGCCGCGTGCTCGACCAGATCGTCTCCGCTGCCACGAGTGGCCTTGAAACTAAATAGAGAACAAGAATTCGAGCGGCAGTTGCGAGAGCTGGAGTCCCTGCTGCCCAAGTGCATGCTGGCGGACCGCATCCGGCTGGGTCGACAACTGGCACGCGCGCGCCGTTCGGGCGGGCGAAAAGGCAGGCGTCAACAGGATCCGGGAGCCGAGCTGGCCCGACTCCGACGACAAGCGGAGACCTCCTCCAGCTTGAGGGAGCGCCGCGCTCGCCTGGCGCCGTCGATCCAGTACCCGGAGGAACTGCCTATCTCCGCGGCACGGGGCGAAATCCTGCAGGCCATTCGGGAGCACCCCGTCGTCGTCGTGGCCGGCGACACTGGATCGGGGAAAACCACGCAGATACCGAAGATCTGCCTGGAGGCCGGCCGGGGGCGCGAGGCCCGCATCGCCTGCACCCAACCGCGACGAGTGGCGGCACTGTCGCTGTCGCGGCGTCTGGCCGACGAATTGGGCGTGACTTGGGGCCGGGAGGTCGGATGCAAGATCCGCTTTCGCGACCGCACCACCCCCGAAACGCTGGTGAAGATGGTCACCGACGGCATGCTGCTGGCCGAGATCCGCGGCGATCCCGACCTGCTGGAGTACGACACCGTCATTCTCGACGAAGCCCATGAGCGCAGCCTCAACATCGACTTCCTGCTGGGCTATCTCCGACTTCTGCAACAGCGGCGTCCCGATCTCAAGATCGTCATCACCTCGGCCACCATCGACACGGCCAAGTTCTCAGCCGCCTTTGATGGCGCTCCCATCATCGAGGTATCAGGTCGGGTCTACCCGGTGGAAGTGCGCTACTGGCCCCTGGAGGAACTGCTGGGCGACGGCGACGACTTCTCCTACGTCGATGCCGCGGTCTGCGCCGTCGAGAAGCTGGCACAGGAGTCTACCACCGGAGACATCCTCCTCTTCATGCCGGGAGAACGGGATATCCGCGAGACCCGCGACCGCCTGGAAGGGCGATTGGCGGGCGCCGAAGTCGTGCCCCTGTTCGGCCGCCTGACCTCCGCCGAACAACAGCGGGTCTTTGCGCCCGGCCCGAAACGCCGCGTCGTCGTGGCCACCAACATCGCCGAGACCTCGCTGACCATACCGCGCATCCGCTGTGTCGTCGATTCCGGCCTCGCCCGCCTGAATCGCTTCAACCCCAGCACCCAGACCCAGCGACTGCCCATAGAGGCCATCTCCCGCAGCAGCTGCGATCAGCGCAAGGGGCGTTGTGGCCGCGTCCAGGACGGCATCTGCGTCAGGCTCTACAGCGAGGAGGATTTCCTCGCGCGCCCCGAGCATACGCAGCCGGAGATCCAGCGGGCAGACCTGGCCGAAGTGGTGCTCCGCATGCTGGAGCTGAATCTGGGTGACGTCCACGCCTTCCCCTTCATCGACCCTCCTCAACCTCGCGCTATCGAGGCGGGTTACCGTCTGTTGGGCGAGTTGGGGGCCATCGACAAAGAGCGCCGTCTCACTGCCTTGGGGCGCGACATGGTCCGCATGGCGACCGCTCCGACTGTTTCGAGGATGGTGATCCAGGCCCGCGAGGAAGACGCGCTGCCCGAGGTGCTCATCATCGCCGCTGGCATCAGCATTCGCGATCCACGCGAGCGCCCCGAGGAACTGGCCGCCGAAGCCGACCGTCAGCACCGCCAGTTCGCCGACCCGCGTTCCGACTTCCTCTCCCTGCTCAACATCTGGAACACCTACCACGACCGCTTCGAGGAGCTGAAGACCCAGAACCAGATGCGCAAGTTCTGTCGCCAGCACTTCCTCTCCTTCAGCCGTATGCGCGAGTGGCGGGACATACACGCTCAGTTGTCGGGGACGGCGAGTGGACTGGAGGGTTTTCGACCCCAGGGAGAGCCGGACCGACAGCCCGCCGGGTATGACGCCATCCACCGCGCCATCCTGTCGGGGCTGATGGGCAACGTCGCCTGCAAGAAGGAGCGCAACCTCTACCGCGCGGCCCGCGGCAGGGAGGTGATGCTCTTTCCGGGGTCCGGACTGTTCCAGCGCAAAGCGGTCCCCCCGGCCCGCCGCGCCTCGGCCCCCGCCGACAGGGACAAGGACTCAGATGGCGTGGCCGAGAAGGGGGGCACACCAGGCTGGATTCTGGCCGCCGAAATAGTGGAGACTTCCCGCCTCTTCGCCCGCACTGCCGCCGCTATCCAAGCTACGTGGCTGCTCGATCTGGGCGAACACATCTGCCGCTCCTCCTACCGCGACCCGCACTGGTCCAAACGCGCCGGACGCGTGCTCGTTCACGAGACCGTGCGTCTTCACGGCCTGGAGATCGTCACCCGCAAAGTCGCTTATCGGCGGGTCGATCCGAAGGAGGCGACCGAGATCTTCATTCGGGAGGCGCTGGTGCCGGGCGAACTGCATACGCCACACCCCTTTCTGGAGCACAACCAGCGGCTCGGCGAGCGCATCGAGACGTGGCAGACCCGCCTGCGGCAGCGACAGGGGATCGATATCGACCAGGTCGCCTTCGAGTTTTACGCCGGCAAAGAGCTGGAAGACATCTCCTCCATTCACGATCTCAACCGCTTGATCCGCCAGCGGCCCGATGGGGACCGATTTCTGTTCATGGCGGAGGCCAATCTCCTGGGCGACCTCAATGCCAACGTCGACCTGAAGGACTTTCCCGACGCCATCGTCGTGGATGGCGAGGAGGTGGCCATCGACTACGCCTATCGCCCGGGTCAGGACGACGATGGCATCACCGCGAAGCTGCCCTACAGACTCGTCGACGCCATCGATCCAGAGGTTCTGGAGTGGTTGGTGCCGGGTCTGCGGCAGGAGAAGGTCGTCTGTCTGTTGCGCTCCCTCCCGAAGGCGTTGCGCAAACAACTGATTCCCGTTGCTGAGACCGCGCGGCAGATTGCCGTCGCACTCACCCCTTCGCACGACACCTTTCTGGAGTCCCTGGAGGTCTTTCTGCTCGAACACTACGGCCTCAAGGTCCGGCGCACAGACTGGGACCGGGCGGCGGTGCCCGATTACCTGCGCATGCGGATCGATATCCAGGGGACCGGGGGCCAGAGCCTGGCTGCGGGGCGCAACTTGTCCGAGCTCGCCGAAAAGCTGGCCCGCCACGACACCCCGGTCGAAACCGACGCCTGGAAGAGGGCGGCGGCACAGTGGCGACGAGACGGTCTTACCGATTGGAAAGGGCAGCCAGATCTGCCCGAGCGCATCGAAGTCACTTCGGTTTCGGGGGTGCCGCTGTTCGGCTATCCGGGCCTGCAGACGGAAAACGGCGAGGTCGGCGTGCGCCTCTTCCGATCCGGCAAGGAAGCGAAAAGCGCATCCCTCGGCGGCCTCATGCGACTGCACGAACTCTCTCTCAAACAGGACCTTGCCCGGTTGCGACGACAGCTTGAGGGTCTGCGCGAACTGGCCGATCTATGCCAATCGCTCGGAGGGCCCGCTGAGCTCCAGGAAGAGGCCTATGCCCATTTGCTGCAGTACCTGTTCGAAGGTGACGCCCTCCTCCCCGTCACTGGCGAGGGTATCGCCGCCCGCCAGCAGCAAGCGTCCACGCGCCTGGGGGGCCTGGCCGACCGTTTCGTCAGCCTGGTGAGAGAATTGTTGCAGATCCGGCGAGAGATCATCGCCTGCAGCTGGCCCTATGACGGCATCGCGGCAGATCTCCAGCGCCTGCTGCCGCGCCACTTTCTCCTCCACCTCCCCTTCCAGCGTCTCCCCCACCTGTGCCGCTATCTCAAAGCGATGCTGGTCCGGGCCGAGAGGGCGCGCGCCGACTCGGGCCGGGACGCCTCGAAAGCCGAGCTCGTGCGGCCCTACCAGGAGGCTGTGGCCCGGCTTCTCGCGCCATCGGAGGAAACCGATTCCTCTGGCGCGACCAACCTGCAGGAGTTTCGCTGGATGGTGGAGGAATTCCGGGTGTCGGTCTTCGCGCAGGAGTTGGGCACCGCGCAGCCCGTATCCCCGAAAAGACTCAACCGGAAACTGGACGAAGTGGAAAGCATGTGAACCAGGGACCCCGTCGACCGAGGCGGTGTGGGCTGCCAAGGCCGAGCGCCGCATCAGGCTACGCACCTTGGCTTATTCTGCTCGCCGACGTATCTTACAGGCAGTTAGGGGCGAACAGCCTGGGGCTCTTGCAGAGCAACAGCTTGGAGCACTATGGAAACTCTCGACATGATTGCCGGGTGACCTGACCGTCCGGCTCGATCCTCAGGCCGGCACGTTGGCCTGCAGCCACTTGTAGCACTTCTCGTACCCCACCCCACCCTCGGCCTCGGGCCCCTCGTACTCCGCTGTCCAGGCGCCGTCGTATCCAGCCTTTCGCAGACAGGAAATGGCGTGGTCGAGATGTATGTCGCCCTCGCCCAGCGCTGCGCCCTTGTAATCCTGGCGGCTGCCCCTGCCGTCCTTCATATGGGTGTGGAAAACATGCGGAGCGAGGATATCGAAAAAGTGATCTATGCGGTCCAGGTCGTGACCGAACCACAGGTAATTCATCGTGTCCAGATTCACGCCCAGGCGGTCCGAGCCGACGCGCTCTATCAGGCTCAGCTGCCAGTCGCCGTCGTTGGTCGAGACCCCATGGTTGTCCAGGGCGATGCGGACATTGAGTTCTTCCAGAAAGTCGGCGCAGCGCTTGAAGGACTCCAGCATCATCCCGTCCCACTGGTCCTGTGGCACCTTGTCGCCTCGATTCCAGCCGCCGTCAGAGCGCACGATATCGGTGCCGGTATGGGGAATAATCTCGCAGACGCGGCGGTACCGCCGGATCTGGGCCTCCAGCTGTTCGGGATCCGCCTGCAGGAAATCGTTGCCCGCCGCTACCGCCGAGATCCGCATGCCGTGGGTCTCGAACAGGCGCCGCACCGCTTCAGCCGATTCCTCCGCCTGCGCGCTCTCGCCGTCCCAGATATCGCCGATCTGAAGTTCACAACTAGTGTAGCCAATTTCACTGGCGCGAGCCGCGAAGCCCTCCAGGTCGTAACCGGGCCAGTTGTAGTGAATAACACCTATCTGAGCCATCCTCCTCGAACTCCTTCCTTACATCCTACCTGCGGCCAGCGGCTGACGGGTCTTGTCCAGCGCCCCCCAGCTCTCGCATGCTCACCCATCCACTCACTTGATCCCCAGCAACTCCACCTCGAAGTCGAGCACGGCGTTGGGCGGGATGCCCGGCCTGCCCTTCGCCCCGTAGGCCAGATCGGCGGGAATCACCAGTCGAGCCTTGCCTCCCACCTTCATCAGCGGAATGCCCTCGGTCCATCCCCCGATCACACCGCTGAGGGAGAAACTGATGGGATCGCCCCGCTCTACCGAACTGTCGAAGACCGTGCCGTCGATCAGACGGCCGGTGTAGTGAACGGTAACCGTGTTGGTGGCTTTGGGATGGGCCCCGGTGCCTACGGTCAGCACCTGATAGACCAGGCCCGATTCGGTGCGTATTGACCCTTCTTCCGCTGCCGCCTTCTCAAGAAAGGCCTGTCCCTCGACGCTGTGACTCTCGGAGAGTTTGTCGAGACGGGCCTGCAGAAAATCGTTCAGCTTGGGCAAGTAATCTTCCTGCGCGACGATGGCCTCTCGTCCGACCAGGGCATCCTCCAATCCCCGCTCGATGATCTTCGCCTCCGCTAAGGTGAACAAGCCGTTGAGGCGAGCCTTTCCAGCCATCCCTTGACCCAGGGTATAACAGAGTTTGTCGTTTTCGGTTTCCAACACAAGTGGCGGCGCGTCCGTCTCGGCACAGGCGGCGACCGATAGGACGATGAGCAACGAGCTGAGCGCCTTGATCGACATACAATTCTCCTCAAGTGGATGTGAACATGGAAATTTACCGACTGCGGTCCGGTCGGGCAAGTCGTCACTCGACGAGCACGCCGTGATTTACCCCGAGTCTCAACACCCGCGTCTGCAGAGGTCGGAGAGAGGACCGAAATCCCTCCTCGACCGAGCCGTCCGCTACCACCGACGCCTCCCCGGTCTCGAGTCCGAACACCTGGTAGGTATCCAACAGCGGGGAAATCGACTTCACGTGCAGCGACAGATATTCGAAACTGCAGGCGCTGGAATGCGCCTCGCGGCAATCCAGGTTGTGTAGCACGAGCACGGCGCCGTCGGCGTCGTATCGAGTGTACGCGAGGACGCGGTCGGAGCCCGGCCCCCCCGACGGCTGGTTTCGGTGGAAGTAGACGCGGCCCCGACGAATTTCCGGCCACTCCGCAATCCTTCTTTCCAGCCCGGCATAGGCGCGCACCAGACGGGTGTTGGGTTCGCGCGCTCTCAGACGCTCGTCCAGCAGGGCCTCATTCTCGAAATCGGTGCGCCGGCGCTCACCCCAATCGCTGCCCATCTCCAGCCCGAAAGCCAGGTTCGTCCCCGTCGAGGTCTCGAGCAACTCGCCGCCGGCGAGACGACCATCCCCCGTCCCCACCGCACAGGTGCCGGCCGTGGCGTCGATGATGGAGGCCTGCAGGTTTTTCAGCAGTGACATAAGCACCGCCGCCGCCTCCAGTTCTTCCTCGGACGAGCCGTCCGCCGATGTCCCCGCTACCGCTATCTGGCCGACCAATCCACTCCAGTACTGTCGAACAGCCCCGGATTCCGTCAGGGCCGCCGCGAAGCGCTCGTACCAGATCTGCGTCGCCCGCGGGCTGTCGTGATTCTCGAAATAAGCGAGGGCGACCGTGCCGGCCGCGAAGCGGGTGTTCATCTCCTCGAGCAGGTCGATGATGGGAGCGGCCTGTTCCGCATCCCGATGGTGATCGACCATGAGGGCGTAGACCATGTCCACCGGCACGTCGACAGCCTCCTCGAGCGGACACAGGGTCTCGCCCAGCACCAGCGCATCTTGCTTGACCGCGTTGATCCTATTCTTGATCCGCATGAGGAAGGGACGGTCTACGGTCTGGCTCGCGTCGATGCGGACCCCGTCCAGACCGCAGCGCTCGATCCAGTAGGGGGCAATCGCCAGCAGATACTCCTGCAGGGGCTGGCTGGCGGACAGATCGAAAAGAGCGACGTCCGAGTACTCCAACCAGGCAATCCGGTGGATGCTGGGGCGACCGTCGTCGCCGCGCACATACCACTCCGGGTGCTCGCCGATAAGAGGGTGATCGCGACTGGTCTGCATCAGCACCAGGTCGAAGATGACGCGCTTGCCAAGCTCGTGAGCTCGTCGGGTCAGGGCTCGCAGCTCCGCGCGACCGACGAGCTGCAGCAGACGCTCCCTCCCCCATCGCGCCGCCGACCGCTGCGCCCCGTCGCGCACCAGTCCCTCCAGAGACGGCGCTCCGGTATCGAGAGCGCGGCCTTCCGCTGCGGGCTGGGCGCACGCGGGCTGGGTGCTCTGGGGCCCGGCGCACTCAGGCGAGTGGGGAACACGACCCCACAACTCCTGCACGTCGGCGGAGTGAAGCAGATCCGCCGCGACCAGCGCCGCCAGATCCGCCTCCTCGGGGGGAGTGACGAGCTCTCCATCCACGGTGAAAAAATCGGCGGCGGCGTAGGGAGATCCGAGCTTGCCCTTGCGCACGTCGGCGCCAGTGTGCAGGTCGTAGAAACCGGGCTTGAAGAAAGGGAGGAGGTACACCACGTGCCCGGGCAGACCCTCCAACTGGTCGGTGACGGCGGTGAAGCGGCCGCTGCGGAAACGCCCATCCGGTCCGATGCTGGCGCCGGTCTTGCGCACGCAGACCTCGAGCACCGAAGGGCCGTCGGCCACCCACGCCGGGCTGACGACGATGACGAGATCGGGGGTCTGGGCAATCCGA
>Ga0310122_10001984_pt1 | contig 13046 bp, 7 predicted proteins | sample CB6_Bottom_1051__FD_203503 | JGI IMG/M metagenome (GOLD analysis project Ga0310122, IMG submission 203503) | Marine microbial communities from Western Arctic Ocean, Canada - CB6_Bottom_1051 | ecosystem: Environmental > Aquatic > Marine > Oceanic | place: Canada: Western Arctic Ocean | collected...
ACAAAGATGATGTTCGGAAAGATCCGGAACGCGAAGAAAGCTCCGGTGCGAGCTACAACCCCTGGGGTCGCGGTAAATCCCTCGCCTCCTTCGGCTATCCCAACAGGAACATTATCCGAGACGAGGTTACCGAAAAGGAAACGCCCCCCTTCTTCCGCGTAACCCAGTAACGCACTTACGAGGCCGTTCATCCATTCGAAAAAAGCCACACCGAGCGGGGTCTGGAGAACCAAGCCAGCGAAGGCAAATTGCAGGCCGAGACCCCAGCCCACGACACGCCACGAGATCTTCGACCGGTCCGTCGACAGAGTCCACGCGATCATTACGATAAGCACTGCTCCCAGTGCGGCACGGAGTCGAGCTGGATCCGCAGCGAGGAACGACGGATCCTGGAAAGCCAGGACGAGTTGCATCACCCTCCGGATGACCAGAGCAGTTTCGTGGTCTCGAAAGATGTCACCCGATTAGAAGTGCGGCGAGCTATCACTACTAATCCGTAACTTCCAGTGATCAAAAAGAGATAAACCCGGAGCCCGTTACCGGACACACAGAAAGTATTTCAACTTACACCGGGTAGTGCGGGTCCCGTCACACAGGTATTCTCGGGGTGGAGTTTTGACCCCTCATTTACTGAGACGCCGTATGCACCCGTGTCGTTACTATTCAATCCTCCTGATCACGATCGCCTGTTCGGCCGCCGCCGCCGCCTCTCAGAGTGTGCGCCAAGCAGACCAATCCAGCGCCGGCATGATCTCCTCCGCACACCCTTTAGCAACCGACGCTGGAGTAGCGATTCTCGAGCTTGGAGGCAATGCCGCAGATGCAGCGGTCGCTACAGGGTTCGCGATCGCGGTAGTCGAACCGACCATGAACAGCATCGGGGGTCGCAACCAAATTCTCGTTAGGACCCCTGACGGTGAATTTTATGGTATCGATGGGACCACCCAGGCTCCTTGGGACTACGACTATGACACGGCACCGCAAGCCTCATACGGCTATCCGGTCATCGGCGTGCCTGGTGCTCTGGCCGGGTTACTCAAGCTTCATGAAGAACACGGATCGCTTCCGCTCACGACCTTGATGGCGTCCGCGATCGATCTGGCGCAGAACGGGTTTCGTGTGCTTCCACGAGATGCAGATCGGCAGGCCTCGGGCTTCCCACAGGCCCGTGAGTTCCCAGGCACTATCGATGCCTACTATAAGGGAAGCGGAAATGGATACCGCGCCGGAGAGCTTCTGGTGCAAGCTGACTACGCTAAGACGCTAAGCCTGATTGCAAGTGAGGGACGCGAGGTTTTTTATGAGGGCCAAATTGCCGAGAAGATGGCAACCGACCTCGCCGACCATGGCAGTGCTGTCACTCTCGAAGCCTTTAATGAGTACGTAGCTGAAGATAGTCGCATCGTCCGCGGGAGTTACAGAGGGTATGACCTCGTTGGAATGGATATTCCGGCAGCTGGAGTCCTCAGCATCCAAGCCCTTCATATCATGGAGAAATTTGAACCATCTTCAATGAGCGAGGCAGAGTGGTTCGCAGTCACTGGGCAGGCGCTGAGCCTGGCGTCGAGAGAGTTACGCGTGCTCGGCACAGATACCGCTGCTGCACGTGCCACCTCAAAAGACTGGGCTACTGAGTTGGCAAGACAGGTGGCAGTTCCCAACACCTCTCGTTCAACTATCGGTGGAAGTCTGCTCCCACCTCTACAAGATCGAGGTGACCTATTCGGTGGGCATACCACGCACCTATCGACTGCAGATGAGAACGGCATGTTCGTTTCTCTCACACAAACGCTTGGCCCCACTATGGGCTCCAAAGTCGTGACCCCCGGCCTCGGTTTCCTGTATGCATCGACTCTGGGTGGGTATCTGGGTCGGATGGAGCCCGGGGAGCGAGCACGGTCCAATATCTGCCCGTTCATGGTCCTAAAAGACGGTGAAGTTATCCTTGTCCTGGGTGCCGCAGGTGGTGGCATGATTCCACCCGCAGTCGTACACGCGATCACGCGTGTAATCGACTTCGGTATGTCCTTGCCCCAGGCTCTGGCCGAACCACGGGTCGCGGGTGCCCGCGGTGGCGGTTATAGCGCTGAGACGAGTCCCGGGATAGGCTGGACACTCGCGGAATTGGAAGAAATGCGGGGACTCGGTATCGAGGTCACTGAAACACCTCGAAGTGGGGCCTTCGGGCGGGTACATGGCATACAGTTTGAGCCCGCGACCCGAACCTGGATCGGTGCCGCCGACCCGGACTGGGAAGGTACCGCCCGTGGACCTGCCATGGTCAGAACGAGAGGCCGATAAGCTAAGGCACATTTCTTTATTAGACAGACCTTAATAATGGAGTAACGGTGATGATAAGATGCGGAGTCGCGGGCATACCGATCGCCATAATCCTGGCGCTGCCCAGCTTCGTGGGTGCCCAAGACGCAAAAACCATGGTGGCAGCTTATATCGACGAGAATGCAGACTCCTATGGTGATATCGCCCAAGAAATCTGGGAACTCGCTGAACTAGGGTACATGGAGACAGAAAGCTCAGCTCTACTACAGTCAACATTGAATAGGGAAGGCTTTGAGGTAGAGGCCGGAGTCGCGGGCATACCGACAGCATTCGTCGCGAGTTGGAAGAACGGTGACGGTCCGATTGTGGGAATCATGGCGGAGTATGACGCACTCCCAGGCATCACGCAGGATAGGCAGCCTATACGGGCACCAATCGAAGGCAAGCCCCAAGGACACGCCTGCGGCCACCACCTTTTCGCGGCAGGGTCAACTGCCGCAGCGATCGCGACAAAGAGGTGGATGGAAGAAACTGGCCAGCAAGGAGAGATACGCCTGTACGGGACCCCAGCAGAGGAAGGAGGAGCCGGGAAAGTGTATATGGTCCGAGCTGGTCTCTTTGAAGATGTCGACATCATGCTCCACTGGCATGCCGCCGATGTGAACTCGGCTGACGCATCAAGCTCCCTCTCAAACAAGTCGGCAAAGTTCAGGTTCACGGGAATCTCAGCTCACGCTGCCAGTGCCCCTGAGCGGGGCCGCTCGGCGCTCGACGGTGTCGAAGCGATGAACCACATGGTCAACCTGCTCCGTGAGCACGTTCCACAAGAGACACGGATCCATTACGTAATCACATACGGCGGAGCTGCACCGAACGTGGTTCCGGACTTCGCCGAAGTATTCTATTACGTGCGAAATCCCGACCCCGCGAACGTAAAGTCAATCTTCGAGCGGGTCGCGGCCACCGCTGAAGGTGCCGCGCTTGGAACTGGCACGACCATGGAGTACGAGGTGATCCATGGCCTCTACAATCTTCTGCCTAATCTCACTCTTCAGGAAGCGGTGCACGCAAACCTGACAAGGGTGGGTGGTGTAATTTACGACGACGAAGAGTATAGCTTTGCTGACCTGCTCCACCGCACGCTCGGAGCTGACGCTCCACCCCTAGCATCTGCGATGGAGATCCAACCATTAAAGGTTGGAGGAAGCGGCGGCGGCTCCACTGACGTTGCAGACGTCAGCTGGATGGTGCCGACCGGAGGAGTCAGGGCAGCGACTTGGGTGCCAGGAACGTCAGCCCACTCATGGCAGGCGATCGCTGCCGGAGGAACGACAATCGGTGAGAAAGGCATGCTCGTAGCCGCCAAGACACTTGCAATGACAGCAGTTGACCTGTTCACTCGCCCCGACCTAGTCACCGCCGCGAAGATTGAGCATGCAGAAAGTATCCCAGAAGGGTGGGTGTACGAGCCGTTGCTTGGTGATCGCGATCCTCCTCTTGATTACCGGAAACCAGCTGGACCCGGTGGTGACTGATGCTCGTTACGCGGAACAGAGACATGAACACAGAACGGGCTAATAGCCAGACACCCGAGTAGGGTAGTGGCTCTGACCCGCACATATACACTTTAAAGTAGGAGGCCCAAAGATGCTCGGGTCAGTGCCTAAGCGCTTCTTAGTAATGCTTTGTGGTCTAGCCATCGTCACTCCTACTGGGCTCATGGCCCAGACCCTCCCGTCACAGGAGCTAGAAGCTCTGCAGTTCCGACACATCGGTGTTGTCGGCAATCGGATTGCTTCTGTTGCAGGAGTGGTCGGTAATCCCCTCGTTTACTATGCCGGAGCCGCCTCGGGAGGCCTATGGAAAACCGAGGATGGCGGGATCAATTGGCGTGCTGTATTCGACGACCAAGATAGCCACTCAGTGGGAGCCCTTGCTGTCTCACTCTCTGATCCCGAGATCGTATGGGCAGGCACGGGGGAGCCCCATATCCGCTCGAATGTCACGGTAGGAGATGGCGTCTATAAGTCGACAGACGGAGGAGGCCACTGGGAGCATATGGGCCTCGATGCGACAGGCCGCGTCAGCCGCATCGTAATCCACCCTCAGAACCCTGACATCGTCTACGTAGCGGCTCTCGGGCACGCACACGCACCCCAGGCAGAGCGTGGGATTTATCGCACACTCGACGGCGGTGATACTTGGGAACACGTGCTCTTTGTAGATGAGGACACGGGAGCTTCGAGCTTGATTATGGATCCCAACAACCCACGCGTGCTCTTCGCCGGTATGTGGACAGTTCTTGTGAACACTTGGGGCAGAGAGAGTGGTGGGCCCGGCTCGGGCATCTTTATGTCTCGCGACGGTGGTGAGACATGGACCCGACTCAGAGGCCACGGGCTTCCGTTGCTTCCCGTCGGCAAGATCGATGTCTGTATGTCTCAGGCCGATTCCCGAAGGGTATACGCTCTGATCGAGACCGGAGACGGAGTACCCTGGCACGGTGAAGAGACGGAAGATGGAGAACTCTGGCGCTCTGATAACGGCGGCTACGACTGGGACTTGGTGAACCACAGCCGTGACCTTGGTGGGAGGACGGCTTACTACAATAACTGCAGAGTCTTTCCAGATGATGAGAACGAGGTCTTCTTCCTGACGTCCGCTCTATCGCGTTCATACGACGGCGGGATCACCTATATACAACATCAGGATCTCGAACGTCCTGGAGGTGACTTCCACGATCTCTGGATCGATCCAGAGAACCCCGACCGATTGATTATCGGTAACGATCAGGGCATCCATATCTCTGTCAATCGGGGCAAAACCTATCTGACAACTGAGCCTCCTATCTCACAGATGTATCATGTGACTGTGGATAACGCAGTTCCATATAACGTACTCGGAAACCGCCAGGACGGGCCTTCGTATAGAGGTCCCAGCAACACGCTTTACGCCGCAAGAGGAGGAGGCCCAGGCCCAATTCCGAGAGGTGATTGGCACCAAGTCGGCGGAGGTGAGAGCGGCTTTGCCACTCCCGACCCAACAGACTCGAACATCGTCTGGTCAAGCGCATCCGGGTCGGGGGCACGAGGCGGAATTGTGGTTCGGTACGATGAGAGTAATAGACAGTTCCGGAGTGTTGAAGTCTGGCCGGAAAGCACTGGTGGGTGGCCAGCTGAGGAGTTGCGCTACCGGTTCCAATGGACCTTTCCGCTCCTTGTCTCACCTCATGACAACAACACCATTTTTGTGACTAGCCAACATGTTCACCGTACCAGGAACGGAGGACAGAGCTGGGATGTCATAAGTCCGGATCTGACCACAAATGACAAAAGTCGCCAGGGAATCAGCGGCGGTCTGACCCCCGATAATATCGGGGTTGAATATTGTTGCGTGATCTATGCGTTCGATGAATCGCCCGTCCAACAAGGGGTCTTCTACGCTGGATCGAACGATGGCAAGGTCCACGTCAGTCGTGATGACGGAGACACGTGGACGGACGTCACAGCAAACTTGCCGGATTGGCCTGTCGACGGTGTTGTTCGGGGGATTGATGCGTCGAAGTGGGAACCGGGTAAAGCCTATCTGGCGGTCGAAGCACACCAAGTGGGTGACTTCGCCCCTTATGCGTATCGGACAGAAGATTACGGACAAACCTGGACGAAGATCACAGAAGGCCTCGACGACCATGTGCTGAGCTTCACTCGCAGCATCCAGGAAGACCCTGTACGACCTGGCTTGCTCTTTCTCGGCACCGAGAATCGTCTCTACGTCAGCTTCGATGATGGAGACCACTGGCAATCGCTAGTCAACAACTTACCTCCATCTCCCATGTATGGAATCGTCATCCAAGAGCACTTTAACGACCTTGTAATCGGGACTTACGGTCGAGGCTTCTGGATCATGGACGACCTCAGCCCTCTGCAGCAGCTAACGGACGCAGTGCGAACGTCTCCGTCATATCTGTTCGAGCCGCGGGACGCATACCGGTTCAACAACCGCACCGCACCAGCGGCTCCCAGCACCGACATGAGCGTCGGTGAGAACCCTCCGAACGCCGCATACATCAACTACTGGCTGGGCACTGAGACAGCCGGTAGTCCGGTAACAATCCGGATCAACGACGCAACAGGAGCACTCGTTCGGATCCTCACAGGGACCAGTCTTGCAGGAATCAACCGCATATTCTGGGATTTCCAAGGAGAGCAGAGTACACCCATCCGCCGTCGGGTGCCTCCTATGTACGCCGACTGGGTCGAATACGGACCCGGACGTGTCCAAAGCCAAGAAGGTCTGGCACTGCGCCACCCTCCGGGCACTTACACAGTGACCCTTGAGGTAAGGGACGAGGAGTTCAGTCAAGAACTCACCGTTCTAAAGGACCCCAACTCCGATGGGACCATAGAGAGCATCCGCGCCCAATTCTCTTTGTACGAGGAGGTCCGTAACGATTACGATGCTGCCGCAGACGCAATCAACCGGATCGAGTGGTTGCGGCGTCAGTTATACGACCTGGTCGATGTGCTCCAAGACCAAGGAAGTGCAGTTGATCTGATAGAGGGTGCTGGTGAGCTGGATGACGCCCTGGTAACAATAGAAGAGGACCTGATCCAACTGCGCACTACCGGCACGGGGCAAGATGGTGTTCGTTATCCAGCCAAGGTATTGGGTAAGCTCCGCCATCTATCAAATAGTGTTAACTCAGCAGACTTTTCGCCGACGGACCAGCAAGGTGAAGTTCACCTGGTGCTGCGCGAGATCCTTATGAACGCGAGGGCTGCACTTGACGACTTGGTCGAGGATGATTTGGCAAACTTCAACCGGGTGCTCACAGAGCGCGGCCTGAATCCACTTATCAGCGAAGATGAGGGTGAGTGGTGAAGTGGAGAATGACCATCGCCGAGATCTTACAGTTCACCGTGGAGCAATGGGGAGTGTTAACATACCCGTGAACAACCCCTGCGACCGACCTCGACAGATTCTGGGCAAAGCAAAGCAATTGCGACGATCTCGGGTACTGACAGCGGCATTAGCCGCATTGCTAGTGAAACCGCTGATGGGTATCGCACAGGATACTCCCCCGGATGGCTTCGCTGACCTTGAGTTAGAGCGTTCACGCTTATGCGTGCCAGTGTTGGTCCAACTGGACGCGCTGAACCTCCGGCTTCAGCCTCTGGGCCTTCGCACCGAGAGACTGCGCCGGATCGCTGCTGCGATTGCAATCGAAGACCGCACTCTGATGGATTCTCTCAACGCCAGCGATTCGACTGAAGCTGCGGTACGAGACTGGTTCGTCTCAGACGGGCGGCTCGCCCGAAGTTTCTTGGAGACAAACCAGCAATCGCTTCAGCAACAGAGGGCGGTCGACCGAGAGTGGATCAAGGGTACAGTCCAGGCAACGCTTGAGGGAATCCAAGTCGAGGCCCAAGACCTAATTGAGGAGACTGGTGACTTCGGAGTTGGCGACAGAGCGTGCGAAGGAGCAGTTCTCGTTCGGAGCGCCGTCCTAGAGGTGTGTGGATCAGAACAAAACTCGATCTGCGATGCGGCTAAACCCGCCAATTCCGATGGTGCGTATCGCTTCGTGGAGTCTCCTGAGGACCTTTGGGACATGCAAGAATTGCGCCCTTGGACTTCACCGGAGCCGCTGCAAGTGGGACCCGACGGACAACTCGACGGAGCAAGTACAGTCGCTTTCGCGAGACAGGGCAATCTTGCGTTCTCGGTCACCTTCCGTCCGCTTATTCGTCGGCGCTCGGATATGACTCCTGAAGACATTCAGAACTTCGAAACGCTCCTAGACTCGATCGGATTCGAGTTGGATCACCCCGAACTCATCTACGCACCTGCGCTAGCAATTCGAGCGACCCTCCCGGAACCACTCGCCGGAGAGGACAGCTATATTATCCACTTTGGGGATATCGAGACTGCGGACATCATCTGGGGGGGGGCTTCCGGGACCGGAGCTCCTATAGAAATCTCGGTCCTCCTAACACCGATCCACATCATGAAGTTAACGCAGGGAGACCCTCTCCAACTGACCGCAATCCGTAGCTTGGATGACGGGAACGGTGAAGCCCTATTCGGCTTGGGGCTGACTCCAGTTAACCAGACTTCGGCGACTCAGTCACTCCTCGCCTATATGGCAACGCAGATGCCCGAGGACCTCAAGCTCCTAGTGCCACCAAGAGATTACTAAAGGGCACTCCACGAGAAGCTAGATCGATAGCCCTAGCGGACTTCGGGACCGCCCCTGCGGTCGTCCGGTACAAACCTATCACGAGCTGGCATCTCTACAGCGGGAAGCGTGGTCGCATCCATCACGGCATCATCTGTGACTAAGCCGTTCATATTTAGGACGTATGCGATGACCGCGTAGGTCTGATCGGAAGTCAAGGTGCCAGGGGTCAACTGAGGCATCGCCTTTACGATGTAGTCGAACAAGGTCGTCGCATAAGGCCAGTAGCTACCCACGACCCTCGCGCTTGGCCATTCTTCCCACGGTTCCGTCCCCACAAGTCGGTCGAACGGACCCTCGGTTCCAGTAACCCCGTGGCAAGCAATGCATTGAGTCTCATAAACGAGCTTGCCCTGGGCGACTGAGCCACTACCTGGAGGGAGACCCTCACCGTCAGGTTTCACATCTATGTCCCACATCGCGATGCGTGTGTTAGTTGCCTCTCCCCCAAACCCAAATGTTGCAGGTGCTGAGACGGGAAGCCGATCAGCGACTTCAGTCGGTAGTACGTCACCACCGGTGGCAGCGACGTCCACCTCACCGCATCCCATGAGTAGTGAGGAGACCAGAAGCACACTCAGGCTTTTCATATCAGGTCTCCAAGTCCAAAAGTCACTGCTCCGTCGGAAGCCACTTTCCATGCCCGTTGGTGGTTTTGATGATAAGACGTTCTCTCGCCACGTGCGTCCCAAAGCTGGTGAACAGTCGGTTGCACGTATCCTGTCTCATCGACCGCACGGCTAAGGATATGGGTTTCTCGCCCGTCCCAATCCCAGAGATGCCGGAAACGCACTGTCGACTTCGATAGAACCGGCCCCTGAAGCTCAGCGGGCATCCAGCTACTACCACCATCCGTGCTAACATCCACGCGGGTGATCTTTCCGCGACCTGACCAGGCAAGCCCTTTGATCTCCCACCACCCACGATCCGGGAGTTGGTAGGGGAAGGCCGGGAACGTGATCACGGATTTGGCGTCCATAACGAAGCTGAACTGGCGAGCCCTTCCCCCTTTGAGTGGATCGGTATACTTGGAAGTCTCATCCCGAGTCATCGTAGGCCGGTCAGTGACTTCAATGCGTCGAAGCCACTTGACTTGTGCATTGCCTTCCCAGCCCGGCAATAGCAGCCTCAGCGGGTAACCCTGTTCCGGACGGATCGCCTCGCCATTCTGGCCATATGCCAACATTGCATCATCCATGGCCTTCTCGAGTGGCACACTTCGAGACATTACGGCAGCGTCACTACCCTCAGCCAGTAACCAACTAGCCCCATTACGAACGCCCACTTCACGGAGGATCGTCGAGAGCAATACCCCCGTCCACTCGCTAGTGCTCAGAAGCCCGTCGAGCGACTGTGGAGTGACCTCGGTCGGCATCCGGTCTCGATTGTAGGCACCCCCGCCATTTCCGGAGCACTCAACAAACCGAATGCGTGACGTCTGCGGATAACGCTTGAGATCAGCCATCCGAAATACCATGGGGCGCTCTACCATCCCGTGGACGAGTAACTCATGCTCCTCCTGGACAATGTTCGGGATTCCGGCATGATGGCGTTCAAAGTGGAGGTCCGCAGGAGTGATGATTCCACAGAGATCCTGCAGCGGGGTCCTTGAGGAACTCGAAAGAGTCGGGGCCCGCACCAAACGGCGTGGTTGTTCGGCCGGGGCACGCTGACCTATCTCTGATGTGAGCCTCCCAGGCACCTTTGTCGGGTCCTGGGCTGCGGTCGATGCCTCCTGAGCAACGAGCTTGACCGCATCGGCCTGGGTCTTAATCAAGCCGGCCGCAATTACACCGGACGTCGCAGTGATCCAAGCACGGCGAGAGAGGGGGGGGTTATCCTTCTTGGCCATCGGTTCTCCTGTGCGGTGTTTGAATGATGTTCATCAAGTGGTGGCAACAGCAACGCAACCTGCGATACGGGTCCGTTCCCGGCTAGCCCGAGAGGTCCTATAAACCCCATGCTGGACGGATTCACCGCCCATAGGCAGATTCTCTGACCTTGAGTTCACGTCAGATTTGGAGTGCTTCCGTCATGCGTCGACGCATCTTACTCTCGGCTTTCACCGTGCTATTCTCTGCCACCCCCATGGTGGCCCAAGAGAACGGCCCTGACCTCCCTTCTGGCTTTGACGAGCCGATGCCGCTTCATCATGACGGCAAGGGATTGGGACCATTTTCTCGGTCGATCACGACGAGTTCTGCTGAGGCACAGCTTTACTTCGACCAGGGCATCCAACTCCTCTACGCGTTCGATCCAAACCTAGCAGCACGATCATTCCGAGAAGGTTGGAAACGAGACCCGAAGTGTGCCATGTGCTACCTAGGCGAAGCCTGGGCCTGGGGCCCCTACCTCAATGGCCCGATGGTCGCTAGCGATGCGCCCCTAGCACATACAGCTGCACAGAAGGCGCGTGAGCTAGCGGAAGGCAATACGAATCCGGTAGAGCACGCACTCATCGAGGCCATGGCTACGAGGTACGAATACGAACACAACCAAGGTCGACGGCGTGAACTCGACGAACAGTGGGCGGAGAAGATTAACGAGCTATACGTTGAACATCCTCGGGACCTAGACCTCGGCTTCCTCGCGGGAGAGGCACTAATGCTCCTGCAGCCACGTCGTGAGTGGTGGGAGGTCTCGAACCCGGAAATCCAGACTATCCACCGGGTCCTTGAGACGGTCCTCGACCAAGACATCACACACCCCGGTGCATGTCATCTCTACGTCCATGCGACTGAACGCACCGACGTCCCAGGCAAGGCAGAGGCGTGTGCAGAACACCTCGGGAGCTCGATCCCAGGCGCAAGTCACATTCAGCACATGCCGTCTCACACGTTCAACCGAATTGGACGCTGGGGAGATGCAGTGCGGGGCAACACGGCCGCCTGGCACTCGGACTTGAAGGCCGAGTACGGTGACGGGTTTGCCATCTATCCTTCGCACAACCTCCACATGCTGCTTTTCGCAGCTTCAAATGACGGACAGGGCGCGGCAGCAATTCAAGCCGCAAGAAACTACGCGGCAATGATGGACGGAGGTAACTTCTATGAGGCGCTAACACTCTTCCGTTTTGGTTATTTCGAAGAAATCCTCGACTTAGACAATGCACCTGAAGGAACAACGTTCCGAGGGCTGTGGGATTTCTCAAAAGGGTACGCCTCTCTCCGCACCGGAGATGAGGGAACTGCCCGTTGGTACCTGAACCAAGTGAAACAGGGGGCCGAGGAAGGCACCGATATGATCCGAGGACATCCAGCGGCATCGATCCTCGGTATCGTCGCCTCCATACTCGAAGGCGAGATCCTACGTGCGAACGGCAACGTTCGGGAAGCAATCGAGGTTCTAGGGAAAGGTGTTGAACTCGAGGATGGACTCGTCTATGACGAGCCCGAACCACTGAACTTCTCTGTACGTCACTGGCTCGGTGATGCTTTGTCAGAAGCTGGTGAGCACGCTCAGGCTGCCGAAGTTTACCGTGCGGAACTCGAGGACCACCCGCACAACGGCTGGTCACTTTTCGGGCTGGAGCGTGCTCTTCGAGCACAAGGGAGGGACGCAGAAGCAGATGAGGTCCACGCCGAATTCGAAGTCTCTTGGGCCCGATCTGACGTCTACATTAGATCGTCGATCTTTTAGGTTGCCATTTATATCAAGCTAATTTTGACTTCTACGCTCACATCACAGCCAAGGGCTCGGAGGGGGAGGCGATAGGCGATCTCTATCCTCCGAGCCCTTATACGAAAAGTGAGTCAGCGCCCGAGCCTCAGATTCCCTTTCCACCAGTCAGCATCCGCGGAACTCAACGGGCCCATAGCGCCCCGGACCCCGTCTAGTAGTTCCTTCGTATCGTAGACCCGCCCCGCCTTGACGACGATCCGGACGTTCCGAGTGTCCGTGATCTCTCTGAGCGGGTCACCCTCAATCACGATCAAGTCAGCATACTTTCCGGACTCGATCGTGCCCAGCCGGGTATCGACACCTATGGCCCGTGCCGCGTTAATCGTCCCCGCGCGGAGCGCATCCGGGTTCGGAATCCCCGCTAACACCATTGCGTGCAACTCCCGATGTGAACCGAAGCCGCTAAAAAACTCGCCCCAACTCGGGTGATCTGTACCGAGCGTAAGGTTGTCCGCTCCACCCTCATCATAGAAAGCTTTTACTGTTTCTCGTTTCACTCTGTAGATGCGCCCGAACTGCTCTGATGGCGTCTTAGGTAATCCGGCGTCGACGATCGCGCGGGCATAAGGGGTCAGGAAGCCCATCTCATCTTCCCAGTATTCGTAAACCGCCGCCTCACGGTCTGCGAAATACCCGTAAGCTGTGAGTGTGGCGTCGAAAAAAGCGCCGTGCTCAATAAAGAGTTTGGACTGTTCTCTTATCTTGGTCGCAGTCAACGTATGGTCGAGGTCGAGCGCCTCTAGTGATTCATAAGCCGACTGGGTAGCTGGTAGGGCGTCGCCCCCCAGAAAATGCTCAATTCTGTCGATCCCCATAAGGATAGCATCCCGCGGATTCACCGAGTTCC